>Ga0155952_1095_pt1 | contig 62339 bp, 65 predicted proteins | sample RifCSPlowO2_02_FD_107606 | JGI IMG/M metagenome (GOLD analysis project Ga0155952, IMG submission 107606) | Gallionellales bacterium RIFCSPLOWO2_02_FULL_57_47
GCATTGACGTTCTCACTAACAAAATGAAAGTGCAATCATGCCGTATCGGCTGCTCGGAATGAAGCATTACCCACTTGGGATTTGAAAGAGGCATTTTTTATATGCGTCTGTTCGTTCGTCATCCTCAAAAACGTCTGCGAGAAACCGGTCTATACCGCAAATAGTTTTACATCTCCCTGCGGCCTGTCCGGCAAAAAAATGCGCCCAGGCTTGTTTCCCCTTGCCCATGGTTAGTCTAAATGGACTATATGCATTTTGTGCTGTGCCGTACTATATTCCCAATGTGCTGCCTGAACGATTTTAATCGTGCCGCACAACATAACGAAGATTCACGTGAGAAGCCGAGACATCCCTTGCAGTCAGCGAACCAAAGTACCAGGGAGACACCCATGAAAAATATTTTCATCATATCCATCACGTTAATGTCTTGTTTTGCCTCGCCGGCATTCGCCTCTCCCGTCAACATGCGGGAAGGCAACTGGGAGATCGAAACGTCGATGAAAATGGAAAGGATGCCATTTCCCATGCCACCATCGAAGTCCATGCATTGCTTTACCAGGAAAGACCTGGAAGACAGCAGCAAGACACGGTCATCAGATGGCGGGCCGGGAAGGAAGAATGACTGTGAGATGAAGGATATTACCGAAAAGAATGCTTCCGCAAGCTGGAAGCTCGCGTGCAGGGATGGGACATCGGGAAGCGGGGAAGCCGCCTACAAGGGCGATTCTTATTCGGTAAACATGAAGATGTTCGACAAGAAAGGCCGCGAAATGGTCACCACGAGCGTCAACGGCAAGCGCATCGGCAACTGCAAATAATCCGGAGCATAACAAAACGAAACGCCCCGCAGAAAACCTGCGGGGCGCTTTGCTTTAATGGCCGCGCAACGCCATCGCAAATATGCTCATTCAGTCAGTTTGCAGGGCGAGTCAGCCCGCAGACGTAACCCATGCAGCCAGACTACAACCTTCCCATCTTCGGCAACTCTCCCACCAGCGGCGCAACATAATCCAGCCACGCCTGCGTCACATCGTTGCCCGCCGCGTTGATGTATTCGTCCTTCATCTCGGTGGCAACTTTCGCCACGGTCGACAATGGCGTGATGAAACATTCGCTGGAATACGGCTTGCTGCTCAGGCGGCGTATCGCCACTGAACCGGGCCGGCCGGTGCCGGCGGCGTGGTTTACGGCATAGTCGCCGACCGCGCGTGCTTCTTTTGCATCCACCGGAGAAATGATCGTGGGGAAGGAGCGTTGCAGGTAGCCGAAAGTGTCGGCGCGCACGCGCACCTTCTGTCCGGGGAAGGCTTCTTTCACCAGGGCTGCAAGCGTATCGCCCAACGCGCCGCTGCCGGAAAGCTGGATATTGCCGTGCGAGTCTTTTTCGCCGCTGGTGGAGATCGGGTTGCCGTCCTTGTCGGAAATCCCTTCGGAAGCGGCGATCACGCAGCGGCCAAATTTCGCAACGGCATCACGCACGTCCTGCTTGAATTTTTCGACATCAAACACCCGCTCCGGCAGGTAGATCAGATGCGGGCCGTCGTCTGCTGCCTGGCGTGCCAGCGCGGATGCGGCGGTCAGGAACCCGGCGCTGCGCCCCATCACGACATTGACCTTGACGCCCTGCAACGCGCGGTTGTCGCGGTCATCGCCCATGAAGGCCAGCGCCACAAAACGCGCCGCCGAGGCAAAGCCCGGACAGTGGTCGGTGACTTTCAGATCATTGTCGATGGTCTTGGGGATATGCACGGTGCAGAAATCGTAATTCGCCTCCTTCGCCATCTCGGCGATGATGTGCGCGGTCTCGGCAGAATCGTTGCCGCCGATGTAGAAGAAATAACGCACGTCGTTCTTCCTGAACACCTCGAACACTTTTTCGCATTCGGCCTTGCCGGGTTTCAGGCGCACCGAACCCAGCGCCGCTGCCGGAGTCGTGGCGACCAGCTCGAGTTGCTCGACGCTTTGCGTGGTCAGGTCGATGAAATCCTCTTTCATGATGCCGGCGATGCCGTGGCGCGCGCCGAGGATGCCGGTGATGTTGGGCTGTTTGCGCGCCGCCAGCACCGCGCCGACCAGCGATTGGTTTATGACTGCGGTGGGGCCGCCCGATTGGCCGATCACCATTTTGCCGATTAGCTTACCTTGCGTTGCCATGACTTCAGCTCCCATAGATTTAAAGATGGTTCATTCTAAACCGAACATGGTTCTGCGGCATCCCCTTGCTTCGCTTATAATTGCGCCCTTTTTATTTCGCCTACCTTCTTTAAGGAACAGTATGAGTTTGTTAAATGTGCGCCCCGGCGACAATCTTCCCCACGAATGCAATGTCATCGTCGAAATCCCCAAGCACGCTGACCCGGTAAAATACGAAGTGGACAAGGAATCCGGCGTTCTGGTCGTGGACCGCTTCATCGGATCGCTGATGCGCTATCCGTGCAACTACGGCTTCATCCCGGAAACCATCGCGGATGACGGCGACCCGGTGGATGTGCTGGTGGTCACCCCGTTCCCTATCGTTCACGGTGCTATCATTCCCTGCCGTCCGGTCGGCATGTTGAGCATGGACGATGAAGGCGGCGGCGATGCCAAGATCATCGCTGTGCCCACCGACAAGCTGACGCCGCTTTACCATGATGTTCGGTCATACGAGGATTTGCCGAAAATCACGCTGGAGCAGGTCAAACATTTTTTCGAGCTTTACAAGGCGCTGGAGCCGGGCAAGTGGGTCAAGATCAAGGGTTGGGAAGGGGTTGAAGCGGCCCATGAAGAAATCATGAAGGGCATCGAGGCGTACAAGAATAAATCCTCAGGTAACTAACTCACTCAACAAACGGGAGCAAACCATGACAGCACAGATTATCGACGGTAAAACCATCGCCCAACAGGTACGCGCCGAATGGAAAGTGCGCGCCGATGCGCTGAAGGCGCGCGGTATCGTGCCGGGGCTGGCGGTCATCATCGTCGGTGAAGACCCTGCCTCCAAGGTATATGTCGCCAACAAGGTGAAAGCCTGCGCCGAACTCGGCCTGCACTCCGAACACGTCATCATGTCTGCCGACACGCCCGAAGCTGTATTGCTGGCGAAGATCGCCGAATTGAACAATGACCCGAAGATCCACGGCATCCTCGTGCAACTGCCCGTGCCCAAACACATCGACAGCAGCAAGGTGCTCGAAGCCATCAATCCGGACAAGGATGTGGACGGCTTCCACCCGATGAATGTCGGCGCGCTGGTCACCGGCAACATGCGCTTCGCCCCCTGCACCCCCTACGGCGCGATGAAGCTGCTGGAAAAATGCGGCGTCTCCATCGAAGGCAAGCACGCCGTGGTCGTCGGGCGCAGCAACATCGTCGGCAAGCCGATGGCGCTGATGCTGCTGCAACAGAACGCCACCGTCACGATCTGCACCTCCAAAACCGTTGACCTCGCCAAATTCACCCGCGACGCCGACATCCTGGTCGTCGCTACAGGCAAGGCAAAGATGATCACCGGCGACATGATCAAACCGGGTGCTGCGGTGATCGACGTCGGCATCAACCGCATGCCCGATGGCAAGCTGTGCGGTGACGTGGATTTCGATTCCGCGAAGGAAGTCGCCGGCTGGATCACTCCCGTCCCGGGCGGCGTCGGGCCGATGACCATCACGATGCTGGTGGCCAACACCGTGCAGGCGGCGGAGCGCAAGGCGAAGTAAGCCTGGATATATGGCCGGCAACCGTTCGGGCTGAGCCTGTCGAAGCCTGTCCTGATCCAGCGCAAATGCCCGTCTTTCCTTGCGCCTTGCTTGCTGCGCAGTGTGCTGCAGTATTCTGGTCGGTCTGATGCGCGGGCGACGTGGCATGGTTGTTCCAGGAGCAATGCGCTGCATCCCCCCTTTTTAGTTCGCTGAACTATGCCCAAGCATCAGCGGCACACCTTATTGCCAAAGGGATCCACGCCGCAACGCGCGCGGCCATTCTTGTCATCGCGACTGGCCTTGCTGCCCGATTCGCCCGACGAACCCGTCGGCTTGACGGTTCCATGGTCATCCCCGGTCGCCCGATCAGCCGGCACAGTGGTAACTACCCCGTCCTCATCCATACAAACAGTATTTCCGAAATCGTCCGTTCCGCAACGCGAGGCTGCGGCTGCGGCTGCGGCTGCGGCTGCGGCTGCGGCTGCCGGTAAAGATATCGCGAACATCAACGCGAACAAAAGAATTACCCGGGGACTGAGCCCCATGCTTTTCGCCAACTGTGGTTCGCTCGTCATCATTCTGCCCATGCTCGTTTCGCCGCCTCCTCTAGCCGCGCACTCGTTCGTGGCGAATTCAATTGTGCTCCGTCGCTGAGGCCTCTGAAAATGACACGAACGGTTATTGACGAGCATCTGTTAACCCATTGCGGAAGTTCAGGCTGAAAGCCCCGACCGTCTCCCAAGATGGGCCGTTAAAGCAGCTCATCTCTTTCAATAATCCCACTCTTCATGCACCAGCGGCATCCGTTTCAACATATCCCGATACTGCCGCCACAGTGGAATGTGTTTCTCCATCAGCGCTGTGAAGCGCTCGTTGTGATGCCGCTCCAGCAGGTGCACCAGTTCATGCACCACGATATATTCCAAACATTGCACCGGCTTTTTGGCCAACTCCAGATTGAACCAGACTCGTCGCGCAGCGGCGTTGCAACTACCCCATTTGGTTTTCATCTTCTTGATGCCCCAGTCAGCAACCTGCACACCCAGGATAGGCTGCCACTTTTCCAGCAAGGGCGGAATCAACGCCTTGAGCTGCTCGCGATGCCAGCGCAGCAAGATAGCCTCCCTCTGCTCAACGCTAGTGCCTAAGCGCACAAACAGATCGAGGGATGCAATTCCACGGATAGTCACCTTGGGCGGCGCGTTATGCTGATGCACGCGCAGGCGATAGCGACGACCCAGAAAATAGTGGCTCTCGCCATTCACCATCTCGCGCTGTGACTGGCGCGGCTGCTCCGCAAACTTGGCCTTCTGCCGCTTGATCCAGCCCAGCTTGTCGATCACTGCCAGGCGCACCGCCTCATCGCTTACCACCAGAGGCGCGGCGATCCGCACACGGCCATGCGGCGGATAAACACCCAAGTGCAGGTTCTTGATGTCCTTGCGCACCACCTCGACCTTGATGCTGCCAACGCTGATGTGACGAGTCTCAGTAGTCATTCTGATTCTTTGCCAGTTCGAGAATACGATCAGTTTCTGCCTCCAAGTCCGGCGGCACCAGCCTGATCACTGCATCACTTTCTTGTATGGCCAAACCTCTATCTACGGGAATCGCTGTCGCCAAAACGTGCCTGATCGCGATACGCACACGCTGAGTCTTGATCGGGTTGCTGCGCCAGCCGTTTTGCCTGCTCTCATGCACGGCATTGTCCACGGCCAAAGCCAGCCCTTCATTCTTGCCAAGGTTGTTGTAAAGCGCCCGCTGCGCCGCCGTCTTCACGCCCGGCTGATAGCCGCCGCCACCACCCGGCATGGTCGCCTGCTTGGTCAGCGCGGCGATTTTGTTGAGATATTCCCTGTAGCTCACCACCCCCTTGCGTCGCTGTTCTATCAAGGCATCCAGCAGCTTGGACATTTTCTCGTAATAGGCGGGATCGACCGGCGACTCGTTGATGATGAGCTTGCGGACGTTGTTCGCGATGGTCTCGGCGACAGCTTCCTCGCTCTTCCTGATGCCCTTGGGCAATGCATTCACCGCATCCGGGCCGCGCTCGACGATCAACTGAATCAGGCTCATGTCGTCGAAGGCGGAAATCTTCTCGCTCTCCTCGGCGCGGATGTAGGTGTCGATCAGGTGGCGCATGGCAGGCTCATAGGCCTTGAGGTCGATGTAGTCGCCGCTGGCGAGGCGCACCTCGTCACGCACCTTGGCGTAGTGATCCACCTCGGCCCTGATCTTCTCGATCTCGTCTGGCTGGTATTTCGCCTCGGCCAATTCGCTGGCGATGCCGGCGTAGGCGCGCAACAGCGCGGCGGTGAATTTGTAGAGCTTCAGCCGCTTCGGCTCGTTGTCCTTGAGTTGGTCGGCGTTGCCGGAATCCTTCGCGCAGAAGTAATGCAAATAGGCCGCCGAACCCCTCGGCAAGTCCACCGTCTCGCACAGCGCCTTGATCGCCTCGCGCGCTTCCTCCAAGTCTTCCCGCGCCTTGTCCAGCCGATTCTCCAGCAGACCGGCCACATCTTCCTTGTCATAGCCGTCCAGCGCGCCGCTGGTGTAATCCTCCACCGCGCCTTCCAGGCTCTTGAACAAATCCTTGTAGTCGATGATGTAGCCGTATTCCTTGTCGTCGCCATCCAGCCGGTTGACGCGGCAGATCGCCTGGAACAGCCCGTGATCGCGCATCTGCTTGTCGATGTAGAGGTAGGTGGCCGAGGGCGCATCGAAGCCGGTGAGCAGCTTGTCCACCACGATCAGCAGCTTCATCTGCCCCGGTTCATCGATGAATTTCTTCTTCACCGCCAGATCGAATTTCTCGGCCTTGTTGATCGCAGCCTCGGGCGGCTCATTGAACCAGTCGGCCAGCATCTGGCGGTAAACGCCATACTTGAAGAGATTGTCCGTATCCCCTTCGCCGGTCGTCTCGCCCTTGGCATCTGCCACACTCGGTGCATAACTGGTGACAATCGCGCACTTGCCTTTCAACTCACCCTTGGCGAACAGCTCATAGAACTTGCACGCCTCGTAGATGCTGCCCGCCACCAGCATCGCGTTGCCGTGGCCGTCCATCAGGCGCGGCTTGGTGCTCATGTCCATCAGAATATCGGCGACGATCTTCTCCAGCCTGTCCTGGCTGGAAAGCACCCGCTGCATCGTGCCCCATTTCTGCTTGAGCTGCGCGCGCGCCAAGTCGTTCAGCCCTTTTGTCTTGGCCGCAAACCACTGGTCTATCTTGTCCTTGTTGGTCAGCTTCTGGTCGATGTCCCGCGCCTCATAGCGCAAATCCAGCACCACGCCCTCGCGCACCGCCTGATCGAATTTGTAGGTGTGGATGTAGCGACCGAACACCTCGATGCTCTTCTGCTTGTCCGCTTTCAACAGCGGCGTACCGGTGAAACCGATGAACAGCGCATTGGGCAGCAGCTTCTTCATGGCCTTGTGCAGATCGCCCGACTGGGTGCGATGACACTCATCCACGAACACATGGATGTCGCCCTTGGCCTTGAAGTCCGATGGCAGTTTCTGGATGGATTCGATGAAAGCTTTGGTTCCTTCATCCCCCTCCGCTTCGCCATTGCCCTGACGGCCAAACTTGTGCACCAGCGAGCAGAGCAGCGATTCGGTGGTGCCGTTCAGTTTGTCGATCAGGTCGTCGCTGTTCTTGGTGCGGTAGATTTTCTGGTTGACGCCCTTGAACACCTTCTCGATCTGCTCGTCCAGTTCGGTGCGGTCGGTGATGATCAGCACCCGCGCACCCTCACGGTTTTCGCGTATCCACTTCGCCAGCCACACCATGGTCAGCGACTTGCCGCTGCCCTGCGTGTGCCAGATGATGCCGCCCTCGCGGCGGCGGATAAATTCCTGCGCTGCCTTCACGCCGAAATACTGGTTCTGGCGGCAGACCTTCTTGGTGCCCGCATCGAACACCACGAAATCGTGGATCAGCTCCAGCAGTCGCGCCTTCTCGCATACCTGCAACAGGTGCCGGTCGAGCAGGTTCGCTTCAGCCGCATGGTTGCCGCTTTCCTCCACCCATTTCAGGTAATACTTTTCCGGCGTCTCGATGGTGCCGTAACGCAGCCCCTCGCTGTCGTTGCCCGCCATCAGCCACTGCATGGTCGAGAAGAATGGCTGGATGAATTCCTTCTTCTGGTTGTCCAGATTCTGGCGTATGCCCTCGGCCACCGACACCGTGGAGCGCTTCAGTTCCAGCACGCCCAGCGCGATGCCGTTGACGTAGATCACCACATCCGGGCGCTTGGTGCTGGCTTTCGCATCCGCCCCCTTGACCGTTACCTCCTCGGCGATGGCGAACTGGTTGTTCTCCGGCTGCTTCCAGTCGACCAGCCAGACCGTGGCAGTCTTCTCGCCCGCCTCCGGCTGCACCTTCACGCCGTAGCGCAGCAGGTCATAGACTTCCTTGTTGCGGTCATACAGCTGTTTGCTGGTGTCGGCCGCGGCGTTGTTCAGCTTGTGCAGCGCGCGTTTGATGAGTGTCTCGCTCACGCCCTGTTTTTGCAGCCAGGCGGCGAGCAACTCAGGCTCGATGTTGAGGTTGTCGAGTTCGGTCTTATCGCCCAGATAGTCGTAGTGCAAACGGTCGCGGAATAGCACGACGACGCGGGCTTGAGTTTTCTTTTCGATCTGGCCGACAGTGCTCATGAACAGCGCCCCCTTGTGCTTACTCTGGAACCACCTTGATATTATGCTTGGCTTGCCAGCGCACATTACGCCCGCTTCCCAAGCGCTCAACCAAACCCATTTCGTTTAACTTGCTAATACAGTGGCTCACGGTCATAGGCGAAACATTATTTTGCTTTGCGACATCATGAATGCTCTTTGGCGTACCCTGTTTAAGCGCATCAAGAACTTGTGAAAGTGCAAAGCTCAACTCCCTCAATCGCAATTCTGGTGACTGATAACTTTTTTTGATGTGTGTGGCGACCTGTTCGATCTCCGGAAACAACGTTGCCTGGCTGATACCCAAAGCCTTTAGTTGCATTAATATTTCAACTTTCTTGGCTTTATTAACCTTGATCCTCTCAATGATCGAGGACTCTTCCAGTTGAGCAGGCTTGGTTTTATCCCCGTCAACACCGAACAATAGAAACGCACCGTCCTGCCTGATAATCCTGGGATTATCCAGCATTGGTTTGACGCAAATAACCTTGCCGAGATGGCCTCGTTGGATGATTGGCTTGAAGTGGGGTTTGTCTTGCCGGACATCATGGAGAAGGCGTTCTATTTCATAAGTTTCATTGAATAATCTTATTTGTTTATTTGTTTCGATTGCGCCGATTGTGCCAACTGATGGAATCTTAAAATCGGTTGGCCTGCGGCTTAAGTTTGAAATGACACTCACTGTGTCACTGTCGAAATACTTCACCTGATCTATATCAAAACCAACGACGATCACATCGCCATCTTCATCATATTTCTCATGCGTAGTACATGAGAAATAAAGCGCCACAAGCGGGTTGCTTGTGATGTCGAGAAGGCGCGTCGGTAGAGAGTAGTGCTGCATCTTTACGAGAATTTGGAAGGTCGATAAATCACCCGAAAAATCGTTTGGGCAGCGCAAGATCAACTCTTTCAGCATGATTGCCTCGTTGGCAATCCATCCGGAATTTCGGTAAACAGATGGCTCAAGCCTAAAACTGGATTTCGAATGCCCCCGGTAAAAAAGGAGCTGCCCCCTGCTTCTGTCTATTTTATCCAGCCGCTGGAGGAAGGAGCTGATTGTCCCGACTTTTTGTTCTTGATCATCCATGCAGCACTTCCTTTTCTACCAAGCGAAGCCGAAGCGCATCCTTCGGCGCCCATATCCACCCTTCCGTGATCGGGATGGGCTCCGCTGGATGTGCCAGCGTATCCGGCTGAAATGTAAAAGCATAAGCAATAAGCGCGCAGGTCAGCGCATCCAGTTTGTCTTGGTGATCAATGCCGCCAGACCATTGCCGCATAGGTGGCTCAATACGTTCCGCCAACAAATACCGTTTCAATAACTCTTGAAATAGCGCCGAGTCCTTACAGGCCGATGGGTAGGCTTCGATGGCCGTCAATATATCGCCATCGGTCCAGGCTCCGCATTGAGCTACTTGTGGCGCAAACCGGGCAAGAACATGCATCCCTTTGGTGGCTTGGCTGCCAATCATGTCCTTGATAGCCGACAATGGCCTGAGGCCGTGGTCAAAAAGGAATTGCTCGGTGTGACGAAACAAATAGGGATTGGTATCAGATTGCCCGATTAGCGCTTCGCACTCCAGCCTGATCACCAACTGCGTAAATGCTTCGGAAAATCCAAGCGGCGCATCAATGGCCATGATCGTCCGCTTGTGTTCGGCTGGCAGATTGGTCTCACAAAGCAAGAACAAGCTTTCTAGCCAGTCGCAGGTGTTCTCTGCCTCGTTGATGGTGGTGCGCAAGTTACCGCGCCATGGCCTGCCGACAATATCCCGGTTGGCATCAAGGATCACGATGGCATCACGGCTCCTGTCGTTTTTGTCGCAGTTCCACCCACCGACATCCCAGCCGATGAAAAACGAAGGGGGCTGCAATATGCCGCTCATACCAAGCGTATCCTTCCGTTCAGCAATTCCTGCATCATCCCCTGCTTGAGGTCGCGGGTCTTGGCGCGGCGGGCTTCGAGCGCGTCGATCTCGGCGTCCATGTCGGAGAGGATGGTGGCGATGGCGGTTTGTTCATCATAGGTGGGTGGCATGGCAATCTCGAACTTTTGGAATGTTGGTAGCCTGAGTGAATCAACTGTTGCCTTCACAGAATTCTGCATTGCGTGTGATCCAAAATTCTTGTCCATATAGAAATAGACATACTTGCCAGATGTTTCTTGAGTGAACTGCGTGATGGCATAAACCCGTTGATGCACATCAAAGCGCCCGTTGATGTAATGAAAAATGTTGCCTATGTTGCCTTCTCCTGGAACAAGAATCGCCTCACACTCATGCGAGTAGCTGTTTATCCTTTCAACGTGTGGTGACCGGACAAAAAACGGGTATGCACCATCTTCAATCTTATCTTCGTTATTTCGGCTTCCAGTCTTGATGTGTGCTATTTCACCCAACCGCTTCACCTCCCACTCCCCGCTAAACCCCGGCAGGCGGGTCGATCCGGTGAGGAGTTGCTGCATCGCGGCCTGTTTGAGGTCGCGCTTCTTGGCGATGAGCTGGTCGAGCTTGGTGAGCAGCGCATCCACATCCGACAGCGCGGTGGCGATGGCGTCCTGCTCTTCTTCTGGCGGGAGAGCCAACTGAATCTTCTTGATTCCACCCAAGGTCATACCCGCCTTAGCGCCTTGGTCTGTAGCGCTACGGAAGCGTCTTTGCGCATCTTCAGATGCTAGGAAGTAGGCTACAAATTTACTGCTCACTACCTCCGCATCGAATCTTACAAGTGCGATGTGTTGGTTGATATACGCAGGCTTTGCCACACTACCGTCCACAAAACTTGCAATGCCAATATCAGCAGTTATGGAAATCAGAACATCATCATCTTGTAGTTGTGTGCGTGTGCCCTCGTTTGTATGGGAGGGAAGTTTCACCTGCTTCAAATCTGCCAAATTTAGGTAGATTGATTCCCGCGACATATTGGTTATGCGAATAAAGGGGGAGCCCATTTCCGAATAAAACTCCGCCCATCCACGAGAGCCACTTGTGACGAATGGATTCAATTCGCCTATTTCGGAAACTCGCCAATCCTCCGGAATCACCCCCACCTCGGTCTGCTTGTAGCCCTGCGGGATGACAGGTAGTCGGGCTGAAGCCCGACCTACAGGTTGCGTCTCCAGCACATAGCTGGCCGGAGCCTCGCGCACTGCCAGCGGTTCGTTCATGCCTGCCACGCTCATAGCGCCTCGCCGCCTTCGTTGAGAATACTCAGGTACCCGTCGTACACGAACACGCGGTTGCGGCGCTGGCCGGTGAGTTCGCGCGCGATGCCGAGTTCCATCAGTGTCTGCATAACTTTGCCGACGGTGGGGAAGCTCATGCCGGTTTCCGTGCGCAGTAGCTTGAGCGTGGCGACGGGGTGGCTGCGCAGGGCGTGGAGTACGCGCAGGGCATTGGCCGCACCGCGCCCACTGGCCTGGATGCGTTGGCTATCCTGCTGGAACAAGGCGACCAGCCGCTGCGCGGTTTGCACCGCGCCTTGCGCGGTTTGCTCGACGCCTTCGAGAAAGAAATCCACCCACGCTTCCCAGTCGCCCTGGGTGCGCACCCGGTCGAGCAGTTCGTAATACACGGGGCGGTGCTGTTTGAAATACAGGCTCAGGTAGAGCAACGGCTGCGCGAGCAGGCCGCCCTGGTGCAACAGCATGGCGATCAGCAGGCGGCCCAGCCTGCCGTTGCCGTCGAGGAACGGGTGGATGGTTTCAAATTGCACGTGCGCCAGCGCGGCCTTGATCAGCACCGGCGTGGCCTCGGCGGGCTGGTGGATGAATTGTTCCAGCGCGGCCATGCACGGCTCCACTTCCAGCGGAGGTGGAGGGACGAAGCGGGCCTTGCCGGGGCGGGTGCCGCCGATCCAATTCTGGCTGCGGCGGAATTCTCCCGGCGACTTGTCGCTGCCGCGACCACGCGCCATCAGGCGGGCGTGCATTTCGCGCAGCAACCGGTTGCACAGCGGGAAGTCTTCGCGCAGGCGCGCCATGCCGTACTCCAGCGCGGCGATGTAGTTGGAGACTTCGACCACGTCGTCGAACGGCACGCCGGGCGCTTCGTCCAACTCGAACAGCAACAGGTCGGACAACGAGGATTGCGTGCCTTCGATCTGCGAGGACAGCACCGCCTCGCGGCGCACGTAGGCGTACAGGGATAGCTGTGGATCGGGGAGCAGCGTGCTCACGCTGTCGAGCCGGCCGAGCGCCAGCGTGGCACGTTCGAGCAGTCGCTGCCGCGCCTCGTTTATTTCCAGCGGAGGGGTGGGCGGTAATGGGTTAGGCACAAAGGCATTCACCATTTCTCCGCCTGCGGGGCTTGAGATGTATCGACCGGTGATGTCTCTGTGCATGGTGTGTGAACCTTTAATAAGAAATCAAGTTATTTAAATATTAACTGATTTATTTAATAAAAGCCCATCTTTTGCAGATGTGCGGCCACTTTGTCGTGCAACGCGGCAACGTCTTCTTCCAGTTCAGGCAGCGGCGTTTCGTAGCGTTCGGCCAGTTGCCTGATGCGCCCAGTCAAGGTCTGCGAGACGCGATCCAGTTCGCCCTGCACGCTGATCGCCAGCGCGGCCAGCCATTTGTCGTCCACCACCAGCGTCTTGATCTCGGCCTCGGTGAGCTTTGCATACTGGGCGGCAACCTGGGCATCGAGCGCCTGTTGCGCCTCTTTCACTTTTTTGCTGGCGGCGGCTTCCTGCTCGACCAGATCGGCGTAGGCTTCCAGCGCCTTGCGCTCTTGGGCTTCGACAAGCTCAGCCCGAACGGAGTTAAGGTTTTTCAGCCTGTCCTTCAGCGCCCCCTTGCTGATCTTGCCGTCTTCCATCACCTCGAACAGCAAGCCTTCCTCGCCGCCGTGTTCCTCGCGCATTTCTTCCATCTGTTGCTCAAGGGCTGCGACTCCTGCCTCCATCTGCTCGATGGCCGCCTGTTCGGCGGCGAAGTAGCGCGCGATTATCAGGGCGGGCGGAATGAGGTCGGCTTTATAGCGCTTCTTGTCGAACACGAAGTCGTGCTCTTCGCGATAGACGGGTTTGCCGTTCTTGTCTTTGGCCGGGAAGAGTTGCCGGACGACCCCGGCCGCTTCCCAGCCGTCGCTGGCGATGACCCAGGCATCGTCCTGCATGGTGCTTGCCCAGTAGTCCATCAGGTGCTGATAGACATCGTAGGGGTCGAGCAGCGGTGCGCCACGGTAGGTTTCCAGCAGGTTTTCCGAGAGGGTTTCAATCAACAGCTTGGGGCGGTCGCCCTGCTTGATGCCGTTGAGCATTGGAGTGTTGGCCGCTTTCCATTGCGCGAACAGCTTGGTCACCTGCCGGTTGAAGGCAGTAAATTCCGGGTGGCCGAAGATGACGGCCTTGACCTGGCCGGCTGCGACTTTGGGCTGGCTGTAACAAGCCCTGTCCCTCACCCTCTCCCCCGGCCCCTCTCCCGCGAGCGGGAGAGGGGAGAAGAGTTCGTCTCGCACGCTGGGGAATTCTTGCCAGTAGGGCGCGAGGCCGTCTATGTCGCGGTTGGGGATGCCGCCTTTGAGATGCGCCTCGATGTCCTGCAAGTCTTCCGCTTCGGTGCTGTCGATGTAGCGCGGCAGGTTGAGGTTGTAGCCGTTCGCAGGACTCGCAATTTCATCCAACGGCACCATGCGCGCATACTTGGGCGTCTCCACCTGACGGGTGAAGATGTCCACGATCTTGTGGATGTCCTGGGCGCGCAAGCGGTTCTTGTTGCCGTCCTTGATGTAAGCCTTGCTGGCGTCGATCATGAAGATGCCCTTGCGCCCCGCCGCCCCCGCCTTGTCCAGCACGATGATGCAGGCGGGGATGCCGGTGCCGTAGAACAGGTTGGGCGGCAGGCCGATGATGCCTTTGATATAGCCTTGCTTGATGATGCGGGTGCGAATGTCACCTTCCGCTCCACTCCGAAACAGCACGCCGTGGGGCAGAATCACCGCCGCCTTGCCGGTGCTCTTGAGGCTCTTGAGCATGTGCAGCAGGAAGGCATAGTCGCCGTTCTTGTCGGGCGGGATGCCGTACTCGAAGCGGCCATACAGGTCGTTGACCGCATCGAGGCCGCTGGTCCAGTTCTTGTTGGAGAACGGCGGATTGGCCACCACATAGTCGAAGGTCTTGAGGCTGCCGTCGGCGTTCTTGAAATACGGATGCGATAGCGTGTTGTCCTGCCAGATTTCCGCCGTGGGGCAATCGTGCAGCACCATGTTCATGCGCGCCAGTGCGGAGGTGGCGTTGTCCATCTCCTGCCCGTACAGCGCGAGGTCCAGCCCGGTGCGGCTTTTGGCTTCGTCGTGCGCCTTGAGCAGCAGCGAGCCGGAGCCGCAGGTCGGGTCGTAGATGCTCTGGTCGGGGTCGCTGGCCGAACCCAGCTCGATGACCATGGACATGATGCGCGACACTTCCGCCGGGGTGTAGAACTGCCCCTTGCTCTTGCCGGACTCGGTGGCGAAATGCCGCATCAGATATTCGTAGGCGTCGCCCAGCAGGTCGTCGCCCTCGGCGCGGTTGCGCCCGAAGTCCATGCTCTCGAATATGGCGACCAGCTTGGTGAGGCGATCCACCATGGCTTCCGCTTTGCCCAGCCTGGTCTCGTCGTTGAAGTCGGGAAAATCTTTCGCACTGGGCAAGGCGGGGTTGGCCGTCGCCAGCTTGCCGATGATCTTGTTGATCTTGTCGCCGATCTCCTTGTCTTCCTTGGCCGCCACCATGTCGGCAAAGCCGCCGCCGACGGGCACGTCGATCAGCGCGTTGGGGTCGCCCGCATATTTGTCGGAGACGTATTTGACGAACAACAGGACGAGGACGTAATCCTTGTACTGCGAAGCATCCATGCCGCCGCGCAACTCGTCGCAGCTAGACCAGAGTGAAGAATAAAGTTCGGATTTCTTGATGGCCATGTGTTTTTATTTTTTGTTCGTCGTGGCGGAAGGTTACAAAAACCAGGCCGCGCTAACCCGGTCTGTAATTGTAATGCGAATGTGCGGTAATGCGCTGTAATGCGCTGTTTTGACCGCCCTAAGCCCGATGAATTAAACCAGCCGGTTCGGAGCTTGAAAAAACAGATGTTCAAACATCAACTTCTGGATTAGTTACCACCATACGCACCGAAAACCGGTCGTTCACGGCAATCTTCTTGATCGACCCCTACTGTTAAGGGTTGTCAGATGCCTGCCCTCAGCCACAGGCCAATCAAGATACAGCAACACTCGTCGGGCAGGCGTCGGACAAGCCTCGAATAACACTTAGCTGCCGGTCGCATCAATCAGCTCTCGCACCCAAGCCGCAAAAGCACGCCCTAACCCGCCAACCCCACGTAGACATTCTGCACATCGTCATCCGCGTCGACCGCTTCCAGGAATGCTTCGACTTCTTCGCGCTCGGCATCGCTCAGCGTGACGGGATTTTTCGGGCGATAGCCCAGCTGCGCGGAGATCACGGTGTAGCCCTGTGCTGGCAGGGCGCGGCACACGGCATCGAGGTCGGTGATGTCGGTGATGAACAGTGTCGCGCCTTCGTCGGCGGGTTCGAAGTCCTGTGCGCCCGCTTCGATGGCTGCGAGTTCCGCGTCTGCGTCTCTGGAGTTCGGCGTCGCTTCGATCATGCCCACATGGTCGAAATCCCACGAGACCGAACCGGCAGCGCCGAGCTGGCCCTTGCGGAACAGCACGCGGATGTTGGGGTAGGTGCGGTTGACGTTGTCGGTGAGGCACTCGACGATGACCGGGACTTTATGCGGCGCGAAACCCTCGTAGATCAGGCGTTCCAGGCTCGCCCCGCCGTCTAGCAGGCCCGCGCCTTTCTTGATCGCGCGTTCCAGCGTTTCTTTGGGCATGGATGCTTTCTTGGCCTGCTCGACCACCAGGCGCAAGCGCGAGTTCAAATCTGGATCAGCGCCGCCTTTTGCGGCGACCATGATTTCCTTGGACAGCTTGCCGAAAATCTTACCCTTGGCGTTCGCTGCGATTTCTTTGTGTCTGGCTTTCCACTGGGCACCCATAGCTGTTCTCTTGTTGGTTGGTTAATTCGATAAAAAAGTCTGTCCACGAAAAAAACTAGGCGAGTCAGAGCGTGGTATCTCTTCGAAAATTCATGCGAGCTTCCGTCTTGAGGCGAAATGCCGGCTTGCCCCATTTCGTGCTTTTCGTGCCTTGCGTGAACCAATCGCCATTTTCGGGTTTCCTGATTAGCCATCAAGTTCAATTGCACATTAAAAGAGCCGTCATTGTGAGCGAAGCGCGGCAATCCAGTTAATCAGAAATGCCTTTATGAATAAAAGCATCTGGATTGCCACGTCCCGCCACGCTTTGCTCGCGGCTAAAGGCGCTCCTCGCAATGACGTGTGCTGAACTTTATAGCTAATCAGGCCGGGGTTTTACATATTCCGTCCGGGACGAACCCCGTGCGCATCTTGCCTCAATTGGCGGGGAGCATCAATCTGATCAATCCCAGCCTGCAAGACATCCCTCACCCTACCCTCTCCCGCCTGCGGGAGAGGGAATTAAGCACCATTCGCCACATGTTCCACCACCTGCAAAAACTCATCGCCATACTTCGCCAGCTTGGCCTGCCCCACTCCGCTGATCTGCCCCATCTCGGCCAGGCTGCCGGGACGTCGTTTCAGGATTTCCATCAGAGTGCTGTCGTGAAAAATCACATAGGGCGGCACGCCTTGTTCGCGGGCAAGTTCCGTGCGTTTGGCTTTGAGGGCGAGCCACAAGGGATCGTCGCTCGCACCGGCGAAAGGTTCGCGTGATTTGGCATTACGCTCGGCGCGTTGGGCTTTGCGTTTGACGGGGTCGGCATCGCGCCTTAGCCATACAGATTGTTCGCCGCGCAACACCGGGCGCGCGGCATCAGTGAGGCGCAGGCCGCCGTAGGCTTCCATGTCCACATTAAGCAGCCCGGCTGCGACCAGCTGGCGATAGACGCTGCTCCATTGCGTCTGCGCCAGGTCCTTGCCGATGCCGAAAGTGCTGAGTTGATGGTGGCGGAATTGTTCGATTTTCGCAGTTTCCTTGCCGAGCAGCACGTCGATCAGGTGGGCGACGCCGAAGCGCTGTCCGGTGCGGTACACGCAGGACAGCGCCATCTGCGCGGCCTGGGTCGCGTCCCAGGTGTCCACGGGCGAAAGGCAGTTGTCGCATTCGTCGCAGTCGCCGGGATGTTCTTCGCCAAAGTAGCGCAGCAGGATCTGGTGGCGGCAGGCGGTGGATTCGCAGAAGCCGAGCAGCGCGTCGAGCTTTTGCAGCTCGACGCGCTTGCGCTCTTCGGGCGCATCGCCGGACAGCAGCATCTGGCGCATCGACACGACATCGCCCAGTCCGTAAGCCATCCACGCATTCGCGGGCAGGCCATCGCGCCCGGCGCGGCCGGTTTCCTGGTAGTAGCCTTCCATGCTCTTGGGCAGGTCGAGGTGGGCGACGAAGCGCACATTGGGTTTGTCGATGCCCATGCCGAATGCGACGGTGGCGACCATGATGACGCCTTCCTCGCGCAGGAATCGTTTCTGGTTGGCGCTGCGCGTGGCGGTATCGAGTCCGGCGTGATAGGGCAAGGCGTCCCAGCCCTGTTCCCTGAGCCATGCGGCGGTCTCTTCGACTTTCTTGCGCGACAGACAATAGACGATGCCCGCGTCGTCTGGATGCTCGGTTTCGAGGAAGGCCTGCAACTGTTGCCGCGCATTGTTCTTCTGCGTGACGCGATAGCGGATGTTGGGGCGGTCGAAGCTGGAGACGAATTGCTCTGCCTGTTCCAGCGCCAGCCGCTCGACGATCTCGCGCCGCGTCGGCGCATCCGCCGTGGCGGTCAGCGCGATGCGCGGCACGTTGGGGAAGCGCTCGTGCAGCACGGTCAGCGCGCGGTACTCGGGGCGGAAGTCGTGGCCCCATTGGGATACGCAATGGGCTTCGTCGATGGCGAAGAGAGCGATGCCAGGTGACTCCACACTTCTACCCCCACCCCTGCCCTCCCCCTGCAAGGGGGAAGGAGTTTGGGCGTGCAGGCGTTCCAGGAGGTTGAGGAAGCTGTCTGTCATCAGGCGCTCGGGGGCGACATAGAGCAGCTTCAACTCGCCGCGCTGCACAGACTGCGACACTTCGCGCGCCGCACCGGCATCCAGGCTGGAGTTGAGGAAGGCTGCCTGCACGCCGAGCTGTTTGAGCGCATCGACCTGGTCCTGCATCAGCGCGATCAGCGGCGACACGACGATGCCGACGCCTGCACGCAACAGTGCGGGGATCTGGTAGCACAGCGACTTGCCGCCGCCAGTCGGCATCAGCACCAGCGCGTCTCCGCCCGCTGTGACATGCTCGACGATGTCCTGCTGCGCACCGCGAAAGTCCGCATAACCGAACACGTCGCGGAGAATTTGCCGGGGAGATGAATTGGACATGGATGCCGTGTCGGCCGAAATCAGCGTTTGTCTGGCGTTACAGGTTTGGCTGCGGGCACTGCCGAAGCTGGTTCAGCTGGCTGCTTTTCGATGATCTGGAAGAACACTTCGCCTTGCCTGATCATGCCCAGCTCGCTGCGCGCGCGTTCCTCGATCGCTTCGGTGCCCTGCTTGAGGTCGCGCACCTCGGCATCCAGCAGGGCATTTCGCGCCTGTGTCTGCTGATTGATTTGCTGTTGCGCCTCGACCTGGCGATTCAGGTCCCACACTTTCAACCAGCTGCCCTTGCCCAGCCACAGCGGATACTGCAACAACAGCAGCAGGACAATCAGTATCAGTGTGACTGCACGCATCAAGGGTACTCCAAAAAACCCGGATTTCATCCCAACTGCTGCGTTGCGCAAAAAATTTCTTGCTTACATATTTTCCATATGCTGCGCGGCAAAATTTTTTTCACGCCTTGCATTTGGGCGAACTCCGTATTTTTAGAAGCACCCTTAACTCAGCTGATAGTACGCGTCGCGCCCCGGGTAAGACGCGCTATCACCGAGGTCTTCTTCGATGCGCAGCAACTGGTTGTATTTCGCCATGCGGTCGGAGCGCGACAGGGAGCCGGTCTTGATTTGCATCACATTGGTGGCCACCGCGAGATCGGCAATGAAGGAGTCTTCGGTCTCGCCGGAACGATGGGAAATCACGGCGGTGTAACCGGCGCGCTTGGCCATTTCGATCGCGGCAAAGGTCTCGGTCAGGGTTCCTATCTGGTTGACCTTGATCAGGATGGAATTCGCGATACCTTGTCTGATTCCTTCGCGCAGTATTTTGGTGTTGGTGACGAAAATATCATCGCCCACAATCTGGATCGCCTTGCCAAGACGGGCAGTGAGCTGCTTCCAGCCGTCCCAGTCATGCTCGCTCATGCCGTCTTCGATGCTGACAATCGGGTACTTGTCTACCCAGGTGGCATACAGGTCAATGATCTGGGCGGAACTGAGCGTCAGGCCGTCCGCTTTCAGGTGGTACTGGCCATCCTTGTAAAATTCCGAGGCGGCTGAATCGATGCCGATAGCCACGTCCGAACCGGGCACATACCCTGCCGCCTCGATGGCTTCCACGATGACTTGCAGCGCAGCCTCGTTGGAACCCAGGGCAGGCGCGAAGCCGCCCTCGTCGCCGACCGTGGTGCTGAGGCCGCGGTGGTGGAGAATTTTTTTCAGGTTGTGGAATACTTCGGCGCCGCAGCGCAGCGCCTCGCGGAAACTCTGGCAGCCTACCGGGATAATCATGAATTCCTGGATGTCCGCGCCGCCGGTGGCGTGCGCTCCGCCGTTAATGATGTTCATCATCGGCACCGGCATTTCCATGCGCGCGGCGCCGCCCAGATAGCGGTACAGCGGCAAGCCGCTTTCTTCCGCAGCGGCACGCGCCACGGCCATCGACACCGCGAGAATCGCATTTGCACCGAGGCGGGATTTGTTTTCCGTGCCGTCCAGTTCGATCATCGTCTGGTCGATAAATGCCTGCTCGGCGGCATCCAGGCCGATGATCGCTTCGGCGATTTCGGTATTCACGTATTCCACCGCCTTCAGCACGCCCTTGCCGAGGTAACGCTGCTTGTCGTCATCGCGCAGTTCCACGGCTTCCTTGGTGCCGGTGGATGCGCCGGACGGCACGGCGGCACGCCCCATCACGCCGGACTCGAGCAGGACGTCCGCTTCCACGGTCGGGTTGCCGCGCGAATCCAGAATTTCACGGGCGATCACATCAACAATTGCGCTCATACTTTTTCCTTAAGTTAGTTTGTAGGGCGGGTCACACCCGCCTTTGGAGGGTCATACTCGCCATCGCATCCAATATTGCAATGGCGGGTGTGACCCGCCCTACATGTTTTTCAAATCGAGATTTTCTTCAATCAACCCTTGGCGCTTGACCGTTTCGTCCAGCACCATCAGCGTTTGCAGCAGCGCCTTGATATGCCCGAGAGGGAAAGCGTTCGGCCCGTCCGACAACGCTTTGGAGGGGTCGGGATGTGTTTCCATGAACAGGCCGGAAATCCCCGCCGCGACCGCCGCGCGCGCCAGCACCGGCACAAACTCGCGCTGCCCGCCGCTGACCGTTCCCTGCCCGCCGGGCAACTGCACCGAGTGCGTGGCGTCGAACACCACCGGGCAACCGGTGTTGCGCATTACCGCCAGCGAGCGCATGTCCGATACCAGGTTGTTGTAGCCGAATGATGCGCCGCGTTCGCACACCATGATGTTGTCCTGGCCGCTAGCCTCGCGCGCCTTCTCCACCACGTTTTTCATGTCCCACGGCGACAGGAACTGTCCCTTCTTGATGTTTACCGGGCGGCCGCTGCTTGCGGCAGCGTGGATGAAATCGGTCTGGCGGCACAGGAAGGCGGGGGTTTGCAGCACGTCCACGACCGCTGCGACCGGTGCGATTTCTTCGATGTCATGCACGTCAGTCAGCACCGGCACACCCAGTTGCGCCTTCACTTCGCCGAGGATCTTCAGTCCGGCATCGAGGCCGAAGCCGCGGAACGATTTTCCCGAACTGCGGTTGGCCTTGTCGTAGGAAGATTTGTAGATGAACGGCAGGTTCAATTCGCGGCAGATTTCCTGCAACTGACCGGCGGTATCCAGAGCCATCTGCTGCGATTCGATCACGCACGGACCGGCGATCAGGAACAGCGGCTTGTCCAGGCCGACAAAGAAGTTGCAAAGTTTCATACCGCCACCTCATTACCGTGATATGAAACGCCAAGCATGGCGATTTCGGTGTCGGGCGGCATTACCCGCACCTGCGCTGCGCGTACCGTGTTCATACCGCCACCTTCTCTGCCTTTAGCATTGCCTGGCGTTGCAAAGCCGCTTCGACAAAGGCTTTGAACAGCGGATGCCCGGTGCGCGGCGTGGAAGTGAATTCAGGGTGGAACTGCACGCCGACGAACCACGGGTGCATGGACTGCGGCAATTCCATCATCTCGGGCAAATCCTCGGAAGGTGTGCGCGCCGAAATGATCAGCCCGGCTTTTTCCAGCGCTGGCACGTAATGATTGTTCACCTCATAACGATGGCGATGGCGCTCGTTCACCTCGCAGCCGTATATGCGCTGTGCCAGCGTGCCGGACTTGACCGGACAGCGCTGCGAACCCAGGCGCATGGTTCCGCCCAAGTCGGAATCGCTGCTGCGCGTCTCCACCTTGCCGTCACGGTCGCGCCATTCGGTAATCAGCGCCACTACCGGATGCTCGGATTCAAGATTGAATTCGGTGCTGTTGGCATCACCCATTCCGGCAACATGCCGCGCATACTCGATAACCGCGAGCTGCATCCCGAGGCAGATGCCGAGATACGGTATTTTGTTTTCGCGTGCAAACCGGATCGCGGCGATTTTTCCTTCGGTGCCGCGCTTGCCGAAACCGCCCGGCACCAGGATCGCGTCGAAGTGCGCCAAACCCTCCGTGCCCGATGTTTCGATATTTTCCGAATCGATGTACTCGATTTTCACCCTGGTTTCGGTGTGTATCCCGGCGTGGCGCAACGCCTCGATCAGCGACTTGTAGGATTCGGTCAGATCGACATACTTGCCGACCATGCCGATAGTAACCTGATGCTGCGGATTTTCCAGCGCGTGCACCAGCTTCGCCCATACCGACAAATCAGCGGGCGGCAAATCGAGATCCAGTTCTTCGCAGACGATGCGGTCCAGGCCCTGCAGATTCAGCATTTGCGGAATCTTGTAAATGGTATCGACGTCCCACATCGAGATCACCGCTTCTTCGCGCACATTGGCGAACAGCGAAATCTTTGCGCGCTCATCGTCCGGAATCGGCCGGTCGGCACGGCAAACCAGCGCGGTCGGGAAAATACCGATCTCGCGCAATTTCTGCACGCTGTGCTGCGTCGGCTTGGTCTTCAATTCGCCGGCAGTGGCAATGTAGGGAACCAGCGTGAGATGCACATAGGCGACCTGGTGGCGCCGCAAACGCAGCCCCATTTGCCTCGCCGCCTCGAGAAACGGCAGCGACTCGATGTCGCCGACCGTGCCGCCGATCTCGACGATCGCCACATCGGCGTTGCCATCATGCGAAGCCGCCGCGCCGCGTTCGACGAATGCCTGGATCTCGTTGGTGATATGCGGGATCACCTGCACCGTCTTGCCCAGGTATTCGCCGCGCCGCTCCTTACGGATCACGCTGTCGTAAATCTGCCCGGTGGTGAAGTTGTTGGCCTTGCGCATCTTTGCGGAAATAAACCGCTCGTAATGCCCCAGATCCAGATCGGTTTCCGCGCCGTCCTCGGTGACGAACACCTCGCCGTGCTGGAACGGGCTCATCGTGCCGGGATCGACATTGATGTAGGGGTCAAGCTTGAGCATCGTCACCTTGAGGCCGCGCGATTCGAGGATGGCCGCAAGCGAAGCGGCGGCGATGCCCTTGCCCAGTGAAGAGACAACGCCGCCGGTAATAAAAATGTACTTGGTCATGGGTCGCAATGATACCGTAAAACGGTCTGCCCTCAAAATTCAGGCGGGCAAATCCTTCTCTCTATACACCATTTGAGCCGCCTTTCACGAAAGGCTAGCATGCACAGTGCCGCAAGATGCGGTGATAGCCAGCCACTTGGCAATCGTTTTTTGATTGCTTAGTGGAATGGCTGGAAGTTCTATCAGACACGAACCGCATCAATCGCGAACGATGCGGTTCCTTCGTCACCGCATCCTGCCGGGTTCAAGAATCGCGCAAACAAAAACTCCCGCACTTGCGGGAGTTTTTTGCATAAAGACAGGAAACGGATCAGTGCAACAACAGGGATTGCTGGACAGACGCGGCGCAAGCCGACATCAGCGCGTTGGGCAGCAGACCGAGCACCAGCACACCCAGGCCGTTGGCGCTCATCAGCAGCGCGGTATCCTGCCCGTAAGTAATCGGCGCGTGGCTTTCCGGCGCGTCGAAATACATCAGTTTGACGATGCGCAGATAGTAAAACGCGCCGATTAGCGAAAAAATCACCGCAGCGACGGCCAGCCAGATGTGTCCCGCATGCACCACGGCGCTCAGCACGGAAAATTTTGCGTAAAAACCGACCGTGGGCGGCACGCCGGCCATCGAAAACATCAGCAGCAGCATCAGGAAGGCGAGCCACGGGCTGCGCCGGCTGAGCCCCTTGAAATCATCGAGGGTATCGGCCTCGAAACCGTCCGCGCGCGACAGCAGCAGGATCATGCCGAACGCGCCCAGCGACATCAGCGCGTACACCACGGCATAGAACATCGACGCTCCATAACCTTCGATGCTGCCGCTCAGCAAGCCGAGCAGCAGGAATCCCATGTGCGTAATGGTGGAGTAGGCGAACATGCGTTTGAGGTTGGTTTGTGCAATCGCGGAGAAGTTGCCGAGTGCCATCGAGGCAACCGCAAGAATGATCAGCATGCCTGACCAGTGTTGCACCAGGTCTTGCAGACCTTCGACCAGAATGCGCGCAGCAAAGGCAAAGGCGGCAAGTTTGGGAGCCGAGCCGATCAGCATGGTTATCGCGGTTGGCGCACCCTGGTACACGTCGGGCACCCACATATGGAAGGGCACTACGCCAAGTTTGAAGGCCAGGCCGCAGACCACGAACACCAGGCCGAACACCTGCAAATTCTTGTCCGCCGCACCGGTCTGGATCGCATGCGCCACCGCGCCCAGCTCCAGCGAACCGGTCGCGCCATACAGCATGGACATGCCGTACAACAACAGGCAGGAAGCCAGCGAGCCCAGCACAAAGTATTTCGTTGCGGCTTCGATCGCGCTGGAGGAATCGCGTTGCAAGGCGACTATCGTATACAGGCTCAGGGAGAGCAGCTCCAGCCCGAGATACAGCGTGAGGAAGTTGTTGGCGGAGATCATCACCATCATGCCGAGCAGGGCGAACAGGACCAGCACCATGAACTCGCCGGTGAACAGGCCGCGCGCGGTGAGATACAGGCGCGAATACACCAGCATCATGGACAACGCCAGGCAGGTCAGAAGTTTCAGCACATCGGACATCGCATCGTCTACGAACATGTTGTGAAAGGCATAGACCACGCCGTTTTCGTGCGTGCCGACGATAATCAGCGAACAGCCCAGCAGGGTGAGTTGCACCAGCAGGTAGGTGACCATCCTGCCGCTTTGCCTGATCATCAAGTCCGCAATCAGTATCGCGCACGCCATGGTCAGCACGAAGACCTCGGGGAGCACAGGCAATAAGTCAGATATTACAAAGTTCATAGCGTCTGTTTCCGATCCCAGTTAGCGATTTGGCAAGGCAATGCACGGCACGCGTCCGCAGATGTCCGGTTCACTGCAACGGGGTTCGCCGCTGCGGCATGCTGGGGTTTCAGTTCGCGCATCGGCGGAAGCACTGCATCATTAAGCCCTTCGATATTTTTGGCGCCCCGGATCGCCGACACATCCGTCACGAGGTGCTCTACGCTCGCACGCACCCTGTCGAGAAACGGCTGCGGGTTGAACCCGATCCAGAATACCAGCACCAGCAGCGGCACCAGCGTTGCGATTTCGCGGCCGTTGAGGTCGGTAACGACAACATCATCCTTCCTGGTCGATTCCCCCCAGACCACCCGTTGCAGCATCCAGAGCATGTAGGCCACAGTAAGCACTACCCCGCCGATGGCAATTGCCCCGGCCAGCAGGCTGGATTTAAACGATCCGACCAGCACCAGGAATTCCCCGACAAACGAATTCGTCCCGGGAAGCCCGAAGGAAGCGAACGAAAAAATAGCCAGCAGCGTCACATAAATCGGCACCGTCATCCGCAACCCTCCGCAGTCCGAGATAAGCCGGCTGTGGGTTCTCTCATAGAGCATGCCCACCATAAGAAACAGCGCCCCGGTGGTGATCCCGTGGTTAACCATCTGAAGAATTGCCCCTTCGATACCCTCGGAGTTGAAGACGAATATTCCCAGCGTAACAAATCCCATATGCCCCACGCTGGAATAGGCGACCAGCTTCTTGAGATCGGTCTGCACCAGCGCCATGTATGAACCCCAGATGATGGCAATCAACGACAGGCTCAGGATGACCGGCGCAAAATCATGGCTCGCATCGGGAGTTATCGGCAAACTGAACCGCAGAAACCCGTAGGTGCCCAGCTTCAGCATCACGCTTGCCAGCATCACGCTACCGGCAGTGGGCGCCTCGACGTGGGCATCGGGCAGCCAGGTGTGGAACGGGAACATCGGGACCTTGATCGCGAAACCCAGGAAGAACGCCCAGAAGACCCAGAACTGGAACGTAGAGCTGTAGGAACCTTTGGAAAGCTCCTGGATGTCAAATGTCTCGCCACCGGTGAAATACAGCGCCAGGATTGCCACCAGCATCGGAAGGCTTCCTGCCATCGTGTAGAGGAAGAACTTCAGCGCGGCATATACCCGGCGCTGGCCGCCCCATACTCCGATAATCAGCAGCATCGGGATGAGCTCCGCTTCCCAGAAGACGTAGAACAGGACCAGGTCGAGCGACACAAAGACTCCGATCAGCGCCGCTTCCATGATCAGGATTGCGATCATGTACTCCTTGACCCGGGTATCGATGGCCTTCCATGAACAGAGCACGCACATCGGGGTAATCAGGGTGGTGAGCAGCACCAGCAGCACACTGATACCGTCCACACCGACGGCATAGTTGACATTGAAAGCCGGTATCCAGGGCACCCGCGTGACAAACTGCATCTCGTGGGAAGCGGTATCAAAGTTAAACCACAGCGGAAGCGAAACGACAAACACCAGCAAGGAAAAAGCGAGTGCGATCCGGCGTGTCCAATCATCATTTCGCGGGGCAAAGCCGATTACCGCCGCGCCGAGGACGGGGAGAAATATAAGCAAACTTAACAGGTTGGATTCGTGCATCACGCTTTAACCTCAGAACAGTGAATAAAGGCTCAGGATTAATAGTGATCCCACCATAACCAGGGCATATTGCTGGAGCTGTCCGGTCTGCACCTGCCGCAGCACGCCTGCCCAGCGCACCACCACGGCTGCAATGGCGTTGACCGCCCCGTCAATAACGTGCTTGTCGAGCCAGAGCCCTTTAATGCCCATTACCAGATTGCCGCGGAACACAGAGCGGTACACCTGAATAAACCAGTCCTCGATGGGAACTACCACGCGGTACACAAACTGCATGAATAGGGCTGCTCCCTTCCGGTAGAACCAGTCCGTATCCAGGCTGATCATGGGCGATCCACCGAGGTGTTTGACCAGCATGAAGAACCCCAGACCGGTGAACAGCAGTATCTGCAAGGCCCAGACAACGTGGGTTGCCGTGTAAGCATGGTATTCGGCCTTCTCCGGCAGCATGTTATATAGCCAATCGGGATAGACACCGATGAAGATACACAAAAATGCGGCAATTCCCATCGCTACCAGCATGTTGCGCGGCGGTTCGGTTGGTCTCGCTCCGCAGTCATCGCCGAGGAAGGTGAAATAAGGCAGTTTCAGCCCGGTATGGAGGAACGTTCCGGCGGAAGCCAGCGAGAGCAGCAGCCATATCCAGGTCAGATGCAGATCGGCTGCGGCCGACACTTCCATCGACTTGCTGACGAATCCGCTGAACAGCGGAAAAGCCGAAATCGAGAAGCCGCCTATCATGTAAAGGACAAAAGTCACGGGCATGTAACGGTATATTCCTCCCAGTTCGCTCAGCTTGCTGCGCCCGGTCATCTGAATGACTGCACCCGCCCCCATGAAGAGCAGTCCCTTGTATAGGATGTGCGTGAAAGCATGCGCGACCGCGCCGTTGATGGCCAGTGCGGTCCCCATCCCGACGGCGGCGACCATATAGCCCACCTGGCTGATGATGTGGTAGCCGAGCAGCCTGCGAATATCGTTGGCCAGCACGGCGAACACCACGCCGTAGAGCGCCATGATCGTTCCCAGCCAGATGAGTATCTCGGTCCCGGGATAGCCGCGAATCAGCGCATACACCGCCGTTTTCGTGGTGAAGGCGCTCAGGAAAACCGCGCCCGTCACCGTCGCCTCGGGGTAGGCATCGGTCAGCCATGCGTGCAGCGGAGGGACCGCAGCGTTGAGCATGAATCCGATCAGGATCAGATAGGACGCCACGCCATGCCCCTGCAACTTATCGAAGCTGATCGATCCGGTCGTCACGGAAAGGATCACGATGCCGGCAAGAAGCACCACGCCGCCGACGGCATGCACCAGCAGATAGCGGTAGCCGGCTTCGATCGAGGCCTTTACCCGACGCGCCCAGATGAGCCAGACCGAGGCGAACGCCATCAGCTCCCAGAAGACAAACAGCGTCAGGAGGTCGCCGGCAAACGTTACGCCGAGCGATGACCCGGCATAGACGAACGCGGCGATATGCTGGGTAACATCCTTGACATGCATCGCGTAGATCGCCCCGATCAGCGCCGCGATCGAGAACACGTAAGCGAAAGCTAGGCTGAGCTTGTCCGCCCGGCCGAAGATCAGTTCAAATCCGAGAAATTTGACAGCACCATGGACGCCGGGCGACATCAGCATCACCGTCACCAGTGCAAGCACCGGCAGGAGGACAACATATATCTGCTGCACTCTCCCCCTGAAGAAAGGGATGAGGAATGCCCCAAAAATGAGGAAAACCGAAGGATGCAGCCATTCAATCATTGTAGTATTCCTCGGAACGTTCCAGCCAAAAGTGTCCCAATGCCTTCGAAATAACGACGATCAGGACACAGGAAATGAACCCGTAGACGGCGCTGAATCCCGGGATATCGTCCCAGAAGAAAACATGGTGGTGCCGCTCAATGAAAAAATCGATCACGACCGTGAGCGCCAGAACCGCATAAGCGACCCGCTTCAGCGTCCTGGTGTTAGCCATCATGTATTCCAGAATTTTGCCAATATTCATCGCAGTAGACCCACCTTGATTAAATTGAGGAAGTGGTCGGGAAAGATGCCGAGCACTACCGTTCCAGCCGCCGTAATCAGCAACGGTACAAGTACTTTTAAGGGCGCTTCGCTGATACCTTCATGCCCGTCCTCCGGAGGAGTCCCGAACACAGCCTTGTAGACGACCGGTGCGAAGTACGCCACGTTGAGCAGGCTGCTGGTCAGCAGCACGCCCAGCAGCACCCAGCTCTTGGTCTCGATGGTGCCAATGGCGATATGCCACTTGGTGATGAATCCGGCGAACAGCGGCACGCCAATAATGCTGAGTGAAGCGATGGTGAAGGCCGCGATCGTCCACGGCATTTTCCGTGCGATCCCGGACATTTGACTGATGTTGGTCTTGTGCGACGCGACATAGATCGAGCCTGCGCAGAAAAACAGCGTAATTTTTGTAACGGCATGATTCACGATGTGAATTATGCCGCCGATGATACCGTTGCCCGTCAGCAATGCCACCCCCAGCACGATGTACGAGAGCTGACTCACTGTGGAATAGGCCAGCCGCATCTTGAGATTGTCCTGGGTCAGCGCATAGGCCGACGACGCCAGGATGGTGATGGAGGCGATAATGGCCGTGTAGTCACCCAGGTGGAGATTCTGCATCAGCGGAACCCCGAAGACGTCAGTCACCAACCGGACGATACAGAATGCGCCAACCTTTACCACCGCCACGGCGTGGAGCAGAGCGCTTACCGGCGTCGGCGCCACCATCGCGGAGGGAAGCCAGTTGTGCATCGGCATCAATCCGGCCTTGGCAAAGCCGTACAGGAACATGAAATACATCACTGTCAGGAGTGTCGCAATCTCCATCCCCGAGAACGTCGTCGCCGTTAATCCCGAGAACATCCCCGCCTTGTTGAAGTCCAGTGTTCCGGTAAGCGTATACGTCAGGATGATGGCGCCCAGCAGGATGCTGCTCGATGCGCCCACCAGATAAAGCAGGTATTTGCGGCCCGCATCCCAGTCTTTGGCGCCTTCATTGTGAATAACCAGCGGCAGAGTGCACAGGCTCAGTATTTCGTAGAAGAAGAACAGCGTAAACAGATTCCCCGCAAAGGCGACCCCCATGGCCGAAGAAAGGGCAATGGCAAAGCAGGTGTAATACCTCGTCTGGGCATGCTCCTCGAGGGTACGCATGTAGCCCATCGAATAAACCGTCGTGATAATCCACAGGAATGAGGACGTGGTGGCGAACAGCAGACCGATGCCGTCCACCTTGAAGGCGAGCTCTACGCCGGGAAGGATTTTGAAGACCGTATACTGGATTATTCCCCCGGAAAGAATCACCGGGGTCATGGATACCACGATCAGGAACTTGATGACTCCCGCACCGAGTGACCAGCCCTCTCTCAGGTTTGGCCTCCGGTAGGACAACATGACCAGCACGGCGGCAATTGCCGAGACCAGCACAGCCAGGAGAGGCTTAATCGAAATCAGTGTTTCCATGTGTTTATCCGGTTCATCTTTGCAAGTGGAAAAGCGGCAAAATCATATTTCGCCGGGTTAACCGCCCGCAGTAAAGAATAAAGACTATTTTTCATCATTATTGTCACCATTATCGTAGCGGTACCGACGGTCATCCTTTCAGTTCGGTCCAATCGGCCACTTCGATCGTCTGCCGATTGCGGAAAAGCAGCACAACGATGGCAAGCCCAATGGCCGCCTCGGCAGCGGCAACCACCAATATGAAAAAGACGAATATCTGGCCGGCGGGATCTCCCCGATAGTGCGAGAAAGCGATGAAATTCGTATTCACCGCCAGCAGCATCAACTCGATCGCCATCAACACATTGATGATGTTCTTCCGTTTGAACAGAATACCGGCAACACCCATGCAGAAGATGACCGCTCCAAGAATCAGGAAATCCGAAAGAACGATCATTGCGCCACCCCTGCTGTGCTGTCTGACTTCTGTGCGTGCTTCTCCGCAGACATCTTGACCACGCGCAAGCGATCCGCTTTCCTGACCGCGACCTGTTCGGGTACCACCTGCGATTTTGCATCCTTGCGGCGGCGCGAGGTCAAAGCAATTGCAGCCACCATCGCTACCAGCAGAATCACTGCGGCAATCTCAAACGGGTAAACATAATCGGTATAAATCAAACGCCCCAATTCCTTGGTATTGCTGTAATCGGCAGCATGCTTGATGACCTCCTTGCCACCGGATATTTTGGAGGAACCCAGCACCCAGATCATCTCGAATGCCATCAAGCCGGCCAACACCGCACCGAAGGGCAGCCAGCGCCAGAAACCTTCGCGCAGCTGCACCAGATTAATATCCAGCATCATCACCACAAACAGGAACAGCACCATTACCGCGCCGACATACACCAATACCAGAGTGATGGCGAGAAACTCGGCCTCCAGCAGTATCCAGACACCGGCCATGCTGCAAAATGCCAGCACCAGGAACAGCGCGGCATGCACCGGGTTGCGCGCGGTAACCACGCGCGAGGCCGCGATCACGGCCAATGCGGCGAATACATAAAACACGACTGTTTCAAAATTCATGAACTTGCCCTCTATCTCTGTTCAATACCAATTGGCCTGCTTACCGATACTTGGCATCGGCTGCCCGATCCCTGGCGATTTGCTCTTCATATTTATCGCCCAGCGCCAGCAGCATAGTCTTGGTGTAATACAGGTCGCCTGGCTTTTCGCCGTGATACTCGAACATGCGCGTTTCGACGATTGCATCCACCGGGCAGGACTCCTCGCAGAAACCGCAAAAGATGCATTTGTACAGGTCGATGTCATATTGCGTGGTGCGGCGCGTACCGTCCTCGCGCTCGGCAATTTCTATTTTGATGGCCAGCGCCGGACAGATTGCCTCGCACAGTTTGCAGCCGATGCATCGCTCTTCACCGTTGGCATAGCGACGCTGCGCGTGCAGGCCGCGAAAGCGGAAACTCTGCGGAGTCTTCTCTTCCGGGTACTGCACGGTAATCTTGCGCGCAAAGAAATACCGCCCGGTCAGTGCCATGCCCTTGACCAGCTCGAACAGCAGGAAGGTTTTGAAGAAGTTTGTTATTTTTTCCATATTTGTTTCCTCCGCTTACCAGACCCACAGCGGGGTTTGCATCCACGCGGCAACCACCACCACCCAGACGATGGTGATCGGAATGAATACTTTCCAGCCCAGCCGCATCAACTGGTCATAGCGGTAGCGTGGGAAGGTTGCGCGAAACCACAGGAACAGAAGCAGAATGAAGGAAACCTTGCCCAGCAGCCAGATGGAGCCGTTCGGCAAAAACGGAACCGGCGACAGCCAGCCGCCCAGAAACATGATCGAGGTGAGGAAGGCGATCAGGATCATGTTGGCGTATTCGGCCAGGAAGAACAGCGCGAATGCCATGCCGGAATATTCCACATGGAAACCCGCGACGATTTCCGATTCGCCTTCGGCCATGTCGAACGGCGCGCGGTTGGTCTCGGCCACGCCGGAAATCAGATACACCAGGAACATCGGGAACAGCGGCAGCAGATACCAGTTCAGCATGCCGAAACGGCCTTGCTGGCCGTTCACGATATCGCCCAGGTTCATGCTTTGCGAAGCCATCAGCACACATACCAGCGCAAACCCCATCGCGATTTCATACGACACGATCTGCGCCGCGGAACGCACCGCACCGAGAAATGCGTATTTTGAGTTGGATGCCCAGCCGGCGATGATGATGCCGTACACTCCCAGCGAGGTCATCGCCAAAATATACAACAGGCCCGCGTTGAGGTTGGACAGCACCATTCCGTCTGTGAACGGCACCACCGCCCACGCCGCCAGCGATGGAGCCAGCGCCATGATCGGTGCCAGAACAAACAGAAATTTGCTGGAACCGCTCGGGACGATGATTTCCTTGAAAAACAATTTCACGCCGTCGGCAATCGGTTGCAGCAGCCCGAAATATCCGACACGATTCGGGCCGATGCGGATCTGCATGTAGCCGATAACCTTGCGTTCAGCAAGTGTCAGATAAGCGACCCCAACCATGATCGGCACTATGATCGCCATGATTTTGACCAGCGTCCAGACCGGCAGCCATGCCGGGCCGAGCAACTCTTGACCGGTCTGCAGCAGAGTTTGCAGCAATTCCATCATGCACGCTCCACAGTGATTGATCCAAACATCGCACCCAGTTCAGCCGTTGCCGGATGGCCCGCCGCCACGCGCGCGACACCGGCAGGCAGTGAGTCATCCGCAAGGGCGGTCAGGCGCACGCTGGCGTTGCCCTGGGTCACCCGCACGGCATCGCCCGATTGCACGCCCAGTTTCTGCAACTCGCTGCCACGCATCGTCACGCACGGGGTAGCTGCATCGCGGGTTTTCTGCAACGAGGCAGCGCGGCGCACCACCGCATCGGCCGAATATATCGGCACGTCTGCCACGCGCTGCAAACCTCCGCTGTTGCCGCCCGCTACAGCCTGCAACGCTACACCTTCAATGTGATTATTCAGTTTGTCAGCCACGTTCTGACCAGACAGCATCGCATCGCGCACTTCCTCGCTGGTGTCGTACTCAAATCCCTGCACATCGAGCACGTTGCCCAGTACGCGCAGCACCTTCCAGGCCGGGCGCGCTTCGCCGAGCGGCTTGACCGCTCCCTTGAAACTCTGCACGCGGCCCTCGGTGTTGACAAAGGTGCCGGAGGTTTCGGTGAACGGCGCGATGGGCAGCAGCACATCGGCGTAATTGGTCGCATGGTGTTTATAGGCAGACAATGCGACCACCATGTCGGCGGCGTACATCGCGGTCATCGCCTGTTGCGGATTTTGCATATCCAGCTCCGGCTCGACATTCAGCAGGAGATATGCCTTGCGCGGCGACGCCACCATCTGCGCGGCATTCATGCCCTGCTTGGCCTGTTTCTCGTTGGCTGGGCCGAACGGCACCGCTCCGGCGAGATAACCGCCGACGCTGTTGGCCGCCTCGCCAAGGAAACCGAATTTCGCGCCGCACAATCCGGCAATCCGCTCCGCCAGCAATGCAATCTGCGTCGCCTGAGGATGCTGCTGCGCGAAGTTGCCGAGCAGCACCGCGGCGCGTTCGCCGCTTGCCAGGCTCCTGGCAATGGCAGCAGCCTCGCTGCCGACCGTGACGTTCTCGACCCCCTGCGCGCTGCCCTGCTTCTGGGCAGCCAGCGCCTTGAGGATTTGCGCCAGCATGTTCACCAGTTCGCCCGGCGCGACGATGGCCTTGTTGGCGACCGGCATCAGCAGGTCGTCATCGCTGGCATGCACGATATTGGCTTGCGCGCCGCTCTTGACCGCCTGGCGCACACGCTGCGCCAACAAGGGATGATCCTTGCGCAGGAAGCTGCCGACAATCAGCAAACGGTCGCGGGTGTTGATGTCGGCGACCGGCATACCCAGCCATGGTGCACCGGCCTGTTTGCCATCCAAACTGAAATCGGACTGACGCAAGCGGAAATCCACGTTGCCGCTGCCCAAACCGCGTACAAGTTTCTGCAGCAGGTAGAGTTCTTCCAGCGTGCTGTGCGGTGTCGCCAATGCAGCGATTTGCTCTGCCCCGTGATTATGGGCAATTTGACGCAAACCATGAGCCACATATTCCAGCGCCACCGGCCATTCGACTTCCAGCCACTTGTTGTCCTGCTTGAGCATCGGTTTGGTCAGGCGCTCAGGCGGATTCAGCCCTTCATAGCTGAACCTGTCCTTGTCGGAAATCCAGCATTCGTTGATAGCTTCGTTTTCAACAGGAAGAACACGCATCACCTTGTTGTTCTTGACCTGCACCGCCAGATTGGAACCCAGACCGTCATGCGGGCTGACCGACTTGCGCCGCGACAATTCCCAGTTGCGCGCGGTGTAACGGAACGGCTTGCTGGTCAACGCGCCGACCGGGCACAGGTCGATCATGTTGCCGGACAACTCGGAATCTACCGAACTGTCCACAAAGCTCATGATCTCGGCATGTTCGCCGCGGAACGCCATGCCCAGTTCCATCATGCCGGCGATTTCCTGGCCGAAACGCACACAGCGCGTGCACTGGATACAGCGGCTCATTTCCACAGTGGAAATCAGCGCGCCGATATCCTTGTGCATCACGATGCGTTTTTCTTCGCTGTAGCGCGACGCCGTCCCGCCGTAGCCCATCGCCACGTCCTGCAACATGCATTCGCCGCCCTGGTCGCAAATCGGGCAATCCAGCGGGTGGTTGATCAGCAGGAATTCCATCACTCCCTTTTGCGCCTTGACCGCCATTTCCGAGTGGGTATGAACTTTCATGCCATCGGCAGCCGGCGTCGCGCAGGCAGGCAGCGGCTTGGGCGCCTTTTCCACCTCGACCAGGCACATGCGGCAGTTAGCCGCGATGGACAGTTTCTTGTGGTAACAAAAATGCGGGATATGAACGCCAGCCTTGTGCGCCGCGTCCATCACGGTGGAACCGCGCTCGGTTTCTACCAGCTTGCCATCAATTTCAACGTTGATCATTGTTCACCTAACCCGTCAGCTTTACACCAAGCAGCGCTTGTGTTCGATGTGATATTCAAATTCGGCGCGAAAATGCCTGAGCATGCCCTGCACCGGCCAGACCGCTGCCTCGCCCAATGCGCAAATGGTGCGTCCGGCGATGTTGTCGCCCACGCTCAACAGCAAATCCAGGTCTTCCATGCGGCCCTCGCCATGCTCGATGCGATGCACGATGCGATATAACCAGCCGGTTCCCTCGCGGCACGGCGTGCACTGCCCGCAGGATTCCTCATAATAGAAATAAGACAAACGCTCCAGTGCGCGCACCATGCAGGTCGTCTCATCCATCACGATCACCGCTCCGCTGCCGAGGCCGGAACCTGCCTTCTGAATGGAATCGTAGTCCATCGTCAGGCCCATCATGATCTCGGCAGGCAGCACCGGCATCGACGATCCGCCCGGAATCACCGCCTTGAGCGTGTGCCCGTTGCGCACGCCGCCCGCCATTTTCAGCAGTTCGCTGAAAGGCGTGCCCATCGGCACCTCAAAGTTGCCGGGATTGTTCACATGGCCGGACACGGAAAACAGCTTGGTACCGCCGTTGTTGGGCTTGCCCAGCTCCAGGAATTTCTGCCCGCCGTGATTGATGATGTACGGAATGCTGGCAAAGGTTTCGGTGTTGTTGATCGTGGTCGGCTTGCCGTACAGGCCGAAGGTCGCGGGGAAAGGCGGTTTGTAGCGCGGCTGGCCTTTCTTGCCCTCGATGGATTCCAGCAGGGCAGTTTCCTCGCCGCAGATATACGCGCCATAGCCCAGGTGGTTATGCAGATCGAAACAGAAATCCGTGCCCAGAATATTGTCGCCCAGATAACCGGCGGCACGCGCCAGTTCACAGGCTTCTTCCATGCGCTCATAAGCTTCGAAGATTTCGCCATGCACGTAGTTGTAGCCGGTCTTGACGCCCATCGTATAGGCGGCAATCGCCATGCCCTCGATGAGCAGATGCGGGTTGTAGCGCAGGATGTCCCAATCCTTGCAAGTGCCCGGCTCGCCCTCGTCGGTATTGCAGACGATGTACTTTTCGCCGTTGTAGTTCTTGGGCATGAAACTCCACTTCAGCCCGGTCGGAAAACCCGCGCCGCCGCGCCCGCGCAAAGCCGACAGTTTGACCTCGGCAATAATCGCATCGGGCGACATTTTCCCGGTCAGCACCTTGCGCAGCGCCTGGTAACCGCCGACCTTGAGATAGTTTTCCAGTGTCCAGGGCTGGTCAAAATCCAGCGTGGTAAAAATGACCGGGCCTCTCATGATTTGTCCAGTTCCGCCAAAATTTGATCGATCTTATCGTTGCTCAAGCGGCCACAAAGTCTCTTGTTGTTCACGGTAAACAGCGGCGCATCCTTGCATGCCCCCATACACTCGCCTTCGCGAAGTCCATATTTTCCGTCTGCGGAAACTTCACCAAAGCCGATCCCCAGCCTGGCTTGCAGATACGCCACGGTATCCCCCGCACCGCACAGCGTGCAGGACAGGTTGGTGCATACGGTGATGGTGTGCTTGCCCATCGGCTTGAGGTTGTACATATGGTAGAAGGTCGCTACTTCGTACACCGCCATTTTCGGCATGCCGAGGTAAGCCGCCACATCCGCCATGTCCTCATTGGCGACCCAGCCCTTTTCGTCCTGCACAAAACGCAGCGCAGCCATCACCGCAGACTGCTTCTGGTCAGCTGGGTACTTCTTCAACTCGCGGTTGATTTTGGCCTGTATTTGCTCGGATAACATTTATGACACCCTCAACGATCAACTTCACCGAAAACAATATCCTGCGTGCCGATGATAGTCACCACGTCGGCAATCATGTGGCCACGCACCATCTCATCCAGCGCAGCCAGGTGGGCAAAGCCCGGCGCGCGTATCTTCATGCGATAAGGCTTGTTCGCACCATCGGAAACCAGGTAAATACCGAACTCTCCCTTGGGATGTTCCACCGCCGCATAGGCCTCGCCGACAGGCACGTGCATCCCTTCGGTGAACAGCTTGAAGTGATGGATCAATTCTTCCATGTTCTGCTTCATCGCTTCGCGCCTGGGCGGAGCAAACTTGAAATTGTCTGTCATCACCGGACCGGAATTGTTGCGCAGCCAGGCGATGCATTGCTGGATGATACGATTGGACTGGCGCATTTCTTCGACGCGCACCAGATAGCGGTCATAGGAATCGCCGGTCTTGCCGACCGGAATATCAAAATCCATGCGGTCATAAACTTCGTAGGGCTGTTTCTTGCGCAAATCCCATTCCACACCGGAGCCGCGCAGCATCGGACCGGTAAAACCCAGCGCCAGGGCGCGCTCCGGCGTGACCACGCCGATACCGACGGTACGCTGCTTCCAGATGCGGTTGTCGGTCAGCAGCGTTTCATATTCATCCACATTGGCGGGGAAGCGATTGGTGAAATCTTCTAGAAAATCGAGCAATGAGCCCTGGCGGTTTTCATTGAGCCTTTTTACCGCCGCAGCGTTGTGGATTTTCGATGCCTGGTATTGCGGCATGCTGTCCGGCAGATCGCGGTACACCCCGCCCGGACGATAGTAGGCCGCATGCAGTCGTGCGCCGGATACCGCCTCATAGGCGTCCATCAAGTCTTCACGCTCGCGGAAACAGTACAGGAACATCGTCATCGCGCCGAGATCGATCCCGTGTGCGCCCAGCCATAGCAGGTGGTTCAGGATGCGGGTGATTTCATCGAACATCACGCGGATGTACTGGGCACGCAGCGGCACCTCGATTCCAGCCAGCTTCTCGATCGCCATCACGTAAGCGTGCTCGTTGCTCATCATCGAAACGTAGTCGAGCCGATCCATGTAGGGCAAATTTTGCAGGAAGGTCTTGTGCTCGGCCAGTTTCTCGGTGGCACGATGCAGCAGCCCGATATGCGGGTCGGCACGCTCGATAACCTCGCCGTCCAATTCCAGCACCAAGCGCAACACCCCGTGAGCCGCAGGGTGCTGCGGCCCAAAATTCATTGTGTAGTTCTTTATTTCCGCCATGACTTCAGTTCCCCAGCATCCGATACAACGCGCGTTCACAATGCATTTCAGCGGAGGCTGACTTGCGCAAGCAAGTTAAGCCCGCAGGGCGGCCGTAACTAAAATTCATGGTGTAGTTTTTGATTTCAGCCATTACCGAGCCCTCAGTTGATACCGTAAGTTTCTTCACGCACGATACGAGGCGTCACTTCGCGCGGCTCAATCGATACTGGCTGATACACCACGCGCTGCTGCGCTGGGTCGTAGCGCATTTCAACGTGGCCGGACAACGGGAAATCCTTGCGGAACGGATTGCCGACAAAACCATAGTCGGTCAGGATGCGGCGCAGATCGGGATGTCCGGTGAACACGATGCCGTACAGATCGAACGCCTCGCGCTCGTACCAGTTGGCGCATGGCCAGACACCAGTAACGGACTCAAGAACCGGGAAATCGTCCTCCCCGGCAAATATCCGCACACGCAAGCGCGCGTTATGCTTCACCGAAAGCAGGTGATAGACGACAGCAAAACGAGCTTTGCGAGTTTCAGTGGAGACTAACCCGGTTTCATGGGTTACGTCGGAGCTAAACCGTTTGCCTTCCCACGCGCCATCGCCATAAGCGGAATAGTCTACGCCGCACAGGTCGACCATTTGCTCGAAACCTGCCGCATCACGCAAACGCGCCAGCGTATCCAGCATAGCGTCTGCCTTGACGACGACAGTCAACTCGCCCAGTCTTTCTTCTACGTTGACCAGTTTGTCGCCCAGCAAACCCGTCAGATTGGCACGCAAGGTACCCAAATCAGCAGTCATAGTCATCCTAGCGTGCAATGGTGTTGGTTCGTTTGATCTTGTTCTGCAGCTGGATGATGCCATACAACAGGGCCTCAGCCGTCGGCGGGCAACCCGGCACGTACACATCAACCGGCACGATGCGATCACAGCCGCGCACCACCGAATAGGAATAGTGATAGTAGCCGCCGCCGTTCGCGCACGACCCCATGGAAATCACCCAGCGCGGCTCGGCCATCTGGTCGTAAACCTTGCGCAACGCCGGAGCCATCTTGTTGCACAGCGTGCCCGCGACGATCATCACGTCCGATTGTCGCGGGCTGGGGCGAAACACGATGCCGAAACGATCCAGATCGTAACGTGCCGCGCCGGCATGCATCATTTCCACCGCACAACAGGCCAGGCCGAAAGTCATCGGCCACAATGATCCGGTGCGGGTGTAATTGATGATGGTATCAAGCGTCGTGGTGACAACGCCCTTTTCCAGGATGCCTTCTATTCCCATTCCAGGGCTCCTTTCATCCATTCGTAGATAAAGCCAACCACGAGGATAGCCAGAAAGATCATCATGGAAACAAAACCGAACGTGCCGATTTCCTTGAGCACGACCGCCCAGGGAAACAGAAAGGCTATTTCAAGATCGAAGAGGATGAACAGGATCGCAACGAGATAGTAACGCACGTCGAATTTCATGCGCGCGTCTTCAAATGCCTCAAAGCCGCATTCATAGGGAGAGAGTTTTCTGCTGTCGGGGCGATTGGGCGATACCAACTTGCCCAGCACTACAGGAGCCACGCCCATCGCGATGCCGATAAAGATGAACAGCAGCACCGGAAAATAATTTTCCAACATTGAGTTTTCCCCCTGGGTTTGTTGTGATTCGCTGGTTTGCCCGGAATCACTTTTTAATTATTCGTTTGTGCCGGCAATCTTTTGTGCCGGCTTACATTTACATTCTGGTGCGGATGGGGAGACTCGAACTCCCACGCCCTTGCGAGCACAAGCACCTCAAGCTTGCGTGTCTACCAATTCCACCACAACCGCCAAGTTACTGCAATATTATTTTGGAATCTCCCTGGACTTCGAGTCGTCGGCAGGGATAGCCGCAGGCGCGTCCGGAGCTGCCTGAGTGGCGACTGGCTTCACTTTATCCATCACCCCTTGCTGCTGCACAGGGTGCGCATTAAAGTAAGTCAACGACAAACTGGTAATAAAAAACAGCGTCGCAGCGACTGCCGTGCTGCGGCTGAGAAAATTCGCGGAACCACTGGAGCCAAACAGACTTCCTGCCGAACCCGTGCCAAATGCCGCTCCCATGTCGGCACCCTTGCCATGCTGCATCAACACCAGACCGATCAGCACTACAGCCGTCAAAACGTGCACTACCCAAACCAATGTTTCCACACACTACTCCTCAAACACTACGCCCCGCACATTACTGCAAAGACAAAATCAAAACTTGCCAAAACGAGGGCAAATCAAACTTGACCGGCGCGACAAATCGCCAGAAACTCATCAGCCACCAGGGAAGCCCCGCCGATTAACCCGCCATCAATATCCGGCATCGCAAATAACTCTGCCGCATTACTCGCCTTCACGCTGCCGCCATAGAGTATACACAATCCCGATGCGATTTGACTATCATGAGATGCGACACGCTGACGAATAAATGCGTGAACTGCCTGCGCCTGTGCGGAGCTTGCGGTTTTGCCGGTGCCAATTGCCCACACCGGCTCGTAAGCCACCACCGCATTTCGCAAAGCTCCCACCCCGCCCAACCGAGTCAGCGCATCCAGTTGCTCTGCAACCACAGCCTCGGTAGTTCCGTTTTCACGCTGCTCCAGCGATTCACCCACACACAGGATGGGTGTAATACCCGCATGCTGCGCAGCCAGAAATTTCTCGGCCACCAGGTGACTGCTCTCGCCATAGTAAGCGCGCCGCTCTGAATGCCCGACAATCACATAGCCGCAACCGAAGTCGTGCAACATCGCAGCAGACACCTCGCCGGTATAAGCCCCCTCATCCGACTGATGCACGTCCTGCGCGCCCCACTTCACTGCGCTGCCGGACAGCTTTTGCTGCGCCTGGTGCAAATAAGGGAATGGCACGCAAACCACGCAATCCACATGCGGGATCTGGTTCATCCCGCTACGCACGGCATCCAGCAACACGGCATTCTGAGCCAGCGAACCGTGCATCTTCCAATTTCCGGCAACCAATTTTTTGCGACGCATCGTAATCAATCCGCTGAGCAATACAGCGCGCAATCCTACATGCGATCACGCTAACGGTCAATGAAGTAAACTCAGGGGGAAACTTTCCGGCAAGAAGTTCTATGCAGCCTGCACGGCAATCCGGTCGCGCTGGGCGATGATGCGGTTGTGCTCGTCCACATAGACGAGTTGCGGATGGTATTTTTGCAGCTCCAACTCGGTATACATGGCATAGGCGGCGATGATGAGAATATCGCCCGGGTTGGCCTTGTGTGCCGCCGCGCCATTCACGGAAATCACACCGGAACCGCGTTGCGCGCGGATAGCATAGGTAGTGAAACGCTCGCCATTGGTGACATTGTAAATATCGATCTGCTGATACTCCTTAATGTCGGCGGCATCCAGCAAATCGTCGTCGATCGCGCATGAACCTTCGTAATGCAACTCGGAGTGCGTGACGTGCACCCGGTGCAACTTGGCTTTAAGCATGATTCTTTGCATGTGAAACTTTCCTTTCAAACAATGCGCAAATTATATAGCACTCACGCAGCAAGATAAACTTCAACATTATCCAGCAGGCGGGTATTGCCCAATTTCGCCGCTGCCAGTATCACCAGCTCATGCTGTGCCAGATTGCCTTGCACGGGGTCTGCCGGCTGCAAATCAGACTGTTTGCGCACAGCCACGTAATCCACTGACCAGCCCCTTGACCGTAACGCTTCGACTGACTGTTTCTCCAAACGTTCAAAATCGCGCCCGCCTCGCAGGATGGCCCGCTGCGCCTCTTGCAGTGTTTGATACAGAAAAACCGCCTTGCCGCGTTCTTCCGCACTGAGGTACTGGTTGCGGGAACTCAGCGCCAGGCCGTCCGCCGCACGCACCGTCTCCCCGCCGACAACGCGCACCGGCAAATTCATTTGCATAACCATCTGGCGAATGATGTGCAGTTGCTGGTAATCCTTCTTGCCAAACAGCGCGACCTGCGGCTGCACGATATTGAGCAGCTTCAGCACCACCGTCGCCATGCCGCGAAAATGGCCGGGGCGCGCCGCGCCGCACAGTTCGTCGGCAATAGGCGGCGGCTCGACGAACACGGTCTGTTGCACCGGATACATTTCACTGACCGCGGGCGCGAACACCACATCCGCCAGGCTTTGCAGCCTGGCGCAATCCGCCTCCAGCGTGCGCGGATACTTGTCGAAATCCTCGGACGGCCCGAATTGCAGCGGATTCACAAAGAGGCTCGCCACCACGCAACTGCCGTGCTCGCGGGCAAGGCGCATCAGGTTGAGATGCCCCTCGTGCAGATTGCCCATGGTCGGGACGAAGGCGATGGCACGTTCGCCGGAAAGACGTTCGCGCAGTTCAGCAATGGTCGAAATGTTTTGCATGAATCGTTGCCCAAAAAATTACCAGTGACAATCGGGCCGGCATTTGAGAATTCGGACTGCGTCCTCAGCCGCGCAACCGGATATGCCAAGCGCCACAACGCCCTCTTGCTCCAGGCGAGCCAGTTCGTTTTGAAAAGCATGGATTCTGTCTGCACGCTGCTGCGCTTCATGTCGTGAAGGAATATTCATTCATGACTCCAAAGAGTTCAGAGATACCCTGCTGTAGCCAGCACATCGAATCAGGAGTAACCGTGTTCCGCTGCCGGGAAGCTGCCGCTCTTGACTTCCGCCACATAGCGGCTCACCGCATCAGCGATGGAAACTGCGCCCTGCATGTAGTTCTTTACGAAGCTCGCTTTTTTGCCCGGATAGATATCCAGCATGTCGTGCAGCACCAGCACTTGGCCGGAACAGGCCGCTCCCGCGCCGATGCCGACCGTGGGAATGGAAAGTGCAGCGGTAATCTCCGCGGCCAGCAGCGCGGGCATGGCTTCCAGCACCAGCATTCCCGCGCCCGCCTGTTCAAGGCCTGCCGCGTCCTCCAGTAATTGGCGCGCCTCGGCTGGTTTCTTGCCCTGCACACGATAGCCGCCCAGCTGATGCACCGATTGCGGGGTCAAGCCGATATGCCCGCACACCGGAATGCCGCGCCCGGTAAGAAAATTCACCGTTTCTTCCATCGCCGCGCCGCCTTCCAGTTTGACCATCTGCGCGCCCGCAGCCATCAGCCTCGCCGCATGGACAAATGCCTCCTGCGGGCTGGCCTGATACGTGCCGAACGGCATGTCGGCGACAATGAAAGCCTGCCTGGACCCGCGCGCCACGCAGGCAGTGTGATAGACCATTTCGTCAAGAGAAACCGGCAGGGTTGTTTCGTGCCCCTGCAGTACCGTGCCGAGTGAATCGCCCACCAGCAGCACATCCACGCCCTGTGCTTCGAGCAGCGCGGCGAAGCTGGCGTCATAACAGGTCAAGACGGCGATTTTTTCATCCTGGACGCGCATGGTCTGTAATTTGATCAATGTAGTTCGCATCATTCTAAATTCCTCATTTGAACCAAGAAGAACACGAAGTGCACGAAGAAAAATAACGTGTCACTCCAAAAATTGGAGTCACCTTAATGGTGGACTCTCAACATCATGCAACCCCATGAATCGGGGTTGGCTGGGATATCGTCCAGTGGACGATAACTCGCAAAAATCTTTGTGATCTCTGTGTCTTTGTGGTGAATCGCTTTTTTCGGAATCAATCCCCCCGGCTGAAAAATTCGCGCGGCCCGCGCATTTCCTCGATGCGCTGCAACAGCAACGAAAAATCTTCATCTCCATCCTCAAAGTTCAGGCGCTCGGTATTCACCATCAACACCGGAGCCGCATCATAATGATAAAAGAAATCGCTGTAACCCTGTGCCACACGAAACAAATAGGCGTCCGAAATGGTCTGCTCATAAGGCTGGTTGCGCTGGCGCACACGCCCCACCAGTGTTTCCGGCGCAGCCTGCAGATAAATCACCAGGTCCGGCACCGGGGCCTGCAATTGCAGGGAGTGATATATCTGCTGATAGAGGGCAAATTCTTCGTCGCTCAGGTTAAGCCGCGCAAAAAGCATGTCCTTGTCGAACAGGTAATCCGCCACGGTGTTCAGGCGAAACAAATCCATCTGCGCCATATCTCGCACTTCGTTGCCGCGCTGGAACAAAAAGAACAACTGCGTCGCCAGCGCATAGCGCGGCGGGTCCTGATAGAACTTGGCAAGGAAGGGATTTTCCTCCGGCTTCTCCAACAGCGTCGCAGCGGCAATATGCTGCGCGAGCCGGCGCGCCAGACTGGTCTTGCCAACGCCCACCGGGCCTTCCACGACAACATAACGGCACTTGTCAAACAACATCTGCGAGCTTCTCCAATACCGGGCCATGACACGCCTGCAACGCCCTCTGTGCCAGTCCCAAAGCGGGGATATTGCAGTCCGGCTCAATCTCCAGCAAGGGTTGCAGAACAAAAGTGCGCAAATGCATCTGCGGATGCGGAATGGTCAAACCGTGTTCATGCAGTTGCACATCGTCGTACAGCAACACGTCCAGATCAAGGGTGCGCGGTGCATTGCGAAAGCTGCGCTCGCGGCCATGCCGGTGTTCGATTCCCAGCAGCGCCTGCAGCAAAACTTCCGGGGTCAGCGTCGTCCCGATTTTCGCGACTGCATTGGCGAATTCCGGCTGGTCAGTGTAGCCCACCGGTGCGCTGCGATACAGCGATGAGCGAGCGATGAGGCGCGTTTCCGGCAACTCGCCGATCTCGGCAAAGGCGCGAAGCAATTGGCTGCGCGGGTTTTCCAGATTGCTGCCGAGCCCGATGAAGGCGATATGTCCCGTCACTCCGCCGTCTCACTCACTGATGCCTCAGTCGCTCCTGCTGTTTCCGGTTTCTTGCGCGGTTTGCGTTTGCGGCGTTTTTTGTCGCCGGCCCCTTCCGGTTGCAGCATTTCCGCACGCCGTTCGGCGCTGGCATCCTGGAATTCGTCCCACCACAACCCGAGCTCGTCATCAACCTCACCGCTGGCGCAGCGCAGCAGCAGAAAGTCGAATGCGGCGCGGAAACGCGGCTGTTCCAGCAAGCGGAACGGACGCTGCCCGGCGCGCTGTTCAAAGCGTTGCTGCAACAACCAGATTTCTTTCATCACCGCATCGTGGCGGTGCGGAATGGCAAGCTGCGCCTTCTGTTTGCCGAGCACTTCATCCATCGCCGTGTGCATCGCGCCCACCGGACGCTCGCCCTGCTGCACCAGCAGATTCCATGCAGCCAGCACTTCGTGCCACAACAAAGCGGCAAACAGGAACGCCGGCGAAACCGTCTTTTCCTGGCTGAGCCGCTCATCTGTATTGCGCAGCGCCAGCATGACGAATTTCTCGCCAATCGGCTGTTCCAGAATCACATCCAGCAGCGGCAGCAAGCCGTGATGCAGATTCATCTTGCGCAGCTGCTGGATGCACTCCACCGAATGGCCGGACAGCAGCATTTTCAGCACCTCATCGAGCAAACGCGCCTGCGGCACGTTGTCGAGCAAGTCTTTCATCCTGGCAATCGGCGCCGCGGTTGCCGGATCGATCTGCATGCCCAATTTTGCGGACAGACGCACCGCGCGCAACATGCGCACCGGATCTTCGCGGTAACGCACTTCGGGGTCGCCGATCATGCGCAGCAGGCGGTTGCTCGTATCGGCATAACCGCCGTGATAGTCGACTATCTCCTGTGTGGCCGGATCGTAGAACAGCGCGTTGGCAGTGAAATCGCGGCGCGCCGCATCCTGCTCCTGGTCGCCGAACTGGTTGTCGCGCAACAGGCGGCCATGCTCGTCGGTCTGCGCATCCTCGGCCTCAATCAAGCTCCGGAAGGTGGAAACCTCGACCACCTCCTCGCCGAACATCGCATGCACCAGCTGGAACCGCCGCCCGATGATGCGCGAACGGCGAAACACGCGGCGCACCTCCTCTGGCGTGGCATCGGTCGCAATGTCGAAATCCTTCGGGGTGCACTCCAGCAGCAAATCGCGCACCGCCCCCCCCACGACATAGGCCTGGTAGCCTTTGGCCTGCAAGCCGTCGGTCACTTTCTTCGCGCCATAGCTGATCTGCTCGCGCGCCACACCATGCAAATCAAATGGTATTACCTGGGCATTTCCAACCGTCCGGGTTTTGGCAGACTTGCGAAATACGCGCTTGAGAAATTTTCTAATCATGCAATCTTTACAAAAATTGAGCGCGACACAGCCGCGCGTAGGAGCGTGGATTATACAGCCCCAAAGAAAAGCGCGCCTTAAGGCGCGCTTTTTGGAAAATATCTTACTGGCAAAATAACTTTGTGCCTGTCACTTCAAATCCTACGCACACTAATAATGGTACCGGCAGGACAACACAAAAAGCATTCCATCCTCAACCAGATAAACCAAGCGATGTTCTTTTGTGATGCGGCGCGACCAAGATCCAGACAGTTCGTACTTCAACGGCTCCGGCTTCCCAATTCCTGAAAACGGTGTGTCTCTACAATTATCTATCAGCTTATTGATGCGATTAAGCACTTTCTGATCGTTTGCGCTCCACCAAGCGACATCTTCGTTCGCTTGGTCAGTCATGAACAGGTCAAGCCGCTTGTTTTTTGCGGCGTTCAATTTCAGCCTCTGCCTGTTTTTTTGCACTCAGCAGACGCTTTGCGTTTTCCGGTGAGCTTAACAGGTGCACAGTATCGTTGCGTGCTTCCCACTCCGACTCTGGAACGATTACAACATTTTTTCCATCGGCGCGAGTAATGGTGATAGGTTCATCATTATCGTAAACACGCTCGATGATTTCACCGAGTTTTTTTCTAAGTTGTGAAAATGCGATTGCAGTCATGGCGGCCTCCTGATCCTTTATGTGAAGGAAATACTACCACGATCCGCCCGGTCTGCATTTCCTTTGTAATTCGATAACCAGCTCTAACGGGGACAACGGGGTCTAGCAAAGATGCAACCATTGCCACTGTTGGTGCTTGGCATGGCGTTTCCTGCTACCCGCACAATCCACTTACCCATCTGGTATAGAGCTGCACCGCTACATCCCGCATGCGTGGCAGTTCGTCCGCCACTCGCCGCTGAATCTCGCTCACCGATTGCACTGCGGGACTGGCTCTGCTGGCTTCCACTTCATCCGCACCCACCGCGCACCAGTTCGCGATCATTTCGGCAGTCATTTCGACGTGGCATTGCAGCGCGAGGTGTTTGCCGATAGCGTAGGCCTGATTGGCGCAGTACTCGCTGGACAGCAGGTGAGTCGCGCCTTGGGGCAGCGAGAAGGTTTCGCCGTGCCAGTGGAAGGCTGGGAAATTTTTTATATCGCCAAACCAGTTGCGTGCGATGTCGTTGTCCGCCACCGTCACTTCGCCCCAGCCGATTTCTTTTACCGGATTGCGCGCCACCACGCCGCCCAATGCCTTCGAGATCAGTTGCCCGCCGAGGCAATGCCCCAACACGGGAATATCTTTAGTTACCGCCTCGCGGATCAATGCCAGCACCGGCGGTATCCACGGCAGGTCGTCGTTGACGCTCATCGGTCCGCCCATGAACACCAGGCCGGCATAAGCCGATGCGCTTTGCGGCACGGCATCTCCAGAATCGATGGCGATCAACTGCCAGGGGATTTTTCGCTCGTCGAGGAATTCGGCCAGGTAGCCGGGGCCTTCGGTAGGTGTGTGGCGGAAGATGGCGATGGGTTTCATATCAGGGTTGAGGGTTGAGGGTTGAGGGTTGAGGATTGAGCTAAAAAACGGAGCAGAGGGGTTTCTCAATCCTCGCTCCTCGATCCTCAATCCTTAGTTTTATCGCGTTCAATCAAAGCGTAGGCGGAGTGATTGTGGATCGATTCAAAATTTTCCGACTCCACAATATAGGCGTCTATGCGTTCATCCGCATTCAGCACCGCCGCCACGTCGCGCACCATATCCTCGACAAACTTGGGATTGTCGTAGGCGCGTTCGGTGACGAATTTTTCATCGGGCCGCTTCAGCAAACCGAACAACTCGCAGGAAGCCTGCTCTTCGGCGATGCGTATCACATCCTCGACCCAGACAAAACGGTTGGTGCGCAGCGTGAGCGTGACGTGCGAGCGCTGGTTGTGCGCGCCGCGGTCGGAAATTTTCTTCGAGCATGGGCACAGGCTGGTGACGGGCACGACCACCTTCATCGTGAACCGGGGATCGCCGCCGTTGCATTCGCCGATGAAAGTCACGTCGTAATCCAGCAGGCTTTTCACGCCGGATACCGGCGCGGTCTTGTTGACGAAATAGGGGAAATTCATTTCGATGAAGCCGGACTGCGCCTCCAGCCGCACCACCATTTCGCGCAGGATGGTGCCGAACGATTCCGCCGAAATCTCCCGCTCATGTTCATTGAGTATCTCGACGAAACGCGACATGTGAGTGCCTTTGAAATTGTGCGGCAGATGCACATACATATTGAAAGTGGCGACCGTGTGCTGCACGCCGATACTCTTGTCCTTTACCTTCACCGGATGGCGAATGCCTTTGATGCCGACGCGATTGATGGCCAGGTGGCGTATATCAACCGAGCTTTGCACATCGGCGATAGGTTTGGGTTTAGGGGCATTCATGGCGAAACTCCTCTTGAGTTGCGGGTGTGCTGAATTATAGTCAATCCCGACTAATTTAGTCGGCCAATCTTTTTTCGATGCTTGTAACCAGCCCCTTGGCATCCAGGCCGCAGCCCGTCAGCATCTGTCCATGCTCGCCCTGTTCGATGAAACTATCCGGCAAACCGAGTTGCAGCAGTGCAGCGGTGACGCCGTGCTGTTGCAGGCATTCCGCCACCGCGCTGCCCGCGCCGCCCTGCACGGTATTTTCTTCCACGGTGACCAGCAGCTCATGTTCACGCGCAAGGCGCAGCACCAGTTCTGCATCCAGCGGCTTGATGAAGCGCATATTGGCAACGCTGGCATCGAGCTGCTCGCCGGCCGCCAGCGCCGGCGCCAGCATCGTGCCGAACGACAGGATCGCCACTTTGTGCCCGCTGCGCCGCAGCTCGCCTTTGCCTACAGGCAAGGCGCGCATCTCTTCGCTGACCGCAACACCAACTCCCTTGCCGCGCGGATAGCGCACCGCGCTCGGAGTATTCAGCCGGAACGCGGTATACAACATCTGGCGGCATTCGTCCTCGTCGGCCGGAGCCATCACCGTCATGTTGGGAATACAGCGCAAATAGGAAAGATCGAAACTGCCCGCGTGGGTCGCGCCGTCCGCGCCGACCAGCCCGCCGCGATCAATAGCCAGCACTACCGGCAGATTCTGGATCGCGATGTCGTGAATAAGCTGATCGTAGGCGCGCTGCAAAAATGTCGAGTAAATCGCCACCACCGGCCTGTAGCCATCGCATGCCAAACCGGCGGCAAACGTCAGCGCGTGCTGTTCGGCGATGCCGACATCGAAATAGCGCGCCGGGAAGCGCTCGGCAAATTCCGCCATTCCCGACCCCTCGCACATCGCCGGAGTGATGCCAATCAGCCGTTCGTCCTGCGCCGCCATATCGCAAAGCCACTTTCCAAACACCTCGGTATAGGTGGGCTTGGCGACTTGCTCTTCGACATCGTTCAGGACAGGCTTGGCAACAATGCCCTGGGTGCGGTCGAATTTGTTCACGCCGTGGTAGAGCAGGCAATTTTCTTCGGCCAGCGCGTAGCCTTTGCCCTTCTGCGTGACGATGTGCAGAAACTGCGGGCCGGTCAGCTGGCGAAGATTGCTCAGGGTATCCAGCAGCACCCCCAGATCATGCCCATCGATCGGACCGATATAGTTGAAGCCGAACTCCTCGAACAAGGTGCTCGGCGTCACCATGCCTTTGACATGCTCTTCGGCGCGCTTGGCAAATTCCAGCACCGGCGGAATCCCCTTCAACACCCTCTCGCTTCCGCGCCGCATCGTTGCGTAAAAGCGTCCCGACATCAGCCTGGCCAGATAATTATTCAGCGCGCCGACCGGGCGCGAGATGGACATGTCGTTATCGTTGAGAATGACCAGCAGGTTCGCATCCATCGCACCGGCGTTATTGAGCCCCTCGAAAGCCATCCCGCCGGTCATCGCACCGTCGCCGATGATCGCCACGGCACGCCGCTCGGAGCCTTGCAGTTGCGCCGCCACCGCCATGCCCAGCGCCGCCGAAATCGATGTGCTGGAATGCCCGGTGCCAAAGGTGTCATAAGGGCTTTCCTCACGCTTGGGAAAACCGGAGATGCCGCCCGCCATGCGCAGCCTGCTCATTGCGTCGCGGCGCCCGGTGAGTATTTTGTGCGTGTAGGTCTGGTGCCCGACATCCCACACCAGCTTGTCTTCCGGCGTGTTGTAGATGTAATGCAGCGCGATGGTCAGTTCGACCGTTCCGAGGTTGGAGGACAAATGTCCGCCGGTCTTGCTGACCGATTCGACCAGAAATTCGCGTAATTCACCTGCCAGTTTCGGCAATTGACCGCGGTCCAGGCTGCGCAGCTCTTCGGGGGTATTGATGGTGTCGAGCAATGAGTACATCAGAATTTTCGCAACACGATAAAGTCGGCGAGTTCGCGCAAACGCTGCGCCGCATCGCCGAATTCGCTCAAGGTTTCCAGCGCCTCGCGATGCAGCCGCTGCGCCATGTCGCGCGCGCCCTGTATGCCCAGCAGACTGACGTAGGTCGGCTTGTCGTTGTCGGCGTCCTTGCCCGCCGTTTTGCCCAGCGTGGCGGTGTCCGCCTCGCAGTCCAGCACATCGTCCACCACCTGGAACGCCAGACCGATCAGCTTGCCGAAATGATCCAGTTTATTCATCTGCATGGCTCCCAGGCCCGAACCGCAATGCGCGCCCAGCATGATCGCCGCGCGGATCAGCGCGCCGGTCTTGTGGATGTGCATGAATTCCAGCTCGGGTAGCGTGAGTGCTTTGCCCACGCTGGCCAGATCGATCGCCTGGCCGCCCGCCATGCCGCGCGAACCGGAAGCCACCGCCAGCAGCTTGATCATTTCCAGCTGACGCGCCGCATCGTCGTTAGCGTGAAACTCGCGCAGCGATTCGTTTGCCCCCTCGCCCGCCTGCGGGAGAGGGTTGGGGTGAGGGAAACGGGCATGCCCGTTCAGGCGATGTTCCGCCAGCAGCTGAAACGCCAGCGCCTGCAGGCTGTCGCCGACCAGTAGCGCGGTCGCATCGTCATACTGCACATGGCAAGTCGGCTTGCCGCGGCGAAGCACATCGTCGTCCATGCACGGCATATCGTCGTGCACCAGTGAATAGGCGTGTATCAGCTCGACGGCAGCGGCAACGATATCCACGCGCGCCACCTCCGCGCCGACCAGTTCGCCCGCGGCGAACGCCAGCAGCGGGCGCACCCGCTTGCCGCCATCAAGCACCGCATAGCGCATCGCTTCATGCAACCGCTGTGGCGCGACTTCTGCGCGCGGCAGCAACCCGCGCAGCACATCCTCGAAGCGCGCCTGGTGGGAGGCGACCCAGCTTTGAAAATCAGCGCGCATCAAAGCTGCCCTGAACCTGTCGAAGTGATCTGCCCAGTCTCACTATTGGTGGAAAATTCTTTCAGCACGCCATTCTCCAGCACACTCACCTGCTGCTGCGCGTCTTCAAGGCGGCCCCGGCAGAACGACAGCAATTCCGTGCCGCGCTTATAGGCTGCCAGCGAATCTTCCAGCGACAACTTGCCTGCCTCCATATCGGCGACAATCTGCTCAAGCTCGGCCATTGCCGACTCGAAGCCAACTGTTTTTTGCGCCCCTGACTTCTTTAATTGGCCAGCCATAACAGCCTCTGCAAAGGAAAGGCCGCTATTTTACCTAACGCACCCTGACTGAGCCAATTTATATTGCCCCGTGCAAGAAATTCGGGGAAAATCCGCGCCCCACTTAACTCATAAATCGTAACTTCTCACCACGAAGCTCACTAAGGAGCGAAGATAAAAATGGATCCGTTCTTTAATCAGCCTTTACGTAGATTGGGCTCGCTATGCTATGCCCAGCGCACTGTGTGTAATCAATTGTGACGCGTATCGTCAAAAACATCGTTCCCATGCTCCGCCTAAAAACGACAAGAATAGTCCCTCTCCCGCAGGCGGGAGAGGGAGCCATCATGAACAGCGCCCTATGAAATCCTCCTGGATGCTGGTCGCCGGATTGCTGTTCGGCGGCATGGGCGTATTCGTCAAGCTCGGCGCCCCGTATTTCTCGTATGTTGAACTGGTTTTCTACCGCTCGTTCTTCGGCCTGCTGCTGTCGTATGTTATTTTGCGCCAACAGCGCGACAGCATCGCCACACGCCACTGGCGCACCCACCTGTGGCGCGGCATTTCCGGCTCTGTCGCGCTGGCGTTGTTTTTCTACTGCATTACCGTATTGCCGCTCGCCACCGCCGTCACGCTCAACTACACCGCGCCGCTGTTTCTGACCGTCTTCACGATGCTGGTGCTCAAGGACAAATTCCACCTGCCGCTGACCATTGCCATCGCACTGGGGTTCTGCGGCGTGGTGCTGCTGCTGCGCCCCACATTGCAGCAGGAGCAACTGCTGCCCGGCCTGCTCGGCCTGATCTCCGGCTTCCTCGCCGGAATCGCCTATCTCAACGTCAAACAGCTCGGCATGATCGGCGAACCGGACACGCGCACGGTGTTTTATTTCAGCCTGACCGCGTCCATCGGCAGCGGCGTATGGATACTGTTCGATACCGTGCACCCGGTCACGCTGCAAGGCTTCGCGATCCTGCTCGGGCTGGGCAGCACCGCCACCCTCGCGCAACTCGCGATGACCCGCGCCTACCGCACCGGCAAAACGCTGGTGGTCGGCAGTCTGGCCTACAGCACCATCATATTTGCCAGCCTGTTCGGCATGTTGTTGTGGGGCGAAACCCTGCCGCTGAGCAGCTGGCTGGGCATGGCGTTCATCATCGCCGGCGGTGTGCTAAGCTTACGGCTGAGCCCAAAGCATTAATAAAGGAAGAAAAAGAAAATGATCACCATCGAACAAACCGACAACCTCGTCAACGTCGCCGTGCTCGGCGAATTCACCCTCTCCGACTTCAAGACATTCGAGGAACAATCCCTCTACAAACTGAAAATGCCCGGCACCGTGAACCTGCTGTTCGATCTGCGCGCGATGATCGACTATACCGTCGACGTGGCGTGGGAGGAAATCAAATTCTTCAGCCGCGAACACAACCACGACTTCAACAAGATCGCCGTCGTCACCGACGACCAATGGATCACCTGGCAGGCCTGGCTGTCGCGCATCTTCATCGACGCCGATATCGAGGTGTTCAACGATTACGATGAGGCGCTGGCTTGGGTTCAAACATAACTTGACGAATGCCAGCTTATGCACCGAGAAGCAAGCGTAGCCCGGATGAAATGCAATGGAATCCGGGACACTCTCGGATACGCCACCGCCCCCCGGATTCCGCCTGGCTTCATCCGGGCTACATCAACGCTAATGACCGGAGCACTTCACCATCATGGCCATTCTCCTCATCATCACCCTAATATTGAGCATCACGCTGCTGATCGTCTGGCTGCGCTGGCGGCAGGCGGTGCGGGCGGACTACATCCGCACTTACATGTTTCCGCCGGGGATATTCGCGAAACTTCAAGCCAGGCGGCCCGAGCTGTCCCTCAAGGATTGCCAGTTGACGGCGCGCGCTCTGCGCCAGTTCTTTCTGGCTTACTTGAAGGGCGGCCGCCAGTTCGTCGCGATGCCATCGCAGGTTGCGGGTTACCTGTGGCATGAGCTGACGCAGTATCCGCGGCACTACAAGGCGTTCTGCGACCAGGCGTTCGGGCGCTTCATGCACCACACGCCGGCCATTGCGCTGGGCACGGACAGGCAGGATAACGCCGGTTTGCGCCGCACCTGGCGGCACACGTGCATCGACGAGAACATCGATCCCCGCAACCCTTTGCGTTTGCCGCTGCTTTTCGCGCTGGACGCCAAACTGAACATCCCCAATGGTTTTCGCTACGCGCCGAAACGCGAAACTTCGCGGCAGGGCGGGGATCATGGCGGTAGTGGTGGCGACGGCGGATCTACTTGCTACGGCGAAGACTTCTCCAGTACAAGTTATGATGGCTGCACGGACGGGATGAGCGATTCGTCTTCGGGCGATGGCTGCGGCGACGGAGGTGGTGGCGACGGGGGCGGCGGGGATTGAGCTTGCGCCTTCAATGTGACTCGTTATTGTAACGAGCGGGCCATGCCCGCGATAACACTGTCGCGGGCATGGCCCGCTCCTGCACACACCCGCCCAACAAAAAACCCGCCAAGGCGGGTTTTTCTTTGTGCCAAGCATTCCTTGGCTGGAAACCTTGCCGGATTACTTCAGCTTGGTTTCCTTGTACATGACATGCTTGCGTACCTTGGGATCGAATTTCTTCATTTCGATCTTTTCCGGCATGGTGCGCTTGTTCTTGGTCGTGGTGTAGAAATGTCCGGTACCTGCACTGGATTCCAATTTAATTTTTTCGCGAGCCATTTTCTATCTCCTTAGATGTTTTCGCCGCGTGCGCGCATTTCTGCCAGCACTGCGTCGATACCATTCTTGTCTATGGTGCGCAGTGCCGCGTTGGTCAATCGCATGCTGACCCAGCGGTTTTCGCTCTCAACCCAGAAGCGGCGGCGTTGCAGGTTAGGCAAAAAACGGCGCTTGGTTTTGTTGTTCGCATGGGAAATATTGTTCCCGCTCATCGGGGCTTTTCCCGTTACTTGACAGACACGTGCCATGGCTCTACTCCAACCGATTTCAAAAGAGCGCGGATTCTACCGAAGGAATCCGCAATGTTCAACCGGTATTTTGACTGGACTTGGCGACTGCCTGCGAAAAGCACGGCGTTCAACCTTTATTTCCCCGGTGTTTTGCCCGGTGTATTGATATACCAACCCTGTGACGCATTGGCAATTTTCACCACCAGCAGCATCACCGGCACCTCGTTCAGCACGCCGACCTGGATGTTTACCCTGGCGACTTCCAGGCTGGCGACGGCCTGAAACACGCCCGGCAGGAATTGCCCGAGCAGCATCCCGGTGATGATGCACAGCGCGACCCAGACGGTCAGATAGCGTTCGAACAGATTCATGGCGTCAGTCCTTGATTTGGCCGATCTCGGCGAGTCTCTGCTTCAGCGTGAGCTTGTCCAGCTTCCCTATCGGCAGGCTCATGAACAACTGGATGCGCCTGGGACGGCGAACTCGTCCCAGCTTTTGCTGCGCAGCCCTGCGGTGCTGTAGCCCTGCTGTTGCAGCCACTCCAAGGCTCCCGGATTGACCTGTCCGGCAGGTTGGCAGCCCGCGCTGCAGGCCTTGAACTTGCCCTTGCCCAATGTATTGAACAGCACCTCGGCCAGGATGCTGCGCGCGGAATTGCCGGTACACAGCTCCAGCACGTTGTAAGGTTTGCCTTGCTGCATTTGATAATTTCGCTATGTATGGCTGGACAGGGCACATATCCCGGCATCAGTCTCGATCTGGATGGTGGCATGTTTGATGGCAAAGTTGTCGCGCAACTCCCCGGCTACGCGGTTGAGGAAATCATCTCCCGGGTTTCCGCTACACGTGACCAGATGCACGGTCAGGGCAGTCTCGGACGTGCTCATCGCCCAAACATGCAGGTCATGCACGGCGCTGACTTCGGGCAGCGCGGACAGGTAATTCCTCACGGCATCCAGTTCGATCGAGGCGGGTACGCCATCCAGCGAGAGATGCAGCGAGTGGCGCAGCAGGTCCCAGGTGCCCCATAGAATCACCAGCGCAATCAGCAGGCTGATGGCCGGGTCCAGCCACATCCAGCCGGTGACGATGAACAGCGCGCCGATGATGACCACGCCCACCGACACCAGCGCATCCGCCGCCATGTGCAGAAATGCGCCGCGCAGATTGAGATCGTCCTTGCTGCCGGACATGAACAGCCATGCGGTGATGCCGTTAATCACCACGCCGGCAGCCGCCACCGCCATGACCGTGCCGCCCTGCATCGGAACGGGATGATTGAATCGGGCGATGGCTTCCCACGCAATGCCGCCGATGGCGACCAGCAGAATCAGCGCATTGAACAAAGCGGCCATGATCGTGGCACGCCCCAGGCCATAAGTGTGTTTGCGGTTTGGGCGCAACTTGCCCAGATAAAAGCCTCCCCACGCGATCATCAACCCGAGCACATCGCTCAGGTTGTGCCCCGCATCGGAAAGCAGCGCGAGTGAGCCGGCCTGCCATCCGTAGAATGCTTCGATCAGCACAAAACCTGTGTTGAGCGCGATGCCGACGGCAAAGGCGCGCCCGAAATCTTTCGGCGCGTGTGCATGATTATGGTGGTCTTGATTCATCGCATCATCCTTGTTCTGTCCGGGTCAGGCGCGCGGCGAGCCAGGTCACACCCACCGCCACCGCCATCAGGCCGAAGGCGATGCCGATCTGGCTGACGCGCTCGGGTGCGAGCAACAGGATCGCGCCCAGTTCCAGCATCATCACTCCGGACATCAGCTTGAGCAGACGGCCTTCGCGTTCCGTCAGTTTTCTTGCGCCCAGCGTGCGGGCAAAGACGATGACGATCAGCGCCAGCGGCACCACGTAGATAAGATTATAAGCAGCGAGATAGCCGTAGCGCCCGACGGCGGAGAGATCGGCCAGCGTGAGCAAGCGGGTGTAGACCATGGGGAAGCCCGCCGTGCACAGCAGTTCGTAGAAGTTGGCGGCGATGGCGAGGAAGATGGTCGCCGCCAGCATGGCCGGCAAATTCTCGGCGGCGAGAATGGTGCGGGCGCGGCGGAAGATGTCGGGCTTCTTCGACTCCGGGATCGACAGCGTGATGCCCTTTTCGAACAGGAAGAAATCCTTCACGTTCACCGCGCCGACGAACACCGCCAGCGCGCCCGCCGCCAGCGTCACCCAGGCCAGGTGACCGAAAAGCTGGAAGACATTAAGCCAGGCGGCCATGAAGGCGAAGTACATGAGCCCGGAAACCATCACAAAGACGCCGCCGATGAGCAGCATGCGCTTGCGGCTCTTCTGGTGCGCCAGCATGGAGAGCAGGAACAGCAGCACGAAGAAGGCGCAGGGATTGAAGGCGTCCAGCCCCGCCAGCACGAGGGTAAGCGCAGGCAGCGACAGACTGGACGGGTCGATGGCGCCGAGCAGCGGCAATTGGATGGTTTCGCGCAACGGCGTGCTGGTCGCGGACGGCTCGCCCATGGCACGCGCGCGGCAATCGTCTAGGCGCTGGCGGATCATCGCGCCGGTAGTGGCATCGTCTGCCCAGCCGACATGCATCTCGCCGCAGAACAGCAACGCCGGAACGGATACCGCTTTCTCGCCCAGTTGTTTCGCCATGATCTGGTACAGCCGCACGTTTTCCGCGCTGCGGTTGAGCTCCAGTGCGTGCAGCTTCACCCACGGACGCGCCTGCGGGATGGCTGCGATATAGGGATGCGCCTCGGTGCAGTGCGGACAGGTCAGCGACCAGAAGAAATACAACTGCACTTCCGGCTTTCCGTCGGTGCCGGGTTTGACCCAGGGATCTCCGGCATGGCTGGCGGCGGGAGACAATGCCAGCAGGAATAGCGTGATCAGAGTCAGAAGTTTTCCGGTCATCGTGTTTCCTTTTTTACTGTGAATTTTCATGAATAGACCAATGCACGTTGTCAGAGATTGCATGAATCCATAAACCTGCCTCGCCCATCGTTGCTTTCCTTCGTCGCCAGTGTACTCATATCCCGTGGCGATCAGAAATACCAGCGCGCATAAGCCTCGACACGATGCTTGCCCGGTTTTTCGCCGAACTCGGTGTAGCGGTCGCCGTGGGTGAATGCCGCGCGCGCGCGCAGTTCCAGGTTGGTGATGCCGGTGTAACTCAGTTCCGGTGTCAGCGAGTAGCTGTGGTCGTCCAGGTTGGCGATGGCGGTGAGCGCCGGAGTGAAATATAACCAGTCGAACGGCTCCTTGGCACTGGCGCGCAGGTAGAGGTAATCGCGACCCGGATTGGGGCGGCCGTAGCCCACTTGGGCGAGCGTCGCTGCCTGGGTCGCAGCCGCGCCGCCGGTAGTCAGGGCAGCATCGGCGAAGGTGTAGAAGTCGGCCAGTGCATCGGCCGTGTAGCCTGTGCCGTTGCGGTATAACTCGGCGATCCAGGTCACCTCCCGCTCGGTCAGGTAGCGCAAACCCAGCAGCCAGCTATCGGCATCGCCCGTGCTCTGGGTCACGTTGCCCAGGTTATCCGTCTCCTGGCGCGGCTGGTCGAAGATGCGCGCCCATTCGCCGTGTACCTCCAGGTTCGCGCCGAGGTTGCGCGAGAAATCCAGACCGAAGCGGGCAGTCCTGCTGCCCTCGCCCAGCCAGAGCAGGTCGATGTCGGTGTCATGCCACAGCAAGTAGATTTTTGCCGCCGGGTTGGTGTGCCCGGGGAGACCGAAATCGCTGTTCCAGTCGTTATGGGTGGGCACGGCCAGCGCCGTGAGAGAGAGGGTGGTCAGCGGCCCATCCAGGCTCTTCACCCATTCGGCTCCGGCCATGAGGTAACCCTCGCGGCTTTGCTGCGGGTCGTCGGCATCCTTGGCGCGCTCGATGAAACCGACCGGATTCCAGGCGTAGCCCTTGCCCCAGCGTTGCACCCGCTTGCCCAGGTCGAGACTGAATTCATGGCCGGGCATCCAGTGCAGGCCGCCTTCCTGGATACGCTGAACATCGCCGGATGCACGCTGGTCATGCACCCATTCGGAATGACTGCGCAGGTCGATCACCGCCTCCTGCAGATGCCATGCACCGGACAGCTCCACGATACCGGTGGTGCGATCCAGCCGCTCGCGCCCGTCGGGGAAGTTGAGGCGGGCGAGTACCGAATCCGGGCGCAGTGTGTAGGCCTCCTGCTTCAGCTCCGCGTAGCCGCCGAACTCGAAGGTCTTCTTATCGAACTCGGCGGCATCGAAGCTGAATTCCTCGGCACCGGCGCAAAGTGAGAATAGCGCCAGCAACAGGTACAGGCCCCGTCTCACTTGCGCAACTCCTCCATGCGGGACAAATAGTTCTGGGTGAACACCTCGTCGGGCACGCTACGGCGCTTCAGTTGCGAGTACAGCATCACCGACTTGTAGCCCTGGTACACCGGGCTGTCGGTCTCCACCGTGGCGGGCCGGCGAATGCCGCCGCCGAAGTCCTTCATGTCCTTGAAGGTGATGGTCTTGATCAGCAGGCCGCTGGCAGCGTAGGCCTCGATCACGCGTGGCAGCACGCTCTTCTTCTCCACCCGCATCTTCAGGCGGTCATAGGCCACTGCGGCAGTCTTGGCCTTGAGTTCGAGCAGATATTCACCGCCCTCTTCCTTGGCCGAGGCCACCGTGTATTCCTCGGTATAGTCCAGGCGCAGGATGTCGGCGTTGTTGAACACCCCGCCCACCACCGATTGCAGGCTGGTGATGCGCACCGGCTTGCCGACGCTGGGGATGTACAACCACATATTGTCGCCCAGACGCAGCGTGGCGCGCCCCTTGTCGCTGGCCGGAGCGAGGAACAGCGCCGCCACCTTGTCGCGTCCCTTCTTAACCGAATAGAGCACGAACTCCTTCTTGCGCCCGTCCGGCTCGATGTTGATCAGCTTGCGGTACATCTCGTAGGACTCGGGCTCCAGATTGCGGTCAACCTGGCGCAGGATGGCATCGCCGTCGATGGCCAAGGCCCCCGCCGAGAACCAGAATGCTGCCAAAAACCAGGTAGGGTGCAATAAGCGCAGCGCATTGCACCGCCAGCCGGGTTTGGTGCAATGCGCCTTCGGCTTATTGCACCCTACAAAAGCTCTCACCTCGGCGTTCATTTTGCCGCCGCCTTAACCGCCTTATCGGCTGGCCCACTGGCAGAGACGGCGCGGATGTTCAGTCGCGTCATCTCGTCGGCCATGTTGCCGCCCACCTGGCCTGCCAGCAGCAGGGTGACGCGCTGTTCCGCCAGCCAGCGCGCCAGAGCCGGGCCGGCACCACCGGAGAGCCTGGCCGCCGGATTGGACTGGGCGGACAACAGCTTGCCCTGAGCGTCGAAGATGAGAATGTGCGGGGCGCGCGCGGCGACCGTGCTGACCGCCGCGTCGGCAGTGGAACCCTCTGCGGCAACGGCGATGCGCACCTCGGCGGCCTGGACATTCATTCCCGGCAGGGTGGCGAGAAGCAGCATCAGTGTCGAAAGGATATTGCGTATTTTCATGATCGTTCTCCTAAACATGCCGCAAAGCGACGATGGGGTCCATGCGCGAGGCGCGCCAGGCCGGTTGCAGACTGGCCAGCACGGCCATGCCCACCACCAGCGCGGTGACGGTGGCGATCTCGGCCAACGAAAGCACGGGCATCAGGGTGACGACCTCGCGTCCGAAGGGAAAGCTCACCGGCCACAGATTGAGCGCGGCCACCGCCGCCAGGCTGATGACCACGCCCAGCGCCGCGCCGAGCAGACCCAGCAGCAGGCCTTCGCCGACATAAAGGCCAAGGATGCGCGAGGGCGGCGTGCCGATAGCGGCCAGCGTGCCGATCTCGCGGATGCGTTCGTACACCGCCATCAGCATCACGTTCATCACGCTGACCAGGACGATGGCCACCAGCATGACGCGGATAAACAGGGTCATCAGGTCGAGCATGTTGGCGATGTTGGCGAAGGGGCTGAGTTGATCCCATGTATGCACTTCGAGTGCGGGTTGGCCTTCCTTGTTCTTCAGATCGGCCAGCGCCGTCTCCAGACGTTTCTTTACCGTTTTGGCCTGGCCCAGATCATTCAGCCGCACCGCGATCTCCATCGCCTGTTCCTTTTCCATGCGCAACAGTTCGCGGGCATCGGCGATGTCCACATAGCCATCGCGCCCGCCGGGTCCGGTCACCGGCTCCAGGATGGCGCGTATGGTGAAGTTCCTGCCGTTGACCGAGCCGTCCTGGTTGGTGGCGATCAGCACCACGGTGTCGCCCACCTTCACCTTCATGCCCTTGGCGATCAGTTCCGGGATCAATATCTGTCCCGGTGCCACCAGCGGCGCGGTTTTGTCGCCGTCGATAATGCGGCCGCGCAGGGCGGGTGCCGTGGCCTCTTCCGCCGCCGCTTCAACGCCGTTGAGGCGGATGCTGGTGGTCTCGGTGTAGTTGCTGAACATGGCGCCGAACTTGATGCGGGTCGAGAACGCCGCCACCGCCGGTTCGGCCTTGAGCACCTCGCGCGCCTTGTCCAGCGCGCGCGGCTGCATGCTCATGTTGAGCGGCAGGTTGTCCACCGAGGCGGTATAACCGCGCCGGTGAATCTGCAAATGGCCCAGCATGCTGTCGGTGATCTGGCCGATCATCACCCCCTTGAACGAACCGGCGGCAGCCACGAACAGCAGCATCGCCACCACGCCCAGGGTAATCAGCAAGGAGGTAAGCAAAGTGCGCCGCTTGTAGCGCAGCAGGTTGCGCAGGGACAGTTTCAATACGGCGATCATGACGGCCTCCCGTTCGGTTCGATCAAGCGGCCATCCTCCAGCAGGAAGGTGGTCTCCGCTTCGGCCATGATCTTGGGATCATGGGTGGAAAACACAAAGGTGGTGCCGAATTCGTCGCGCATCGACTTCATCAGATCGAGAATGCGATAGGCGGTGTCGTGGTCGAGGTTGGCGGTGGGCTCGTCGGCCAGCACCAGCTTGGGCTCCGACACCAGGGCGCGGGCCACTGCCACGCGCTGCTTCTGTCCGCCGGAGAGCTGGTCGGGGCGCTTGTGGGCCTGATCCGCCATACCCACCGCCGCCAGCAGTTTGTTCACCCGCTCGCGGCGTTTCTCTGCCGGCCAGGTGCGCACCATCAGCAGCGGATACTCGATGTTCTCGTAGGCCGAGAGTACCGGCACCAGATTGAAATCCTGAAACACGAAGCCCAGGTTCTCTCCCCGGAAAGCCGCCGCCGCCGTGCGCGACAGCCCGGCCACCTCGATGCCCAGCACGGTCAGCCGCCCGGCGCTGGGATGATCCAGACAGCCCACCAGATTGAGCAGCGTGGACTTGCCGCTGCCCGACGGCCCGACAAAGGCGACGAAAGCGCCCGCCTCGATAGTGAAATCGATGCCACGAATGGCGGGCACATCGACATCGCCGACCCGGTAGCTTTTCTCCAGCCTTTCGGCTTGAACCAGACTCATGATATTCCCTCCTCCATAGTAAGTATCCCCCGGCAAAGCCGGGGGCTTTAATTTGTGAGCCGCTCAAAGCGGCTTAACGGGGTCGCTTACGCGGCCCCTGCTCTTGTGGCC
>Ga0155952_1012_pt1 | contig 60997 bp, 55 predicted proteins | sample RifCSPlowO2_02_FD_107606 | JGI IMG/M metagenome (GOLD analysis project Ga0155952, IMG submission 107606) | Gallionellales bacterium RIFCSPLOWO2_02_FULL_57_47
CAGATCGTACTGTGTTTGCAGGTTCATCCAGGTTTGCGCGGACATGCCGAACAAGCGGCCAAGGCGCATGGCGGTGTCGGCGGTAACGGCGCGTTTTCCGGTGCATATTTCATCTATGCGGCGCTGGGGGACACTGGTGAATTTAGCGACCTTGTAGCGGGTCAGCCCCATGGGCTCGATGAAGTCATGCAGCAGAATTTCGCCGGGATGCACGGGCGCAAGCCTCTCGCCGGTGACGATGTTGCCCCATTTCATGTTGTTCAATTCTTCGCGCTGAATACTCATTTCGTTCTCCTAGTGGTAATCCACGACTTCCACATCTGCGGCGTGTCCGTCTTCCCAGTTGAAGCAGATACGCCATTGGTCGTTGATACGGATGCTCCATTGTCCTGCTCGATTGCCGGTTAGCTGTTCGAGTCGGTTGCCGGGCGGCTTGCGTAATTCTTCTATTTTGCTCGTGGCATCAATGAGTTTGAGTTGTCGCCGAGCTTTTGCTTGAATCTCATGCGGAAGTTTGCGAACAAATTGCCCCTCAAACACCGCAGCCGTAACCTTGTCAGCAAATGATTTGATCATGTTGTAGCTCCCTTTCACAGCGCCATCACGGCGTTAGTTAGTAGCTTGGTCAGGATTGACTTAGCAGTGTGAATGCTAACCCTTTGCATTAGTATCGTCAATCGTTACTATTTTCAATACGGATTGCGTGTGTGGTTGAAAAACACAGCCTTGAAGTACAGATGTAATCGTGATCTGATTCTGAGTGCGCAATATAAAGGGGAACAATATGCTCCAGCAAATTTCAACCGACAGTCTTCCAGACTCATTTGTTGTCTTCGACCTTGAGACAACTGGCCTTGATGCCTCGCAGCACGAGATTATTGAAATCGCCGCGATAAGATTCAAGAAAGGCAGGACTGCACACGAGACCATGCAGGCGCTGGTAAAACCGAAGGGAGCTTTGCCGCTGAGGATTACAGAGCTGACGGGTATTACGCAAGAAATGGTTGATCGTGATGGTGAGCAAATTCGTGATGTGCTTGATGAATTCGCAACCTTTGTTGGCGACCTCCGTTTGGTTACGTTTAACACTGAATTTGACATGGCTTTCCTGCAAGTTGCCGCTAAGGGTAACGGATTGCGCACTTTCAAGAACCCCACATCTTGTGCTTTAAAGTTGGCGCGTAAAGCATGGCCTAATCGAAAAAGTTATCGTCTCGATGACCTCGCCCCTGATGGTGAATTTAATAGCGGCATCTCTCACCGGGCTTTAGAGGATGCGCGTCGTGCTCTAATCGTCTATGCCGCAGCAACCGATGCGCTCAAAACTAAGCGCGCTCAGAAGGGGAGTACTGAGAAGGTTAGCACTGCGCCCAAACGAAGGGCGACGCAACCCGCAAAGAAAAAGCTCAGCTTTGGGGAAAAAATGGCCAAGGGGGCGTTTTCGCTATTCATCAGCGCGTTAAGAAAGCGTAGATAACTACGAGATCAATGGGGCCGCGAGATCAATGGAGTCGTACTCGATTGATTTTCAACCCTCAGCCAAGTAAGTCTGTTGCCACTGGTGTTTCAGTGCCGGCAGTGGTGCTAGAGCCAGTCGTGCCGATCAAATATTGCTGGATTTATGACCGTTCCTCAATCGGGAGCGGACATCCAAATTGCCTGTTCCAACATCAATCCCTGAAACACGGCACAGACCGCTAAGGCCGATTATGCAAAGTCGTTGATTATGAAAAGTAGCAGATTGGAACACGCGCCAAGGCTGCGTGGCAGCGCTCGGCGCGAATTCCGAGCTTTACATAATCACAGTGGCTTTAGGTAGTCGATTAGCGAGTCTGGTGCCGTTTAACGGAGTTCCTCTGCAATGTGATCCCTGTATGCAGCCGGTTTCAGTGCGTTTGACGCTGCACGACGCGCAATAGTGTGGGTCATATAGTCTCCTGAAGTGGACCTACCACTTCTGGCTACCGATGAGATTATGTCTAGTCCACAGCACTGTCACCGGCTACTAAACCCCTTGCTGCATAGGTCTTGTCGCCAATTAGTCCCGCTACTTTACATAATCAACGACTTTGCATAATCGGCCTTATGTAAAGCTTTGCATAAGGCCGATTTGCAGAACTTTGTAAACGACTGGTTTCGGGCAGCAAGGAATTCGACTCCAGCACTGTTGCCCGTTAAAAATATCCCGGTTGACAAAAGAACGTTCGTTCTTTACAGTTCGCAGCACGTTCGTTCTGTATCAATTTTGCCATGACTGATTCCAACCCTCCCTCCGACTTCAATTCTTCCCCGGACTTCAGCAGCAGGGATGCCGAGTACCTTGCCAAGCTGCAGGATTATTATTCCGACTGGAAAAGCATTCCCTCTTACGCCAAGCTGTGCGAGGTGTTCGGCATCGCTTCCAAGTCCTGGGTCAAGGCTATCCTGACCCGCCTGAGCGAGGCAGGCTTCATCGAGCGCACCCCGGACGGGGTTTGGGTGCCGACCCGCCAGTTTTATGCCCGCCCCCTGGCAGAGTCTTCCGTCCAGGCAGGAATGCCGGTTTCCGTAACCGCCACCCAGGGAGAGTTCTTCGTCATCGACGAGCTGCTGGTCGATACGCCGTCCAAAACCACGCTGATCCCGGTCAGGGGCGATTCGATGATCGAGGCGGGTATCCACGATGGCGATATCGCCGTGGTGGAAAAGCGTAACGTTGCCAATGTGGGTGATATCGTGGTGGCCATCGTGGACAACGAATTCACGCTGAAGACGCTGGATAAAGAGCGCGGTCATTTCATCCTGCGCCCCGCCAATCAGGCTTTTCCGGTTATCCGTCCGCAAAGCACGCTGGAGATTTTCGGCGTGTTGATCGGCCTGATCCGCAAGTACCGGAAGTAGCCGGAATGCAAGCCGCCATTCATCCCCGGTGCGCAGACCGGCCAGTACCAAGCCGGCAAGTGCTGCGCGCCGCGCGCGGCCTGTTGTCGCTGACCTATCCCAACAAGGAGTTGTTCCACCGGCAGTGCGCCCTGCTGCGCGGCGCCGTACCTGCGGGTTTCCCCTCCCCTGCCGATGATTATGTGGAGCAGCGCATCAGCCTCGACGAGCATTTGGTCCGGCATCCCGAGAGCACTTTTTTCATGCGCGTGGCTGGCGACTCGATGCGCGGACTCGGGATTTTCGATGGCGACCTGCTGGTGGTAGACCGCTCCCTGCCTGCTGCGCACGGCTGCGTGGTGATCGCGGTGCTGGATGGCGAATTCACCGTGAAGCAATTGCTGCATACGGCGGAGGGACAGGTATTGCGCGCCGCACACCCTGATTATCCCGACCTGCATATCAAGCCGGAACAGGATTTTTCGATCTGGGGCGTGGTGAGATGGAATGTTCACAAGGTTTGATACAGGATTATCCATTAGGCCGAGGATGAGCGTTTTCAACGCGTCCTACCCCCATCCCAACCTTCCCCCTGCGATGGGGAAGGAGCCGATCCCCTCACCCTTGAGGGGGAGGGCTAGGGTGGGGGTGAGATGCGTGAAACACCTAAAATATTCTAAGAAAACTCTGAATAAGTCCGTTCGCCCTGAGCCTGTCGAAGGGCGGTTCGCTTAACCCGTTGATCTGATTAACCCCTCCATTCATGGTTCGACAGGCTCACCACGAACGGAGGACTTAATCAGAGCTTCCCTAATGAATTATCCGGGTTGAATCATGCAACGCGCCATCGCGCTAATCGACTGCAACAACTTCTACGTCTCCTGTGAGCGGCTGTTCCAGCCTCGGCTGGAAGGCAAGCCGGTGGTGGTGCTCTCCAACAACGACGGCTGCGTGGTGTCACGCTCGCAGGAAGTCAAAGACCTCGGCGTCAAGATGGGAGCGCCGTGGTTCCAGTTGAAAGACCTGGCCAGACGCCACGGCATCATCGCGTTATCCTCGAATTACACGCTGTATGCCGACCTTTCCAACCGGGTGATGCGGCTGTTGTCGCAGTGGAGCCCCGATCAGGAAATCTATTCGATAGACGAGTCCTTTCTGGACCTGACCGGCATTGCTGAGTCATTCAGCATTGGGCCATCCAGCCCGGACAGCCTGACCCGCTACGCCCAGCATATGCGCAGAACCATCAGGCAATGTGTGGGTATTCCGGTGTGTGTGGGCATCGCACCGAGCAAGACGCTGGCGAAGCTCGCCAACCATGTCGCCAAGAAGCAGCAGCGCTATGACAGCGTGTGCGACTTCAATGCGATGTCAGCCATGGAGCTGGATGCGCTGCTCGCGCAAATCGAAGTCGGCGAGGTGTGGGGCGTGGGCAGGCGCAGCACCAGCCGCTTGCAGCAGATGGGCATCAACACGGTGCTGGAATTGAAACAGGCGCAGCCTGCGCGCATCCGCGCCGAATTCGGCGTCGTGCTGGAACGCACCGTTGCGGAGCTGAATGGTGTAGCCTGCCTGGAGCTGGACGATGTCACCCCGCCCCGCCAGCAGATCATTTGCTCGCGCTCGTTTGGCGTGCCGGTTTCGCTGCTGCCGGACCTGGAACAGGCGGTCATCGCCTATACCACCCGCGCCGCCGAGAAGCTGCGCCACCAGCATTCCCTCGCGGGCGGCATCCAGGTTTATATCCGCACCAACCCGCACAAGGAAAGCGATCCACAATACCAGCAAGCCAGGCTGCTGCCGCTGTTCGAGCCCACCAATGACACGCGCCTGCTGTGTCATGCGGCACTGGGCGGATTGCGGCAGATCTACCGCAGCGGTTACGCCTATCAGAAGGCGGGCGTGATGCTGACCGAAATCATCCCCGCCACGGCAAGGCCGCGCACCCTGTTCGACGATGTCGCGGCACAGCAAAAATCCGCGTCGCTGATGGCTACCCTCGACCGGATCAACCGCCGCATGGGCAGCGGGACAATGCAACTGCTCGGCGAAGGGGTCAGCAAAAACTGGTCGATGCGGCGCGGGAACATGTCGCAACGCTACACTACGGAGTGGGACGAGCTGGCGGTGGCGCGATGAAATATGCGGCAGGGCAACCCGCCCCTCTGTGCCGACACACAGAAGAACGGATTTGATCACATAAAACGTAATGCCTTTAACTTGGTCTCGACCACTTTTCCGGCGCGCGCGCGGCCGCCAAAATATGTTTTGAGTATGGATTGATTGAGGTTGAGCTGCTGCACCCGGCTTCCGGCATTGCCAAACAGCGTGATCAGCGGCTCGTTAATGACCATGCATCCGGAAAGCGCATCGCCGGCTTTCAAGTCAAGCAACATCATCCCTTTGCCTCCGCCGGGCAACGCCTTCAGTTCGGACAACATGAACAGCAGCAGCCTGCCCTGGTTCGATAGCACGGCAACCAGAGAGTTTGGGTTCGGGGTAAAGGGGGCTGGCTCAAGTATCGTATCCTGGCCAACGGTAATGAACTGTTTGCCGGCCTTGTTCCGCCCGACCATGTCACCGATGGTGCAGGTGTATCCATAACCCGCGCTGGTCGATATCAGCAGATGGGTATCCTGATGACCGCACAGCGCATGGGCGATTCTGGAGCCGGGCAAGAGTTCGATGAATGTGGCCAGCGGGGCGCCATCACCGCGGCCGGATGGAAGCTGCGAAACCGGGACACTGCACACGCGTCCGTTGCTGCAGATGACGATGCATTGGTCGGTTGTCCGGCACTCATACTTTGCCGCTACGCTGTCGCCATCCTTGAAGCTCACCGTCGATGCATCAAGACCGTGACCTTGTCGCGTCCGGACCCAGAACCGTTGTGAAATAAAGACGGTAACGGGTTCGTCACTCACCGGCGTAACCAGCCTGGTTATTTGGGCTTCCTCGATCAGGGTGCGGCGCGCATCGCCGTACATTTTGGCATCGGCCTCGATCTCGCCGGTAACCATTTCCCTGAGCGACTTCTCGCTGGAAAGCAACTTCTTTAATTCCCTGGCCTCCTTCTCCAGTGCCTTGATTTCCTTCTCGATGCGGATACCTTCGAGTCGTGCAAGCTGCCTTAACCGGATCTCGAGGATGTCCTCGGCCTGCCTGTCGGACAATTCGAATCTCGAGATCAGGTCCTCCTTGGGGCTGTCAGACTGCCTGATCAGCGCAATAACCTCGTCAATGTTCAGGATGACGATCATGCGGCCGGCCAGAATGTGGAGGCGATCGTTAACCTGATCGAGGCGATGCTGACAGCGGCGGGTCACGGTACTCAAACGGAACTGAGCCCATTCGCGAAGGATTTTCGTCAAGGGTTTCTGCTGCGGCCGTCCGTCCAGCCCGATCATTGTTAAGTTGACAGGCACCGAGGTCTGCAAACTGGTGTGTGTCAGCAACACCGCCATCAATTCATCCGGGGTTTGCCGCGAAGACTTCGGCTGTAATACGAGGCGGACAGCTTGCGACTTGTCGGATTCATCCGCCACGGTATCCAGAACGGACAACACCAGCTGTTTACTCTGGACCTGGTCTTGCGTCAGGGATTTCTTGTTGGCCTTGACCTTGGGGTTGGTAACCTCACCGATCTCCTCCAGCACTTTCTGCGTGGAGACTCCATGCGGCAGCTCATGGACTGCCACTTGCCACTGGCCGCGCGCCAGTTGCTCGACGGTCCAGCGTGCGCGCATCCTGAGCGATCCGCGGCCCGTTACATAACAATCCCGGATGTCGGCTGCCGAGGAGATGATCTGCCCGCCGCCGGGAAAGTCCGGGCCTTGTACCAGTGCGAGCAGCTGATCGTCCCCGATGTTCGGGTTGCGCACCAGTTCGTACGCTGCACGGGCTATTTCGGCCAGGTTGTGCGACGGTATCTCGGTCGCCATGCCAACGGCAATCCCGGATGCGCCGTTGAGCAATACCATCGGGAGCCGCGAAGGTAGCATGGCCGGTTCCTGGAATGCGCCGTCGTAATTCGGCACAAAATCCACCGTTCCCATGTCCAGTTCGGACAACAGAAGGTCAGAGATAGGGGTGAGCCGCGCTTCGGTGTAGCGCATCGCGGCGGCATTGTCGCCGTCCCGGCTGCCGAAATTGCCCTGGCCATCGACCAAGGGGTAGCGCATCGAGAAATCCTGAGCCAGCCTGACCATTGCGTCATAGGCAGACGCATCGCCGTGCGGATGGTATTTACCCAGCACATCGCCCACAACACGGGCGGATTTGACATGCTTGTTGCCATGGGTCAAACCCATTTGCCGCATTGCATAAAGAATGCGCCGCTGAACCGGTTTCTGGCCGTCGCACACTTCAGGCAATGCCCGGCCCTTCACGACGGATACCGCGTACTCCAGATAGGCACGCTCTGCGTAATCGGCAAGGGCGACTTCATCGCCTTCCGGCAGTTTTGCCAGCGGCTTGAATTGCTGGTTGCTGCCGGATGACGCTGATTGGGCATCCTCGATATTGTCGGTTTCTTGCGGGATAGAACTCTGTTCGTCTTTTTTCTGCATGGCCAAAATAATTAAATTACCTCCGGCAAAGCCGGAGGCTTATTGGGTGAGCGCCTCAAAGGCGCTGATAAAACCATGAGCCGCCCAAGGCGGCTGGTTTCCACTCCTTCCCCCTATCAGGGGGAAGGTTGGGATGGGGGTACAAACTTTTGACTGCATCCGTGCTTGAATTTCTACCCCCACCCTAACCCTCCCCCTGCAAGGGGGAGGGAATAATGTAGCCAAGTTTTAACGTTACTCGTTAATGACCACCGGAACGGTCAAACCTAACGGAGTCCCCCGGCAAAGCCGGGGGTTTACCTCACCGAATTAAAAGTTGCTGTTGATGGTTGCCGGCTCTTGATTCAGATCACGCCAGGATCAGATATCCACCTCGACCTCATTGCCGTGATATTCCAGCCACGCGCGCCGTGTTGCCGCCTCCTGCTTGCCCATCAGCATGTTGAACATGCCCATGGTTGCCTTATAGGATGACGCATCCACCTTTACGCAGAGCGCGCGCCTGGTATCCGGGTTCAGCGTGGTATCCCAGAGCTGCTCGGGGCTCATTTCCCCGAGTCCCTTGAAGCGGGATATCGTCCAGCTTCCCTCGCGGACCTTTTCCTTGCGCAACTTGTCCTGAATGACCTCCAGTTCGGCGTCATTGAGCGCATAAATTTTGCGCGCCTGGGTCTTGCCGTGCGCCGGCACATCAATGCGGAATAACGGGGGCTGCGCCAGGAACACTTTGCCGGCCTCAACCACCCGGTAGAAATGCCGGTAAAACAAGGTGAGCAGCAGCGTGGAAATATGTGCTCCGTCAACGTCCGCATCGGCCATGATGAAGATGCCGCTGTAGCGCAGACTGGACAAGTCCACGGTGTCCTCCGGCGCATGCGGATCGACCCCGATGGCCACCGCGATGTCGTGAATTTCGTTATTGGAGAATAAGCGGTCCTTTTCCACCTCGAAGGTGTTCAGCACCTTGCCTCGCAACGGAAGGACTGCCTGGAATTCCTTGTTTCTGCCCTGCTTGGCAGATCCTCCGGCAGAGTCTCCCTCCACCAGGAAAAGTTCGGTGCGCGCGGTGTCTCTGGAACTGCAATCCGTAAGCTTTCCGGGGAGAACCGCGACACTGCTTCCCTTCTTCTTTTCGACCTTCTGCGCCGATCGCATCCTTGCCTGTGCCTGCTCGATAGCCAGCTCGACGATGCGCTTCGCGTGCTCGATATGATCGTTCAACCAGAGATCAAGCGGGTCCTTGAGCATCGAAGAAACCAGTTTCACTGCATCCCTGGAAACCAGCTTGTCCTTGGTCTGGCCCTGGAATTGGGGATCGAGCACTTTGGCGGAAAGAACGAAGCTCAGCCTGGAAAAAACATCCTCGGGCACCAGCTTGACGCCCTTGGGCAACAGGCCATGCAATTCGGCAAACTGCCTGACCGAGTTGAATATGCCGTCGCGCAGCCCCGCTTCATGTGTTCCGCCGGAAGGGGTAGGAATCAGATTGACATAGGATTCACGGATGACCGCCCCTTCCGCAGACCAGGTGAGCGCCCAGGACGCGCCTTCGCCTTCCGCGAAACCGCCCTCGCTCTTCCTGGCGAATTTTTCCTGAAAGATTATTGGTGTCGCAAGTTCAAACCCGGACAGCGACTCGGCAAGATAGCCACGCAAGCCATCAGGGTAGATCCAGGTTCTGGTTTCGCCTGTTTTTTCCAGCGTCAGGGAGATGGTCGCCCCGGACAGCAGAACAGCTTTCGACCGCAGCGAGCGCTCGAGCTGTGCCAGGTTGACGCCAGGGTTATCGAAATACCTGGGGTTAGGCCATGCACGCACGGTTGTCCCCGTCTGGCTCCTGGGGCACGGTCCGGTCTTTTTCAGCGGGTGCTCGGCCACGCCGTCCAGGAACGTAATCGAATACTGCCCGGCATCCCGGGATACGGTCACTTCGACCTTTTTGGACAAGGCATTCGTCACTGCAACACCCACGCCATGCAAGCCGCCGGCGAACTGGTATGCGCCATCCGTCGTCTTGTCGAACTTGCCACCCGAATGCAGCATGGTAAAGGCGACTTCGACCACTGACTTGCCTTCCTCGGCATGGATGCCTACAGGTATTCCGCGGCCATCGTCCTGAACGGATACCGAGCCATCCGTGTGCGCGATTACCTGGATGTTCCTGGCATGGCCGGCCAGCGCCTCATCGCAGGCGTTATCCACGACTTCGGCAATGATGTGATTGGGGGATTCAAGATTCGTGTACATGCCGGGCCGCTGGCGAACCGGGTCAAGACCGCGCAATACCTTGAAACTGGACTCGTTATAAGATTTTGGCATTTTTCAGAAATTAAAAATCAGACTTGAAATACTTCCCGAACTGCACGCGGCATCGGGAAGAGCCGCTATGAGTATGCCCTGCACTCAGCTCACCGTTACACGCGGCACGCCCTGCTTCATCGTGCCGATCACCGCAGCCTGCGCGAATCCGGCACTCTTGAAAGCAGACAACACTACATCCACGGTATCCGGCGCGACGGCGGCCAATAACCCGCCGCTGGTTTGCGCATCGGCCAGCAGGCGGCGCTGCCAGCTTTCCAGATGCGCTGCAAAATCCACTTCATGTCCATAGCTCGCCAGGTTTTGGTCTATCGCACCAGGGCCGTAACCTTGCTGCGCCAGCACCAGGGCCTCGGACAGAATCGGCACGTGCTCGAACTGCAGCTCGGCAGCCAGCCCCGAGCCCCGACACATTTCCAGCAGATGTCCGAGCAGGCCGAATCCGGTCACGTCAGTCAGCGCGTGTACACCGTTCAGTCCGGACAGTGCGCTGCCCACCGTATTGAGCTGGGTGGTGCTGGCAATCAGTTGCGCATAACCATCGGCAGGCAGCGCGCCCTTCTTCAATGCCTGCGCCAACACACCGACACCCAGTCCCTTGCCGAGTATCAGCACATCACCCGCATGTGCTTCGCTGTTTTTCTTTAGCCGGTCGGGATGCACAATGCCGATTGCCACCAGCCCGTAGATCGGCTCGGTCGAATCAATTGAATGCCCGCCCGCAAGCGGAATTCCCGCCGCCTGGCACACCGACTCGCCGCCTTGCAGAATCGCGCGTATGGCCTCGACCGGCAGCTTGTTGATCGGCATCCCGACGATTGCCAGCGCCATGATTGGCGTGCCGCCCATCGCATAGACATCGGACAGTGCATTGGTGGCGGCGATGCGGCCGAAGTCGAACGGGTCATCGACGATAGGCATGAAAAAATCGGTGGTCGCGATGATCGCCTGCTGGTCGTTGAGTCGATACACTGCCGCGTCATCGCTGGTCTCCGTGCCGACCAGCAGGTTGGCATACGGCAGCTTTATTTTTACCTCGCCCAATATCTGCTGCAACAGCGCCGGAGCGATTTTGCAGCCGCAGCCGCCACCGTGAGATAATCGGGTCAACTTTATTTCAGACACATCTACTCCTTTTCCCATAATGCTTTTCAAAACCGCGAACCTATCACAGCTCGGTGAATTTGACGAAATTATCGACGTGCGCACCCCGGCGGAATTCGCCGAAGATCACATTCCCGGCGCAATCAATTGTCCGGTGCTGTCCGATGAGGAACGCATCACCGTCGGCACATTGTACAAGCAAGTTTCGCCGTTTGAGGCGCGCAAAGCCGGCGCGGCCCTGGTCGCAAAAAATATCGCGCACCATCTGCAAACGCGCTTTCACGACCGTCCCAAATCATGGCGCCCGCTGATCTACTGCTGGCGCGGCGGACAGCGCAGCGGCGCGATGAGCATCATCCTCTCCCAGGTGGGCTGGGCGGCGCACAAACTGGAAGGCGGCTACAAAACATACCGGCGCGATGTGCTGGAGAAACTGGAGGCTTTGCCGCAAAGTTTCACATTCCGCGTGATCTGCGGCCCGACCGGCTCGGGCAAAAGCCGCCTGCTTAACGCATTGGCGGAAAGCGGGCAACAGGTTCTCGACCTGGAAATGCTCGCAAAACATCGCGGCTCGGTGTTGGGCAAACTGCCTGAGCAAGCACAGCCCTCGCAAAAATGGTTCGACAGCGCGCTGCTGCAAGCCATGCAAAGCCTCGATCCGGCCAGGCCGGTGTTTGTGGAAGCGGAGAGCAACAAGATCGGCCAGATCACGCTGCCCCCTGCCCTGATCACCGCGATGCACGCAAGCGTATGCCTGGTGTTGGAGACGCCGCAATCGATACGCGTCGCCGGACTACTGGAAGACTACTTGCATTACCTCGAAAATCCGGAAATATTGATCGCCCACCTGCAATCGCTGCACCGCTTTCACGGGACGAAACAACTGGAACACTGGAGTTCGCTGATTCATGCCGGAGACTTCGCCACGATGGTTGCCGAACTGCTCACGATGCACTACGACCCGAGCTACTTCCGCGCAACGTCACAGCACTTTGCGCAACTGGGCACGGCGCGGCATATCTTGCTGGAAGACTTGTCGCACGATGCGCTGAAAAAAATCGCAGCGGAACTTTGATAAACACCGTTAATCCGTAGGGCGGGTTAACCAGCGGCTTGCCTGCGTTTTTTGCAGGCTTAGCCGAATGGCTATGCAAAGCCAACCCGCCGTAACCCACCGGATGCCGTACAACCATGGCGGGTGTGACCCGCCCTACACAGGGTCAAACACCCACGCATCCATCGCCAGCATCCCGTAGGTCATCACGCGATTGATATGCACCGCGCTGTCAATCTTGTCCGCCGCGCCCAGAGCCGCGAACAACGGCAGCAAATGTTCGTCAGTGGGGTGATTCTGCACGGCGTGCGGCGCACGGGTGCGATATGCTCTGAGCGCTTCCAGATCGCCGGCCTTGATCTTTGCCGCCATCCAGTCGCAAAATTCCGTCACCCATTCCGGCGCGGACTCGCCCTGCGGATGTTTGAATATCGCACCCAGGTTATGCGAAATCGAGCCGCTGCCGATGATCAGCACGCCCTGTTCACGCAACGGGCGCAGCGCGCGGCCCAACGCGATGTGCCATGCCGGATCTTTATCCGGCTGTATCGAGAGCTGCGCGACCGGAATGTCTGCGTCCGGAAACAGAAAACTCAGCGGAACCCATGCGCCGTGGTCCAGGCCGCGAGTGTCGTCCAGTTGCACCGGGATGCCCGCCTGCTGCAACGCAAGTGCTGCGGCCTGCGCCAACTCCGGTGCGCCGGGTGCGGGATATTTCAACTTGTAAAGCTCTGCCGGAAAGCCGCTGTAGTCGTGGATGGTTTCCGGTTGAGCGGCGCGGCTGATAGTCGGGATGCGCGTCTCCCAATGCGCCGAGATCACCAGAATGGCAGACGGCTTCGGCAATCGCGCGCCGAGCTGGCGCCATGCCACACCGGTCTCGCCCGGTTGCAGCGACAGCGTGGGTGCGCCATGTGAAACGAACAGGACCGGCATCGTCATGCGGTGCATGCTAGCACATGGTTAACGTGAAACTCGCGTAGCGATTCGTTTGCCCTTTCTCCCGCGTGCGGGGGAAAGTTGGATAGGGGGAAACGGGCATGGCGAGTTTCATTATCAGGTGTGGCATCTTTGCCATGCCCGTTCGATTGGCTCGCCACGAGCGGATCAGCAATTGCGTGCCACCCGTACCGGGAATTCATCTAGAACAGCGCATACCATATGTTGACGATCCCCTGATATCCGCCCCTGTCGTCAAGCGCTTTGGCGAAGCCCAGACGCACGGTGATCGGCAGGTTATAAGCGAAAGACATGTCCATCCTTGCTTCGAAACCCACCGCTCTCTTTATATCCTTGCCGGAATAAGCCGCATCCCAGGCATTGCCGGCTTCGGCAAACATGGCGCCGTGTACCCGCTTGAAGAAGAACGGCGTGTTGCTGAAACCCTTTTCCAGATTTTTCACCGGGAAACGGTATTCCGCTGACATCAGCCCGACTTTTTGTCCGCGGTACTGGTTGACCGGGTAACCGCGCAAGTAGACATACTCATCGAGGACGTTGATTGTCAGGTCGCCGGGATTGTCGCCGCCCAGTTGGAAGGCGCGCTGCGCAATGACATCTCCTATTGATTTCCCGGCATAGCCGCGCAACAGCAGGACATGATGGTCGAATGGCAGATCGACATATTCATGCCAGTCGAAACTGTATTTTCTCAGGTTGAAATCGCTGCCGATCTTCCTGCTGAAACGTTCATAGCCGAGTTCGATGCTGCGACCATTTTCCGGGCTGATCGAATAGCCATATTTTTGCGCATTATTGAAAAAATAACTGCCCCTGCCGGAGGCCAGCACGCCTTGCGCAGGTATCACCCCGTCATAGCCACCCCAGGGAGGCACCGAGGAAAGGCCGCCGATGATTTTGTGCCGGTAGCCGAGGCTCAAGTCGTGCTGCTGGTCGAGTTCAAGCAGCGGAAAGATCACGGAGGCATCAAGCACGCGGGCACGCTCAACGTAATGCTCCTGGGCACTGAAACCCGCCTTCTGCTCGAGCAGGTTCGCATGGGTCGTGTCCATATCCCGCGCAACCAAACGCAGGCTGGGAAACAAACCGTCGTAACGATAATCAAGGTCGTACCAGACTCGACCCTTCGACGGCCCGTACAAGGCGCTGAGAAGATAACTGTGGCGTTGCACCGCATCCGAGCCGAAGGTGATGAAGCCGCCGAGCGTGCCGCTGTATGGACTGTAGCCCGGATAGGGCAGCCAGAAACGGGGGTACAGGGTCGGCAGGGGATTGTATGGACTCTGCCCGGTAACGACTGCATTATCGGTATAACTCATCGCCGGGTATGGATCGCGGTAATCGCCAACCGGCTTCCATGCTTCCGCCCTGTTTGTCAGGACATGAATGTCATAGCCGAGAGCACTGTAATTCGCAAACGCAATCTCGCTGCCGTCGGGCGTAACCGACGGCATGAAAGCCCCGCCAAGCACATTGCTGACCTGGGATATCTGCTTGCCGGCCAGATCGTATGCGTAGAGGTTGAAAATGCCGCTGCGGTCGGAAGAAAAATACAGGCTGCGGCCATCCGCGCTCCACACCGCGCCTCCGTCAACGGCGCGGTCATGCATCAGTTCCTCGAGCTTGTTGCCCTGGCTGTCGAGGATCCAGATGTCCTTGCAGCCATCCGGCTGCCTGACTCCGACCGCGATTTTCTGCCCGTCCGGGCTGAAGCGCGGCGTTTCGAACTGGTTCGCACTGTCTTCGCTAAGCCAGTGGATATCCTGTTCCTTCGCAATCTTTTTCTGCGTCAGCGGCAGCATCGCAAGCCGCGTATTGCCAAGCCGGCTGGTCACGAACACCAGCCTGGTGCCGTCCGGCAAGGGCGCTGCATCGCGGGCGCGCAGATGCCGGGTGAGGCGAATTTCCTTGCGCCGTTCGAGATCGTAATAATAGATGTCGTTGTAGAGATTGGCGTTACGCACTATCTCTATCCTGGTGTAATAGATGCCCTTGCCGTCACCTCCCCATGCAATGCCCTGCCCGGACGAGGTAATATTGTCGACGAGCTTGCGATCATTGCTGCCATCAATGTTCATCAGGTGTATCGAGGGATGCTCATCCGCATTCCGGACCGAATAAGCTATCTGCCTGCCGTCCGGAGAAATTGCCGGCGCAAGATTCTGATATCCGCCCCTGTTGGATCCATTTGGCGTCAAGGCGCGCGATCTGCTCAGGCCGTTATCAAGCACTTTCTGTCTGGTGACTTCAAAGCGTCTGTGCAGCTTGCTTTTCCATTCTTCCCATAATTCGGGATAATCGTTGCCAATCGCGCGATATGCCGTACTGCTCACCAGAAACGGCCAGCCGCGCCCGCTGTATTCAATTGAAATATCGGCAAGCTTTTCGCGCCCGAATTTTTCGGCCAGATACCTGGTAAAACTGCCCCCGAACAAATAGGGCACCTCGCCGGCCGGCCATTTCTCGGTGAAGTTGGCGGCATGGCTGATGGGCGGAAATTTATCTTCCAGTAATGCCATGCGCAATACCATGTCGGCAGCAGGCGATCGATTGCGGCCACCGCCGGTCAACTCCGTTTCCTCATATACCGCGAGACCTTCGATCAGCCAGACTGGCTGCCACATATTCGGAAAATACAGGTTCCCGAAAATATTGTTCAACACCCGCGGAGCGCCATTCAACATATCGAGCTGCACGATGTGGGTATATTCGTGCGTAATCAGCATGCGCATCCAGTCATCATGGGGGTGCGCGCCAAAACCCGGCTCTCCCAGCGGCGGGGTAATATAAAGCGTGATCAGGTTATAGGGCATCGACGTCGCCCAGCCATTGGCGTCGTCCATCGCATCGATGAGAACGATATGGGTGCGGTTTCGCGGCTGTGACTTCATGCGCGGCACAAGCCGTCGGTGCACATCTTCTGCGAGCACGACAGCACGCCGTGCCAGTGCCTCTTCGCCCTGATGATAATGGACCAGAAAATGCGGGGAAGTCAGCGTCATCCAGGAAAATGACGGATCAGTCATGGCAGCGCCGACCGGGAGATAGAAAAGCAAGAACAGCGGAAGCAGTCTTTTCATGTTTGCATGGTTTCCACGGAATCGGTTTTCATGTCGCCCTTACCCCAACCGGTTCAGGCCTTCCACAGCGTCCAGACGCCGATGATGATGAAGCCCGCTCCGGCAGCATAATGCAGATATTTTTCGTCGACGTATTGAGACAGCACCCCGCCGACCAGCACGCCGATGGCGGAAGCGGCGACCAGTGCCAGCGAGGCGCCGAGGAAGATCGTCAGCTTGCTGACCTCCTTGTCACAGGCGAACAGCATCGTGGCGAGTTGCGTCTTGTCGCCCATTTCGGCGATGAATACGGAAATCAAAACAGTGGAAAATATCTTCCAGTCCATGGCATATCCCTAATTATCGATGCGAGTTTCCAGCAGGTGCAGTGCCAGTCAACCACCGCATTCCAACCTCTCCCGGCCTCCCCTTGCCAGGGGAGGAGCGATGTAGCCTCCCCTGATAAAACAACTAGCCATTCGACTTGGCTATCCAAAGACGATAGCCAAATCGCTGGTTATGAAAAAGGGAGGTTTGGAGGGGTTTGTTCTATTTCAACCCAAGCACATCCTGCATGTCATACATGCCCGGCTGATTTTCTTTCAGGAAACGCGCCGCACGCAGCGCACCCAGCGCGAACGTGGCGCGGCTGCTGGCCTTGTGAGTGATCTCGATGCGCTCGCCGGTACCCGCGAACAATACCGTGTGGTCGCCGACGATGTCGCCGCCACGCACGGTGGCAAAGCCTATCGTCGAGGGATCGCGCTCGCCGGTGACACCTTCGCGGCCATACACCGCGCATTGCGCGAGATCGCGCCCCAGGGTTTTCGCAATCACTTCGCCCATGCCCAGTGCCGTGCCGGAGGGCGCATCCACTTTATGCCGATGATGCGCTTCGATGATTTCGATGTCGTAGCCTTGCGCCAGCACGCGCGAAGCGGTTTCCAGCAACCTGAACACCAGGTTTACGCCCACGCTCATGTTGGGCGCGAACACGATGCCGATGTCCCGTGCCGCCGCGCCGAGTTGCGCCTTTTGCTGCGCGTTAAAACCTGTCGTGCCGATCACCATGCTCACGCCCAGCTTGCGGCAGATGTCAAGGTGGTGCAGCGTGCCCTCCGGGCGGGTGAAATCGATCAGCACATCCGCACCCTGCAACGCCGCTGTCACATCCGCCGTGATTTTTACACCGCAGGCCGCGCCGGCCAATTCCCCTGCATCACGCCCCAACAGCGCAGTACCGCTGTGTTCCAGCGCGGCGTGCAACGCCATATCCCCGGCTTGCATTACGCCCTCGATCAGGGCGCGTCCCATGCGCCCGCCGCTGCCTGCGATGGCAATTTTTATTTTACTCATGCCTCTTCCTTTGCTTGTTCCTCTATCCTTTGCACCCGGTCACTTTTCGCCAATCACCCGGTTATTGTCCTGCCTGGCCATTATCCATGCGCACCAGATTGTCACCTTCAAAATAAAGTGTCAGATTCTGCTTCTCGATCACTTTTCCGCCACGCTCAAAACGGTACACATAATCCCAGCGATTTCCGTGAAAAGCATCGTTGATCGCGGGTGTGCCCAGCACATAACGCACCTGCTGTTTGGACATGCCGATCTTCACCTTTTCGCGCATCTCCGGCGTCACATAGTTGCCCTGACGGATATCCATTTTGTATGGCGACAACAAGGGTTCGGAAAGGCCGCTGCACGAAGCCAGCAGCACGGAAAGCAAAATCAGTTTGCTGCGCATAACAGTCCTAATTATTAAATTCAAAGCAGTCGATTCCCTTAAAAAAACATTGTTGTCCGCAGATTACGCAGATTTCCGCCAATTAAACAAACAGGCAACCTTGGGCTGCCGAGCAACTTTCTGGGTGATATGTTACTCGCCAGCATCCCTCTAATAATCTGCGTTAATCTGTGTACTCTGCGGATTGAACTGAGGTTTTCAGGATAATACCTCAAGACGAGGCTGCGAGCATTTCGGCGGCGTGTTTGCGGGTCGTTTCGGTGATCTTTACTCCACCCAGCATGCGCGCAATTTCCTCGACGCGTTGCGCGGCGTCCAGCACCTCGATATGGCTCAGCGTGACGCCGTTTTCGACCGCCTTGCTCACCTGCCACTGGTGGTCAGCCGCCGCTGCAACTTGCGGCAAATGCGTGACACATAGCACCTGGTAATCCTTGCCCAGCCTTTTGAGCAAATGCCCGACGATTTCTGCGACGCGCCCGCCGATGCCGCTGTCCACTTCGTCAAATATCAATGTCGGCACGCTGGCGACTTGAGTGGTGGCGACCTGTATCGCCAGACTGATGCGCGACAACTCGCCGCCCGAAGCGACCTTGGCAAGGCTGCGCGGCGGCACACCGGGATTCGCGGCAACCTGAAATTCCACCGTTTCCAACCCATTGGCATTGCCCATGATGGCATCGTCCCTGTGAGCATCATTCTGGGCCAACGGCATCAAGGCCACCGCAAAACTGCCGCCCGGCATCGCCAGTGTTTGCAGCGCCGCCGTGATTTCGTGCCCCAGTTTGCCGGCGGATTTTTTGCGCGCGGCACTCAGTTTCTGCGCCGCCGCTTGATAACTTTGCAGCGCGGCCTTTTCCTGCTGCCCCAATTCAACCAGATCGGCATCGCCGCCCAACTCCGCCAGGCGCGCCGCGATGCGCTCCAACGCCTGGTCCAGTTGTTCCGGAGCAACACGATATTTGCGCGCGGCATCCATCACGCCCTGGATGCGCTGCTCCTGCTCGCGCAAACGCTGCGGGTCGGTGTCCAGACGCTGCTGATAATGGCGCAGCGCGTAGACCGCCTCCTGCAATTCTGCCTGCGCGCTTTCCAGCATCCGCAGTGTCTCGCCCAGACTGGCGTCATGCTGCATGCCATCACGCAAGCGCGCCGTCAGCGAGTTGAGCTGTGCCAGACAGGCGTTATCCGCCTCGCTCAGGGTTTCGATGCCGAACGCTGCGGTCTCCAGCAGACCCGCCGCGTGCGCCAGGCGCGCATAATCCTCCTGCAACGTGTTCCACTCTGCCACGTTGAAGCCCAGGCCTTCCAGTTCGTTGCGCTGAAACTGCAACAGTTCTCGCTCGGCAGCCACCGCTTCGGCATTCTCGCTCAGGCTGACACGGCGACGGTGCAACGCCTGCCAATCGCGATACAGCGATGCAACTTTCCCGGCATCAGCCGCGATCCCCGCAAAACCGTCCAGCAGGGAACGCTGAACGTCAGGCCGCAGCAACGATTGATGGGCATGCTGCCCATAAATATCCAGCAGTTGCTCACCCGCTTCGCGCAACTGTTGCAGGGTCGCGCTGCGCCCGTTGATGAAGCCGCGTGAACGCCCCCCGGCATCCAGCACGCGGCGCATCAGGCACACACCCTCATCGCCCGCAAGTTCCTGCTCCAGCAGCCATGCCTGCAAATGCGGCAATGTGCTCACGTCAAACTCGGCGGCAACCTCGGCTCGCTCGCAGCCGTTGCGCACCATGGATGCATCGCCGCGTTCGCCGAGCGCCAGCGACAGCGCGTCAATCAGGATGGACTTGCCCGCGCCGGTCTCGCCGGTCAGCGCGGTAAATCCGGCGGAAAAATCCAGCTCAAGCGAGGAGACGATGACGAAGTCGCGGATGCTCAGGAATTTCAGCATGACTATCCTTCGGCAACCGTTACGGGCAGATCAGGATGCAACGCGCGACGAGGCATACCGAGGCTGGTAGACGAGGGGCAAGTGAGCACGCAACGCCGCAGATTGACTGCACAGTAGGTTGCCATTAGAGCGTCTGATTCCAGAGCAGTTTTTCGCGCAGCGTATGGTAGTAGCTGTGTCCAACCGGATGCAGCAAACAAGCCGTTTCGGGATAGCGTGCGACGATGATCCTGTCGTGCAACTGCAAGTCGTAACTGGTGTGGCTGTCGAAACGCACGCGAACATCTCCGGTGCGGTGCGTCAGGATTTCCAGCACCGAGGAAGCCTTCACCACGATGGGTCGATTGCTCAATGTATGCGGACATATCGGGACCAGTTCGATCACGTCAAGACTGGGGTGCAATATCGCCCCGCCTGCAGACATCGCGTAAGCGGTCGAGCCTGTCGGCGTCGAGACTATCAGCCCATCGGCGCGCTGATTGTAAAGATACTCGCCGTCTATGCGCACCTCGAATTCGATCATGCTGCTGATACTGCTGCGGTGCACCACCACTTCGTTGAAAGCCAGGCCGCTGAATACCTCGGCATCATTGCGCAGAATCTGGGCTGAGAGCAGCAGGCGCTGCTCGGTAATGAACTTCCCGTCCAGCATGGCCGCGATACTATCCTGCATATTGTCCAGCGTAAGGTCGGTGAGAAAACCGAGCCGTCCCTGATTCACACCGACCAGGGGAACATGGCGCGGCGACAAAGTGCGCGCGATGTTCAGCATCGTGCCGTCGCCTCCCAGCACGATCGCCAAATCAACTACACTGCCTATTTCATCCAGAGTCATCGCCGGATAAGGGCTATCCTTGAGATGCTCGGCGGTCAGGCTGTCCACCACCACGGTCAATCCTCTGGATGCCAAAAATGCGGCCAGTCGCAATAACGGCTCGGCGATTTCCGGAGCCTTGTGTTTGCCGATCAACGCGACGTTCTGGAAGGGAAATTTCATGGTCGCGATTAAACCACATCGCCCACGCAATGACAAAGCCGTGTCTGAACCAGATCGCTGCGACCACCCCCCCGGAAATGCACCTCTCCCTGCAAGAGGGATGGGAATTCAATAATGCAAAAGACCAACCCGAAGGCTGGCCTTTTATTGCCCCGAATCTCGTTTACCGAAATCACCCTTACAGGGAACAACTACCCATCCGAGGCCCCCAGGAAATTTGGCTCGACCTAGAACTCTTTCCCGTCGCCATCCTTGTCTTCTCTGGTCCTGGCGAGTCTGCGTGTGCTCCAGGCCGGTGCAGCCGGGACATGATGGCGTGCAGCGGCTGGTTTGGCTGCGGCTTTAACCACGGCTCGCTGCGAGCTTGTCCTGCCTGTCTCCAGCTTGAATGTGTCCACCGCCACATACAGGGCGTTGGCCTGCTCCTGCATCGCTTCGGCTGCGGCGGCGGCTTCTTCGACCAGCGCGGCGTTCTGCTGGGTCACTTCATCCATCTGGATGATCGCCTGGTTCACCTGTTCGATACCAGAGCTCTGTTCGTTCGAAGCGGCGGCAATCTCGGCCATGATGTCGGTGACGCGTTTTACCGCCTGGACGATCTCGGTCATCGTCGCGCCGGCCTGGTCCACTTGCCTGGAGCCGGCATACACTTGGCTCACCGAGTCGTCGATCAGGGTCTTGATTTCCCTGGCGGCGGCAGCCGAGCGTTGCGCCAGGTTGCGCACTTCGCCGGCGACCACCGCGAAGCCGCGTCCCTGTTCTCCGGCGCGCGCTGCTTCGACGGCGGCATTCAAAGCAAGAATGTTGGTCTGGAAGGCGATGCCTTCGATGACGCTGATGATGTCGATGATCCTTCCCGAACTGGTGCTGATCGAGGCCATGGTTTCGACCACTTCGTTGACCGCCTGGCCGCCCTTGACGGCGATGTCCGAAGCATTGTTGGCCAACTGGTTGGCCTGTCTGGCGTTCTCGGTGTTCTGCCGCACGGTGGAAGTGAGTTCTTCCATGCTGCTGGCGGTTTCTTCCAGGCTGGAGGCCTGTTCTTCGGTGCGCTGCGACAGGTCGGCGTTACCCTGCGCGATTTCCTGCGAGGCGGTGGTGATCGATTCGGTGGTGCTGCGCACTTCACTGACGATCTTGGCAAGATTCTCGCTCATGAGCTTCATCGCAAACAGCATGCTGTTGTTGTCGCCGATCCGGGTTTGCACTTTTACCGTCAGGTCGCCGTCGGCAATTCTGGACATCACTTCCGCCGCATACGCAGGTTCCCCACCCAGTTGCCGCAGGACGCCGCGAACGATCCATACGGCAAGTACAGCCGCCAGCAGTGCTGCGGCAATGCTGCCCCAGATCATTTCGGCCATCGTGGTATTGGCTGCACTCAAAGTGCTGGCAGAAATATTGTTGGCCTCGGTCACCTGCTGTGCGCGGAATTTTGCCAATTCATCTGAGAGGGTTTGGCTGTCCTTGTCGAAGCCCGCATCTGTGTCGGAACCTTTCATCAGCAGATTGCCTGCTTCCATCCCTTTCGTGATATAGGCTTCCGCCATAACCTTGCCATTGGCATAAAATTTGTTGAAAGCCGCTTCGATGGCTTCTATTTGCTTCAGGCTGACAGCATCGTTTTCCCGCCGGTACATCTGCCGGTATTTTTCCACCCCGCCCAGGAAGCGCTTGGCCGATGCTTCGGCTTCCATGTAGCCGGCCCGGTCGTGGGTGGCGGAGACATCGGTCAGGAATTGCTGAACTTCGGAGCGGCTGACATCCATTTCATCCACCGCCAGAATATACGGCAGGGTTTCTTCATTGATCTGCCTGATATTCTGCGTGAGATGCGAGAGCGCCACCCCAACCGTCAGTAAAGTCACTGCAAACAGGCCCACGACGACGGCAAAACCGCCACCGAGCCGCACCCCGATACGTAAATTCCCGAACATCATGACGCCCCCCTTTAATATTTATACTTTTTAAGTTTTATTAAAAACTTATCCACTCTTCAAAGCCTGTAGACTCGATGCTGCGCGCTAGGCTCCCATCTCTTCTGCCGATTCGATCAGATCCATGTCGCGGCTGGTCATCAGTTTTTCGATGTCCACCAGGATGATCATGCGCTCGTCCACGGTGCCCAACCCTTGCAGGTACCTGGTATCCAGGCCGGCGCCGAATTCCGGCGCCGGTTTGATCTCGTCCGCTTTCAAGGTGGTGACGTCGGAGACGCCGTCCACCACCATGCCCACCACGCGGTCGGCGACGTTGAGGATGATCACGACGGTGGTCTCGTCATAGGTCACGCTGCCCAGTTTGAACTTGATGCGCATGTCGACGACCGGCACGATGATGCCGCGCAGGTTGATCACGCCCTTGATGAAGTCGGGCGCGTTGGCGATCGTGGTGACGGCCTCGTAGCCGCGGATCTCCTGGACCTTGAGGATGTCGATGCCGTATTCCTCGCTGCCCAGCGTGAAGGTCAGCAGTTCGCGGCTTGCGCCGGTGGCGGATTGTTCATTGCTTGCGTGCATGGTGGTCTCCCTCAGGTAGTGGTTCAGTTTGAAATTATTGATATTTTCGTGATTATCGGAGAAAAAATAATAAATTGCATTATTTTGCGAAACGTCGTGAATTTGCCATTTTTGCAGATTAAATAATCCGTAACGTCACCGATTTTCAGAAATCCGTAGTATCCGGTCAAAAGTTGAACAGATTAAGCTGGTCAAGGGAGAATCAGTCTGTTCAGGAACAAGGCCGCTGCCTGCGGCGGCATGTAATTGCCTGGCTTTTTCAAAAACAAAAGCCGTCTGATTTCAAATCGGTACCCCAATAGATTGTTCTGTAACTCGCGCCAATGCTTAAGCTATGCGCATATCTATATTTAGGTCATCAACCACGCGCGGCAAAATGTTTTATGCATGCTTAAGTTTTGCTAATTTCGACCCAGCTTATAAAGCAGGAACAATGCCAACAGTTATGTTCCACCGGACATTAATGACAAAACAAATAGATAGGAGCAGGTTCAATTTGCAGTTTGGCTTGCGCTATCCATCGATCAATGGTTTTTTTGGGCGAAAAGTCGTCAAACTCTGTCGGGAAGGTGGCAGAAACAGTGCAAGCTCAATTCTAGAGTACAGCGCTAATTGTTTTGCCTTGTAGCGTACTGAGTTCGATCAACGTTAGCGAAGACCAAGTGGTTAAGCAGCGGTTTGCTTTGCATGGAGCTGCGGCGCGAAATTTCATACAGAACCACTTTCCTCCCTTCGCCTTTAGAGTTTCTTGGGCACAATTTCGGGGAATACTGCGACACCCGCGAGAATCAGTGGTTTTTTCGCCAACAAAGTGCGCAAGAAGATTGACCTGGCTGCAACACCTCGGATAACATCGCGACAGTTCCAACTTTCCAGGAAGAGCACACGTGCCATTAATTCGACCAATTTTTTTTGCACTGCTCACCTTCGGCGCACTCGCCTTGCCGGCATTCGTTCACGCGGAAGAAACTCTCGCGCTCAATACTGTTTTAGATGACACACTTGTACCGGAATTTCTGCCCTCGGCACAAGATGTCAGAATCGAGCTTATCCCGGATGCATATCTTAACCATGAAGCTAATCTGGCCGAGCATGACCTGTGGCCACGGATACGCAGCGGTTTCGCGATGCGCGATCTGGATTCCAAGCTGGTCGCGAGGCACGAGAAATGGTACGCCAGCCGTCCCGATTACCTCGCGCGCATGACCGACCGCGCACGCCGCTACCTTTTTTACATCACCGAGGAAGTGGAACGGCGCGGCATGCCCAGCGAAATCGCATTGCTGCCGATGATCGAAAGCGCCTTCAATCCCGGCGCCTATTCAACCAGCCGCGCTTCCGGCATCTGGCAATTTATCCCGTCCACCGGCAAAATATTCGGCATGGAGCAAAACTGGTGGTATGACGGCCGCCGCGATGTCATCAGCGCGACCAACGGCGCGCTCGACTACCTGCAAAAACTGCACGACATGTTCGGCGACTGGGAATTGGCTCTGGCCGCCTACAATTGCGGCGAAGGAGCCGTGCAACGCGCGCAGGCACGCAATCGCAAACGCGGTCTGCCGGTAAATTACACCAGCCTGAAATTGCCGAATGAAACGCGCAACTACGTGCCCAAATTGCTGGCCGTCAAAAATATCATTGCCAATCCCGCCGGCTTTGGATTGAAACTGTCAGACATCCCCAACGTACCCTACTTTGCCGCAGTTGCAACCACCAGACACATAGACGTAAAACTGGCCGCGCAACTCGCTGATATTTCAATAGAAGAATTCATCGCGCTGAATCCCGCGCACAACCGTCCGGTGATATTGCAGGACAACACTGATTTGATTCTGCTGCCGGCAGACAAGATGGAAACCTTCCGCGCCAATCTGGAAAGCTACGACAAGCCGCTGGTCACCTGGCAGTCTTACCAGCCGAAAAAAGGCGAACGGCTGGATAAATTGGCCCCGCGTTTCGGCTTGTCGGTGGAAAACCTGAAATCCGTAAATGGCCTCACCGCGCGCGGCAACATCAGCACCGGTCAAACCCTGCTGGTGCCGATTAATGCCGAAGAAGCCGAAGCCGAAACCGAATTTGAAACTTTCAACATGCACCTTGCCGCCGATGATCAATCACGCAGCATCAAACATAAAGTGCGCCGAGGCGATACGCTTGGAAGTTTGGCGCGCCGTTATCATGTCAGCATCGCCAAGCTCAAACAGTGGAACGGGCCATTGAAAATAATCAGAATAGGCCAAGCCATCCGGGTCAGGCCACCCGAGCAAATCCAGAGATCGCTCGCACAAAGAATCTAGCGTCGTGACGCTGGCCTTGCCGTAATTGCGGTGAAATAACAGTATCCCCTACACACCCGCCAGAAAACCCTCGCCATCCCAGCCACGCCGCGACGGCGTATCACCATGGCAGCGATTACACCAGCGCCCAGCACAGGATGGAAACGCAGAAAACGCGCGGCAGCCACACCCAGATCGGCAAATGCCAGCGGGGTTTGAAGACGCTCCCCGATCTCGGCCACTTGCCCGCGTTGCGAGGCGATCCTGGCCAACAGTTCGGCGCGGTGCTGCATCACCGCATACATTTGGTTATTCATTGCTGTACCTATTCATAACTGGTCTGGCCTGTCATGGCTGTCACCCAGATGTTCCCTGTCCCTGGCAAACTCGGCCAGGCTGGCGGAGAACAGCCTGGATTTGGCCTGCGCCTTGCTGCGCAGCAACATCACCATCAACAGGCCAAAAGCGAAAAAAATAACGCTCAGCACGCAGGTTACTGCAAGACGATGATCGTCCCAAAACAGCAGCACCACTAATACTGTTAGCAGCAGTATCCCGATACCGAAGAAGAACAACGCGAGCAAGGCAAAAAAGAGCATCTGCGTTAAACGCAACCGCTCCTCCTGCAGTTCGTTCGCCAGCAATTCGAGCCGTGTCGAAGCAATGAAAATCAGCGTGGACAACAACCGCTTGACCGACGCCATCAGACCCAAACCTGCCTCCGGCATGGTTTAACGATTACGCGAAATCAGCATGCCCACGATCAGGCCTACCCCGACCCCGATCCCGACCGCCTTCCAGGGGTTCTCATGCACGTATTCGTCGGTCGCTTTCGCCGCTTCTTTGGCCTTGGCGGCCACTGCCTCTTCTGCGGCAGCCAGGCGCACCTTTGCCGCGACCAAATTCTCCTGAATGCGTTCGCGTGCAGCGGCCACCTTCTCGCCCGCATGGCCCGCCGTTGCGCGCAACAACTCCTCAGCGTCTGCCACCACCACACGAAAATCCTGCATGAGTTTCTCTTTGCCAACTTCACCCGGTACGCTTATTGATTTTGTGCTCATGATTCTCTCCTTATATAAAGATATGCAATCAAATGCTACACGACTTCCCGATGACTCATCGGATACTTATATTTCCTTTTTAATCCTAAAACTCCTGGTCGTCAATTTAAATCGGGTCCATATAAAAAGCATTGCACGGTGTGCGTTGCCGAGTGGCTTGTGGCTGGCGGATAGCCGGCCCGGCATGATTCCCCGGCATGTGCGCAGCGCGGCGCGAAATGGCAGCCTTGCGGCGGATTGGCGGGCGAAGGCAAATCACCCTCCAGCTTGATGCGCTCCACTCCGGAGCCGTCAATGCGCGGCACGGCAGACAACAGCGCCCGGGTGTAGGGATGTTTGGGCGAGCGCAGCACCTCCTCTGCCGTGCCGCGCTCGACGATGCGCCCCAGATACATCACGCACACTTCGTGCGCGATGTATTCAACTACCGCGAGATTGTGGGTGATGAACAAATAACTCAGATTCAATTCCCGTTGCAGTGATTTCAGAAGATTCAGAATTTGCGCCTGCACCGACACATCCAGCGCGCTGGTGGGTTCGTCGCAAATCAACAGTCGCGGGGAGACTGCAAGGGCGCGCGCAATCGCGATGCGCTGCCGCTGCCCGCCGGAAAACTCATGCGGATATCGCCATTTGGCGGTGCGCTCAAGACCAACCTGATCGAGCAGGATGTCGAGGCGCGCCTGGCGAGCTTTACTGTTGCTCCCGATATTGAGCGCCGCCATACCCTCTTCGAGAACTTCCGCGACGCGCATTTTTGAGTTCAATGAGGCGTAAGGATCCTGGAACACCATTTGCATCGCCGCGCGCCGGGTGCGCAATTCACGCGCTGCGAGTCCGGTCAACTCATGCCCGTCAAACTTCACGCTGCCCGCCGTGGGCGGGATCAATTGCAGCAATGCCTTGCCCAGCGTGGTCTTGCCACAACCGGATTCGCCCACCAGAGCCAGCGTGTGCCCCTGCGGAATTTCCAGCGACACACCGTCCACTGCCTTTACCTGCCCGACCACGCGTTGCAGGATCCCCTTGCGGATCGGGAAATGGACTTTGAGGTCGGAGACCTCAAGGATCGAGGATCGAGGATCGAGGATTGAGCTCCCCTCTCCCGCTTGCGGGAGAGGGGTTGGGGGAGAGGGTGTTTTTTCTCGATCCTCGCTCCTCGCTCCTCGCTCCTGATAAAGATGGCACCTCACCCCGCGCCCGCCATCCAGCACCGTCCACCCCGGCGTCTGTTCACTGCACAACGCCCACGCCCTGTCGCAGCGCGGCGTGAAACGGCAGCCCTGCGTGATGCTGCCCAGCGGCGGCACGTTGCCAGGAATGGCGGTCAGCGGCTGGTTGCGCCGCATCGCACCGGGCAGCGCGGCGAACAATTTTTGCGTGTAGGGATGCAGCGGTCGGGCAAACAACTGCGCGCGGCTGGCCTGCTCGACGATTTGTCCCGCATACATCACGCCGACCTGATGAGCCATTTCCGCCACCACACCGAGATCGTGGGTGATCAGCAGTAACGACATGCCGCTGGCGGCCTGGGTGTCGCGCAACAGTTGCAGCACTTGCGCCTGTATCGTCACGTCCAGCGCGGTGGTCGGTTCATCGGCGATCAATAACTTCGGCTGCCCGGCCAGCGCCATCGCAATCATCACGCGCTGTTTCATGCCGCCGGAAAGTTGAAACGGATATTCCATCATGCGCCTTGCCGCATCCGGGATACCGACCTGGTCGAGCAAGTCCACGCTGCGCCGTTGTGCTGCTGCTCCACGCAAACCCTGGTGCAAGGTTAATACTTCGGCGATTTGCTGGCCGACCGTCATCACCGGATTCAGGCTCAGCGCCGGCTCCTGAAAAATCATTGCGGCAGTACCGCCGCGCACATTGCGCATGTCGCGCTCGCGCAAATCGAACAGATTTACGCCATCCAGTTGCGCCGTGCCGCCCGCGTTAACCACGCCATCCGGCAACAAGCGCAGCAATGACAACGCGGTCATGGATTTGCCGCAACCGGATTCGCCAAGCAGCGCAAAAGTCTCGCCTGCTTTGATGCTGAAGGAAATGTCGTCCACGATGCGCGCGCCGTTGCGCAACTGTGTAACCAGGCTGGAGACGTCAAGAATGTTGTTCATCATGCCGTTCCTTCGCTGCGATTCAACCGCGGATCGAACGCATCGCGCACCGCATCGGCAAACAGATTCGCCGCCAGCACCAGCGCCAGCATGAAACCGAAAGCTGCCGCCAATGCCCACCAGACCATCGGCTCGCGCCCCATCTCCAGCCGTGCCGCGTTGATCATCGTGCCGAAGCTGATCATCGACGGATCGACACCCACGCCGACGTAGGACAGCACCGCCTCGGCCAGCACCAGCGCGCTGAAATCCATCACCAGCGCAATCAGGATGATGTGCATCACATTAGGCACGATGTGGCGCGCCAGAATGCCCAGAGTAGACACGCCAAACGCCTGCGCCGCCAGAATGTATTCCTGCTCGCGCAACTTCAGCGTCTCGCCGCGCAACAGGCGGCACAGCCCGGTCCAACTGGTCATGCCCAGGATCAAACACAAAAAAACCAGACGCAAATCGGCGCGCGATGCAGCGGTGTCAAACCACTCCGGATGCGTGTCGATGGTGACCTGCATCATCAGCACCGCCGCCGCGATCAGCAGCACGCTGGGGATGGAACTCAGCACGGTATAAACATACTGGATCACATCATCTACCCAACCGCGCAAATATCCCGCCGCGATGCCGAGCAGCAATGCCAGCGGCAACGTGACCAGCGTCGTCACCGTGCCGATGATCAGCCCGGTGCGGATGCTTTTCAGCGACAGATACAGCACGTCCTGCCCGACCTTGTCGGTGCCGAGCACGTGATAGACGGAAGCAAGGCTGGCGGTTGCACCGATCAGCGCGGCGATGATGATGAAGGCGATTATCAGGGCGTAATTGGAATCGATATATTTTTTCAAGTGCGCTAACCCCTCCCAGCCTCCCCTTGTCAGGGGAGGAGTGCGGGCATTCCCCCTGACAAGGGGGGACTGAGGGGGGTTGTTGCCGTCGAGGTTCTGCATCCTCAGTAACGACGTAATGCCTGCAATTAACACACCTACCACCAGTCCGCCCATTGCCCCTTTGAAACCGCGCCACAGCACATCGCCATCGCGCTGCGACACATCAGCCAGATGCGCGCCGCCATAGCGCAAACGCGGATAATCGCGCAGCACTCTGCCCTGAGCATCGCTGATACTTTCCTTGGCATGCAGCGTCACGGCCAATGGCGCGGAATAGGTTTTTTCAGTTTGCGTTCTGAGAGGCGTAACCAGCTTGTCGAACACGCTCAACACTTCCGGCGAATATACCGATGCACTGCCATTTTTTTCCGGCAGTGCAACGCGATAGTGCAGCGTATCCAGCAGGCCCACTGCAAAAAACAGCGACAGCACCGCCAGCGACACCATTGCCGTCGCGCTCTGCGCAACGCGGCGCCAGGGCAACAGCAGATGCTCGCGTCTACGCACATACCATGCGCCGGAAATGCCCGCTGCCAGCAACAGGAATACCAGTGCGTCGCTCCACAGTATGACCGGCATGAAACTCATGAAAGGCGCACCCGTGGGTCAACGACGGTGTAGGAAACGTCCGTCAGTATCAGCCCCACGATATACAGCAGCGAACCGAGGAACACCATCGCGCGCACCACGCTGAAATCCTGCGCGTTGATCGCGTCGATTGTGTAGCTGCCCAAACCGGGAATGCCGAAGAACGACTCGGTGAGCAGGCTGCCCATGAACAGCAGCGGGATCACCACCACCACGCCGGTGAGTATCGGGATCATCGCGTTCTTCAGCACATGGCTGAACAGTACGCGCAATTCCGACAGCCCCTTGGCGCGTGCGGTGCGCACATAATCCTTGCCGGATTCTTCGAGGAAGATGGTGCGATACCAGCGGCTGCTGGAACCGACGCTGCCGATCACGCCGATCACGACGGGCAATACCACAAACCTGAAACCGCCGATGCCGCCGTCGTAACCGGAAATCGGCACCAGATGCCAAAGCTTGCTCACCACAAACTGGCCGCCGATGATGTAAAACAGGCCGGACACCGACATCAGCAGCACGCACAACGCCACGCCCGCAATGTCCAGCGCGGTGGCGCGAAACAGCGTCATCAGCAGAGCGAAGCTGACATACACCACCAATCCGATCAGAAAAGTCGGCAGCGCAATCGCCAGGCTCGGCCCCATGCGCTGCGCAATCTCGCGAGCGATGCTGCGCCCGTCGTCGGAGTAGCCGAAATCAAGAACGAACATGCTGGCGGATTTCTGCCAGAAAATCGTGTCGGTGAGTTTGCCCGCGCCACTCGCCGCGCTGTTCAGCAACAGCGGCTTGTCGTAGCCGCGCTGCTGCTTCCATTTTTCTATCGCTTCGGGTGTCACACGCTTGATGCCGAGCTGCATGCGCGCCATGTCGTCCGGTGTGTTCACCACGAAGAACAGCGCAAAGGTGAGCAGGTTCACCCCGATCAGGATAGGGATAGCGTAAAGGATGCGGCGGATGAGGTAGGCGATCATGAGTTTCAGTATTGTACGGGCAAACATCGGGTTGCCAAACATTCAGGAAGGCTGTGACGGAAAATGCACGCATGAAATCCACCCGGGGGAACCTCAAATTCTCTTACCGGCAGCAAAAATGCGGTGATGACAATCGCTTCCGCTACCGGCACGCCATAACCCGGATTAAGGTTGCCTGGATATTTATCCTGTTTTGCCGGTGTAAGATTTTGTTTATACTGCGCCGCTAGCACAAACTTTATTAAAAGCCAAAAAATGAAAGTCATGGACAGCAACAGCAACCACGGCAGGAAATAATAAATGAAGAAAATCTTCTCCCCTGCCATCTTCCTGCTTAACCGGATGAACTACACCAGGAAATTTTCACTGCTGTGGCTGATGTCTCTGGTCGCTATTGCCGTGGTGACGCAAAGCTTGTTTAATAACCTTGAACGGATTATCCAACCCTCGCAGCGGCGGCTGGAAGGCCTCGCGCTGATCGAACCGATTACCCGCTCCTTGCAGGCCCTGCAGTTGCACCGCGGACTCTCTGCCACGCTGTTAAGCGGCGGCGAGGCGATGCTCGACAGGCGTGCCGCCCATGCAAAGGAAGTCAGCGGCGCCTTCGATGCGCTGGAAAAGGAACTGCCCCCCGAACTGACCGCGACCGAAGACTACCGCCATATCCGGACAGAGTGGGCACGACTGCGACAGGAAGGGCTGGAATGGACAGTGGGCGCGAACCTTGCCGCGCACACCCGTCTGATCGAGAACATGCAGCATTTCGAACAACGGGTGGCCGACGAACACTTGCTGATCATGGATACGGATATCGCTGCGTATTACCTGATCGACATCACCACCAACAGGCTGATACACGTGCTGGAACACCTCGGCCGCCTGCGCGCCTACGGCACGGGTGCGCTGGCCAGAAAACGTATCACCGAAGACCAGCGGGTCGAACTGAAGGTCATATTGGCCGAACTGGACGATACGCTCAGGCATTTCAACCTCGGTATCAGCAGTGTCGCCCGCCACAATCAGGACATACACAGCGCACTTCAGGGCGTATCCCGGAATATCGACAATTCAGTCAGGCTGGTGACCGATCTCATCACGGCGGACATACTCTCCGGCCGTCTTGCCACTCCCCCTGAAACCTTCATGAATGTCGCCACCGAACAAATCGACATGAGTTACGCGCAACTGTACGATACCCTGCTGCCGATGGCCAGGAGGCTGACCCAGACGCATATCGACCGCGCCAAACAAGACCTGTTCACCAGTGTCGGCATTTCCATGCTGTTGTTCCTGCTGGTGGTTTATCTGTCGGTCAGCATCTATTACGCCATTATCGGCAACATCCGCTCGATTGCGAATGCCGCGCGTTCCTTTGCCGAAGGCAGCCTGCAAACGCGCATCAATCTCGACACGCGCGATGAACTCAGCCAGGTAGGCGACAGTTTCAACGAAATGGCCGAAGGCTTCAATGCGATGCTTGAAGCGCGCCGCGAAGATGATGAGCGCCTGCGTACCACCTTTGAAACCGCCATGGACGCCGTGGTGCAGATGAACGACCGGGGCATCATCACCGTATGGAATCCGCAGGCGGAAAATATTTTCGGCTGGACACGGGAAGAAGCAGTCGGGCGAATACTGCATGAAACGATCATTCCGCCCCAGTATCGCGAGGCGCATGCGCATGGCCTGGAGCGTTTCCTGCTCTCCGGCGAGGGGCCTGTTTTGAATTCGCGGATCGAACTGGTGGGACTGCATCGCGACGGCCACGAGTTTCCCGTCGAATTGGCCATCGTCCCGATCAAGGCGAAGGGCAAATACGAATTCAGCGCTTTCATTCGCGACATCACCAGGAAGAAAGAAACCGATGACCTGATATGGAAACAGGCCAACTTTGACACATTGACCGGCCTGCCAAACCGCCTGATGCTGCACGACCGTCTGGTGCAGGAAATCAAGAAAGCAGATCGCGCCGAACTCAAGATAGCGCTGCTGTTCATTGATCTCGACAAATTCAAGGAGGTCAACGACTCGCTCGGGCACAGTATGGGCGACATCCTGCTGGTGGAAACCGCGCGCCGCATCGGCGGCTGTGTGCGCGAGACCGACACGGTGGCACGTCTGGGCGGTGACGAGTTCACCGTCGTCCTGGCCGAACTCGACGACAGCAGCAATGTTGAGCGGGTAGCCGAAAACATTCTGCACAAACTGGCTGAACCTTTCCATTTGGGGGATAACGTGGCTTATGTGACAGCCAGCATCGGCATCACGCTATATCCCGACGATGCCACCGATATAGAAGACCTGCTCAAGAATGCCGACCAGGCGATGTATGCGGCTAAAGATAAGGGCCGCAACCGTTTCAGTTATTTCACACCGTCTATGCAGCAAACCGCCCAGAACCGGCTGCGCTTGATCAACGAGTTGCGCGGTGCGATGGCCGGCAACCAGTTCATGGTTTATTACCAGCCTGTCCTGGAGTTAGCCACGGGCAGCATCCACAAGGCGGAAGCGCTGATCCGCTGGCAGCACCCGGTGCTCGGCATGGTCAGCCCGGCCCAGTTTATCCCCCTGGCCGAGGAAACCGGGATGATTGCCGAAATCGGCGACTGGGTGTTCAAGGAATCGGCTCGCCAGCTGAAGCACTGGAGTGGGTCTTGCGGCGCCATGTTCCAGATCAGCGTGAATGTGTCGCCCGTGCAGTTCAACAGCACTGTTTGCCTGTGCAAATCCTGGCTCATTTATTTGCAGGAGCTGGGGCTGCCCGGACAAAGCCTGTGCATAGAAATCACCGAAGGTTTGCTGCTGAATGCTGAATCCAGCATCACTGACAAGCTGATCGGATTTCGCGATGCGGGCATACAAGTGGCGATTGATGATTTTGGCACGGGCTATTCGGCGCTGGCCTACCTGAAGAAATTCGATATCGATTACCTGAAAATCGACCAGTCATTCGTGCACAATCTGGTGATTGACCCAGACGGCCTGGCGCTATGCGAAGCCATCATCGTGATGGCGCACAAACTCGGCCTCAAGGTGATTGCCGAGGGGGTGGAGACCGAGGAGCAGCGCAAGCTGCTGGCTGATGCGGGTTGCGACTACGCGCAGGGGTATCTGTTCGCCATGCCGGTGCCAGCCGAAGAGTTTGAGAAGTTGTTGAAAACCAAACGAAGCTGATCGTGGAAAAAGCAGTCCGTCCACGAAAGGCACGAAAAACACGAAAAAATCAAAAGACTGCATGCTGCAAATTGATGCCCAATGGGTGAGTCATCGAACCAATGCAGCTTCTTGTTTTATCCTGGAAAACTCAGTTCAAGCCACGGTTTGATTGGAACGCGGGCTTCCAGCCCGCAAGCGGACAGGATGTCCGCGCTCCCAGTGTCCATTCTTGGACTCACCCAAAAGGTGAATCGCATCAATAGCGATAAAGTCAATCATCACGAGGGTTTCAACTGAAATAGGAGCGTTCAACTGAGGTTTTTAGGTTTATTTCGTGCCTTTCGTGTTTTTCGTGGATCAATAGCCCTTTTTTTGGTTGATGGATGTTTACTGTGCCGGATTGCCAATCCCGTACTGTTTCAGTCTCTTCCACAACGTCGTGCGCGACATGCCGAGCTTCTCGGCGGCCGCAGCCTTGTTGCCGCCGCTTTCCTCCAGTGCGCGCATCAGCATTTCCTTTTCCTGCCCTTCTTGCTGCACCGGGGCGCGATAGTAGTGCTGCACGAGTGCCGGGGCCGGTGCAGTCCTGGCATGAGGATCGGCGGTAAGCCGGCCTGTTTCCCGAATCTCCGGCGGCAGGTGGCGCGCCAGAATCGTTGTACCGTCCACGTGCACCATTGCATATTCCAGGGCATTTCCCAGCTCCCGGACATTGCCCGGCCAGCCATAGGCACTCAGCGCATCTAGTGCCTCGCCGGAGATTTGCAGATCGCGCCCCGGATGCCGGATAAGCATATTGGCAAGCATGGAGTTGGCCAGCAGCGGAATATCCTCACGGCGCTCGCGCAGCGCGGGAAGGTGCAGCGGCAGTACGCGCAGCCGGTAATAAAGGTCGGCGCGGAATTCGCCGCGACTCACCATCGCGGGCAGATCGCGATGGGTTGCCGCGATAATCCGTACATCCACCTTGCGCGTCTGGTTTTCGCCGAGCCGTTCGATTTCGCGCTCCTGCAGGACGCGCAGCAGCTTCACCTGAACGCTCAGCGGCACCTCGCCGATTTCGTCCAGCAGCAGCGTTCCGCCATGCGCCGCCTCGAAGCGGCCTTCGCGTGCCGCGGCTGCTCCGGTAAAAGCGCCGCGCGCATGACCGAACAATTCGTCTTCAAGCAGTTGTTCGGGAAAGGCGGCGCAGTGCACGCGTATATAAGGCCCCTTGGTGCGGCTCGAGTTGTCGTGCAGCGCGTGCGCAACCAGCTCCTTGCCGGTGCCGCTTTCGCCGGTGACAAGTATGCTGGCCTCACTGGCCGCCGCCCGCAGGATATGACGAAACAGCTCCTGCATCACCGCGCTGTGTCCGACCAGCCCGCCCAGATGCATCTTGTTGCTGGCCTCCTCTTCCAGTTCTATCTCATGGGTGCGGTCGCGCAATACCACGGCACAATATTTCAACGGTTCGTCGGAAGGCAGCACCATGGCCCACATGCGCAGCGGGACCAGCACGCCATCCGGCCGCTGCACGACCAGGTCTTGAACCTTTTTGCCCCGTTTTGCATTTGCCATCAGGGTGCAATGCCCTATCCTTCCACAGTTCCGCGCGCAAGGCGTTCCTTCGAAAAGGCTGGGGCACAGCTTGTTCAGGATGGCATCCTGTTTTTGCCCCAGCATACGGCTGGCCGCCTCATTGATCGCCACGACGTGGCGCTCCTGGTCAAGAAAAAGAATTCCTTCTTCGAGGTTGTCGAGGAACTGGCTCAATCCCGGCAAAGCAATCATAAATGTTCATTCCTTCGTAAAAATGTTAATTGTGGACGCCATGTTAACGTTTAATCTTTACACAGTCAACGCTGACTGAAAATCGATATAATTATAGCTAATTGATTTTTAATGAATTAAATATCTGGCACGGTTACTGCTTATATCATTGCATAGACGATCGCTACTGTATCGTCCCAATCAACAAAAGGATAACAACCATGAAACTGAACAAACTTGTTTTGACATTGACTGCAGCAGCTTTGCTGCCAACCTTTGCTTATGCCGGTACGGACGCGGTTGTTGCCAGCTTCGAGCGTGACCTGCATCGTGGCGTTACCGTCGAATCACTGGCGGTTGCCAAGGCCGAGGCCGATCCGCTGGACATCGTCAACAATATCCTGAACAAGGAAGAGGATGCTGTCGTGGCCAGCTTTGAGCGTGACCTGTATCGCGCGCCTGCCGCAACCCAAACCGTGCTGGCCGCCAAGGCAGCCGACCCGCTGGTGGAAGCGATCAGCCTTGCCCTGTATGGCACAACCGACCAGGTGTTGGCCAGCTTTGAGCGTGACCTGTATCGCGCGCCGGCTGCTGCCGATGCGGTAATGATTGCCGGGGAAGCTGACCCGCTGGCCGCCATCAACGCTGCCTTGTGGAGCGAAATTGTCAAGCCCGTGGTGCATGCCGCACTTCCGGGCAGCGGCAGTTAATCACTGCTTAGCCAAACAAAAACCGGAGCGATGTGCTCCGGTTTTTTTTCAGCCATATATTCGCGGCAATCTGCAGATGTGAATGAATTCGCATCTTCAAACAACTCAACTGCGGTTTTCAGGTTGAGACAAAACGAACTTCTGGATTGCCACGCTGCGCTCGCAATGACGATTTGACCAGCGTGTCCTTAATGTGAACTGCGCTGGGCCCCGGTCATCTTGCCTCTTCACGCTTGCGCAGCACACGCCACACCCAGCCTGCAAGTAACATCAAGGCCATGGTACCCAGCCACAGCGGCCAGCGTGCGGGCTGATTCCATTCGCGGCGCAGCTGGTCGCGCTGCCTGGCATCCACACGCCAGTATTTGAGTTTGTTGTTCGCCATCACATTGGGTTTCACGTTGTGCAGCCAGCCGTGCTGCAGCACGTAGCTCTTCGGATGGTAGCCCCACAGCCACGGCGAGTCGCGGCGCAGGATTTCCAGCATCCGGTCGATGATGGCCTGCCGGGCGGGGCTGTTTTCCATGTTCTTCATCTGTTCAAACAGCCTGTCGTATTCCGGATTGCTGTAATTTGCGGCATTCTCGCCGCCCTTTGCTACCTTGGCTTGCGCGCCATGCAGCAGGAAGAAGAAATTTTCCGGGTCGGGATAATCGGCATTCCAGCCGAAATAGAACATCTGCGTGTCACCCTTGCGTATCTTGTCCTGAAAACGGTTGTAGTCGGTGCTGCGCACCACCAGCTGCACGTTGATCTTGTCGAACTGCTTGCGCATCCAGTCGAGCCGTGACTTGTCTCCGATGCCGCTCGATGTGGTATCCAGATTAATCACCAGCGGCTGATTGGTTCGCGCGTCCACGCCCTCCGGATAGCCCGCTTCGGCAAGCAACCGCCTGGCAGTTTCGATGTTTTTACGCTTCGATTCTCCGCCTGCCCAGTCATATACGTAGCGATTGATGCCCGCCTCGCCCTCGCGATAGCCGAAGATACCGGGCGGGATCGGTGACTGCGCGGCGATCCCGCGCCCGTTGGCGAAGATGGAAATGAATTCCTCGAAGTCCACCGCTATCGCAATCGCCTGGCGCAGCTTGCGGGAACGTTCAGAATTTCCTCCGAAAACCGGATCGAGCCAGTTGAAGCCGGTGTACATCGTGGAAGTCGAAACCGCAGTCGAAAGCCTGATACCTTGCGCCTTCATCTCGTCGGTCACGGCGGCCTCGCCACCGACTGTTACCTGCACCGCCTGGTCGAAGCTGTCCGAGCTGATGCCGGACGCATCGTAATAGCCCTGCAAAAACTTGTTCCAGTAAGGAATGGTTTCCTTTTCCAGGCTGAATACCACCCGGTCGATCAGCGGCAGCGGCTTGCCCGCATCCGCCAGCAGACCGGCCTGCGCATCGCCCGCTTCGCCTTCGGCAGGATAGGTTTCGCTGTCGTAATATGGGTTGCGCGTGAGCACCATGCGCTGGTTGGGATCGTTTTCTGACAGGTAATACGGCCCGCTGCCCACCGGCCACCAGTCCAGCGTCAGGTTGCGCTCGCGCATCCCGGCCTGGGCGTAAAACCGCTCGGCCTCGTGCGGCATCGGCGCGAAGAACGGCATCGCCAGCCAATAGGCGAATTGCGGGTACTTGCCGTGTACCGTGATGCGGTAAGTCAGTTCGTCCACTGCTTCTACACCCGGCAAAGGATAGGCATTCAAGTCGAGAAACGCCTGCGGTTCCTTGTTGAGAGCGTCCTGCAGCGTCGCGGCGTAGTCTTTCAGGCCGACGATGTATTCGCTCATCACGCCGAAAATCGGCAGGTGCAATTGCGGATGCGCGAGCCGCTTGATCTGGTATACATAGTCCGCCGCCGTCACGGTGCGCGTGCCGCTGTGCGGAAAATCGCTCAGCGCATGGATGTCGCTCAAGTCATGCGCGTTGAGCTGGCCGTATTCCGGCTTGCCCTGCCCATGCCTGTCAAATACGCCCCGCGCAAACGCCGGGTGCGGCTGGTAGCGCATGTTCGGCTTGATGCGGATTTCATACACGCTGAAGGCGATTTTTTCCGCTGGCGCAGTATCCGGCAACGGGCGGCGATTCCTGTCAAGATAGCGCACCGTCGGCATCGCGCTGGCTGCCAGCGGAACCAGCTGATAGGGACGCTTCAGGTAATGATATTGCAGCGGCGGCGCGTAGATTTGCGCGAGGAACTCGTACTCGTTTTCGCTATACGCCTGGGCCGGATCAAGATGCTTCGGACGCCCGGTGAACGCGCTGTAGAGTACCGGCTTGCCCTCGTCCGCCGCCGGATAGGGATTGTTCCACAGTCCGCCGTCACAGGCGGAAAGCGGCAGAACCAGCAGCGCAACAAACAGGACTCTCATGGCGCGGAGTTTAGCGGAATAGCGCAAGCGCGTCATGGCTTAGTCAAGTAGGGTGGACACGTTTTGTGCCCACGCGGAAGCAACCTTCGCTGACCGCGTGGGCACAAAACGTGCCCACCCTACCCGCTAACATATCCTATGCATGATGATTGACAGCGACGTGCCATTGAACAACACTGTGTACGAATAACATCGTCGAACCACCAACACAATAACCATGAATCCAGACTGGCAAAGCTTCCTCATTCAACACGGCGCAACCTTCGAAGCGGGTGTGGTGCAACACTTTGGCGACACTGCCGCCGAACTACTCGCTACCCGGCAAGACACCGTGCTGTCCGACCTTGGCCAGTTCGGCACGTTGCGCGTGTCCGGCGAGGAAGCGCAGACGTTCCTGCAAAACCTGCTGAGCAATGACATCCGCGAAGTCAGCAGCACGCGCGCGCAACTCAGCAGCTTCAACACCGCAAAAGGGCGGATGCTGGCGACCCTGCTGATCCGGCGCGAGGGCGACGACTATCTTCTGCAACTGCCGCGCGTGCTGAGCGAGGCGATGCGCAAAAAACTGGGCATGTATGTGCTGCGCGCCAAGGTGAAAATCGCCGATGCCAGCGAGGAAATCGTTACGCTGGGGCTTTCCGGGGCAAATGCGCAGGAAATTTTGACCGGGCAATTTGGCGAACTGCCGCAATTGCCGCTCGGCTTCATCGGTGCCGCGCAAGCCAGCATCATCAGGATCGGCGACACGCGCTTCCAGATCAACACCGGCACACCCCAGGCGCAAGCCCTGTGGCAGGCGCTCAGCCAGCACGCGCAACCCGTCGGCAGCGTATGCTGGGATTGGCTGAACATTCGTTCCGGCATCCCGGTCATCTTGCCGCAGACGCAGGAAAAGTTCGTCGCACAGATGGTAAATTTCGACCTTGCCGGCGGCGTGAGTTTCAAGAAGGGTTGCTACCCCGGCCAGGAAATCGTGGCGCGCATGCAGTATCTCGGCCAGCTGAAACGGCGCATGTACCTCGCGCATATTGATGGGGCTCACCTCGACAGCAGCGAAGTTCCGCAGGCAGGCGACGAGTTATTAAGCGCGGCCACGGAAGGCCAGCCATGCGGCATGATCGTCAACGCCTCTCCCGCACCGGGCGGCGGCTGCGACGTACTGGCGGTGGTACAGATCGCCAGCCGTGAAGCGCAAACAGTGCGTTGGAAATCCCTGCATGGCGAGGCACTACAATTTTTACCGCTGCCCTATCCGCTGCCGCAAGGTTGATCAGTGCGGATCAGGCGCAACCCGACAGGCTCGGCTTGCTGGACAAAATCATGAGCACTTGTTTTTTCAACGCTTGCCCCGCACCCGGGCAAAACGGCAAACGGATTAACGGCGAATTGTCCCGGCGCAAATAAACGGGTATCCGGAATTCAATTTCGGCTTACGAACAACTTGGCTGGAAAACTCTTTCAGCACTATTTCCGGCAGAATTTTGGGGGCATCAAACCATTAACTGAAGGGCGTTCGTCGATTGTAGAGCGTTCAATAAAGCCAGTGTTTTCGAAGCCATGATTATCGAGCCGGCAACAAGGAATTTTTCAACAGAATAATCCCGGCGCCGCCATTCGCGTTTCCCGAAAGCGGGCTATCAACGTTTGCACACACAGCGAAATGCAAGCAGGTAAATCGCAACGTGCAAGGTACATCATCAACAGCGATCAACCCTGCGTTAGTAACGCCTCAAACTGCTCAATCGGTACCGGCTTGCCAAACAGATACCCTTGGTAGTGAGAGCAGCCCTTGTCCAGGAGAAGTTGCCGTTGCTCTTCCGTCTCTACCCCTTCGGCAATGACGTCCATGTCCAGGCTTTGTGCCATCGCAATGATGGTGCGCACGATCGCTTTATCGCTACTGTTGGCGGCAAGGTCGCGTACGAACGACTGATCGATCTTGAGCTGATCGAGCGGCAGCCGTTTAAGGTATTGCAAGGATGAATAGCCGGTGCCGAAGTCGTCCAGTGAGAACCGGACACCGATTTCCTTCAATGCGTTCATGGTTGCAATGGTGTCTTCGATGTTCTCCTGCAACATGCTTTCGGTCAGCTCCAGCTTAAGCAGCTTTGGGTTGATGCTATGGCGTTGCACGGCAGCTTGCACTTGTTCCACAAAATCAACCTGGCGGAATTGCTTGGCGCTCACGTTCACCGCCAGAATGAGGTCGCGGGCGAGTGCATCTTGCTCCCATGTCTTGAGCTGGGCGCAAGCCGTTTCCAGCACCCATTGCCCGATGGCCAGTATCAGCCCGGTTGCTTCCGCCAGCGGAATGAATTGAGCAGGAGACACCAAACCGCGTTCGGGGTGCAGCCAGCGTATCAATGCCTCTGCGCCCAATGGACGAAGCGAACTGTCCACCTGGATTTGGTAATACAAATGGAATTGGTGGTTCTCGAGTGCTTTGCGTAAATCGCTTTCGAGAGCTGCGCGGGTGTTAATGACGTCCTGCATTTTCGGGTTAAAGAATATCAGGGTGTTGCGGCCTGCTTTCTTGGCCTGGCACATGGCGATGCCGGCTCGTTGCAGCAACTCATCCCCAGACAGGTGGTGATCGCTGAAAATGGTCGCACCGACATTAAGGCTGCTGTGGTATTCGTGCGCGTCAAGCTGGTAAGGCTGGTCGAGAGCAGCGAGAATTTTTTCGCCGACGGCTTTCGCCTGTGTCGCGGCTTCAATGGGTTGCTTGCTCAGTTCTTCCAGCATCACCACGAACTCGTCACCACCCAGACGTGCCACGGTGTCGCCTTCGCGCATACAGGACTCCAGGCGTTGCGCGGTCTGTTGCAGCAGCATGTCACCGATGTCATGGCCGAGGGTGTCGTTGATGTTCTTGAAATTGTCCAGGTCAATGAACAGCAGCGCACCCTCACGGCCGCTACGCGCGCTGGAAGCGAATGCCTGACGGAGCCGGTCCATAAGAAGCCGCCGGTTGGGCAGGCCGGTGAGCGGGTCGTAGAAGGCCAGGTGCTTGATTTCATCTTCGGCCTGTAAACGGCGCAATTCAGCGAGTTGCCGTTCGAGCCCGGCTTGCTGGTTCAGCGGCCGGAAAACCAGGAGATAGAGGGCGGGAGAAACAATCGCGGTGAGCGCAATGGGGTCAAGGAATAAGACCTGATTTTCCAGAAACGTATCTTTCAGGAAGGTGGTATGGATACTTTTGAGCAGCGCCATGATCAAAAACTCGCCCACCAGCACGATCAAACCCACCGCAATCGCCACTCTCGCGGGGGTCTTCAGAACTATTGGCAAATTTTTCATAAGGTGCTCCTCAATCCCGGCCGTTCAGTGACGGCGTGAAGCACAAGCAATAACGATGTGAGGAGAATTACCGCAAGGTGATCGCGGGGGCAGCATGAATTGTCCTCACTCAGTTATCACCCGTTCAAGTACGGGGGCTATGAATACATGGGGTGGATTACAGGCACAAGGCATCATTACTAAAAACATCCAGATATTCTGGACGGGCTGTTCTCTGGTTTGAGTCCAAGTCTGAGCCAAGCACAACGAATACTGAACATCCACTTGTGGCACGCAACATACGCCTTATTTGATAGTATAAAAATAGTCCAAACTGACTAGGTGAGCCAATCTGATTCGAATGAAGAACATTTGCATAATGACACATGCGGCCATTGCACCCACCCCTTGATTACCCTTCGGCAGCGGATTACGTTTAACAAATCGACTCCGCCCGAATGGCGGTATGCTGGACTGCTAAAGTTTCAGCGCCATCTTGATGCGCTGCACACCCGCATCCCTGAATGTCTCGCCTTGCTCGACAAAACCGTTGCTTCGATAGAACGGCACGTAGCAGGGCTGCGCATCGACACTTATCTGCGGGTATTCATGCGCACGGGCATAATCGAGCAACGCTTCCACGATCGCCGTGCCGACTTTCTGCTTGCGCCACTGCGGCAACACCGCAATATGCCCGATGTGTCCGTCGGGCAGCATCCGTCCGCAGCCAATGGTATTGCCTTGCAGGCTGAGGGCCAGCGCATGGCGGCAGCCCTCATCCTTGCCATCCCACTCAAGTTCGGCGGGAATACCCAGTTCGCGAATGAACACTGCCTCGCGTATCGATCTAAGCAAAGGTTCGCCATCGTGCCAGCAAACCAGACTCACTGTAAAAGGATTGCTCATGCCTGTAACCCCCTCGATGAATCACCCGAAAATCTCGACTGCCGTTCCCGCTGGCACCAAGTCAAACAACTCGATCAAATCCGCATTGCGCATCCTGATGCAACCATGCGAATAGGGTTTGCCAAGTTGCACTGAATCCGGCGTGCCGTGGATGTAGATGTAGCGGCGCATAGTATCCCTTTTTCCCGAACGGTTAAAGCCCGCCTCGCAACCGGAAAGCCACAGGATACGGGTCAATATCCAGTCACGACCGGGGAACTGCGCGCCCAGTTCCTGCGTGTAGATTTCACCGGTAGCACGGCGGCTCACAAACACGGTATTTTCCGGTTGCCCCGCGCCGATTCTGGCGCGGATGATATGTTTGCCGCGCGGCGTGCAATGGCTGTCCAACGTCTCGCCCGGGCCGTTTGCAGCGGTTGAAACCGTGTAGCGGCGCAGCAATTTGCCCGCGTCGTCGAATAATTCAAGCTGCTGCGTGGCAATGTAAACGTTGATTTTCATCAGTCCTCGCCGGGAAATTCTTGAATGGGCAATTCGTTATTTGCCACTGCTGCTGTCTTCTGCAGCGCGCGCCGCAGCGAAAAGAAGTTGCTGAGCATCGCACCGCACTCCTCCGCGAGCAAGCCACCGCCAACCTCGGTGTGATGGTTCAAACGCAACCCCTCCCCAGCCCTCCCCTTGTCAGGGGAGGGAGCGTGCTCTCCTCCCCTGACAAGGGGAGGGCGGGGGGGGTTAAACTCTCCAAACGCGTCCAGAACGCTGCCGCACGCCCCGGTCTTGGGGTCTTTTGCCCCATACATCACCCGCGCAATGCGCGCATACATGATCGCCCCGGCACACATCAGGCACGGTTCGATCGTGACGAACAGCTCGCAGCCCGCCAACCGGTAATTCCCCAGCCGCTGCGCCGCATCGCGCAGCGCCATCATCTCGGCATGAGCGGAAGGGTCGTGGCGCGAAATCGGCGCATTGAAACCGCGCCCCACGATCACGCCATCCTGCACCACCACCGCTCCCACCGGCACTTCGCCGGCGGCCTGTGCCTGGCGTGCCAGCTCCAGCGCTGCGCGCATGTAATCAGTGTCGTTCATCAGAATCAATTCGGCAAAAGGGTGGCAAACGTAGCACAACCGGGTCAATTTGACGAGGTCGCGATGATAGTCAGCGCCGCACGACAAGACGGGTTCAATAGCAGTTGATATCCGTTTGCGGCAAACGGCCGGTGCTCCCGAACCGGGCCCCGCGCTAAAACACCCAGCCCAAACGCAGATTGAAGCCGAGGTTTGTGGTCTTGCTCGCGGGTTCATAGACAGTGAGTCCCCCGGTGGTGACACCGGGGCTGCGTCCCAATTCCCAGTATTCATAATACGGCTCCAGTATCAGCGTGGTTTTTTCGGAGAGTGTCATGTAGTTTGTCAGCATCAGTCGCAGGCCGTCGCGGCTTTCCGGGTACAGGCTGGCGTGGTAGGCACCGACGTGCATTACCGGTTCTATCGGTCTTAGCCAGCCGATGTCCAGCGTGAAATGCGCTGAGCCCTGTTGATACGCGATGATTTTTGCTCCCAGCCAGGCGTATTTCCAGCGGTAGGATTCAAACAGCCCGGCAAGGCTGGCGGACCGGATGTCCCTGTTCCAGCGGCGATAGCCTAAACCGGCATAAGGCATGATCGGGTAGCTGCCCTCAAACCAGCGTCCCAGTCGCAGCGCAACATCGCTGATCCCTTCATCCGTGCGGGTGTTGTACGGGACACCAAAATTGGTTTGCCCGGTGTAGCTTACCCGGCCATAGTGATAGCTTGCCTTCCCCTCCCACTCCCAGGCTGAGACCCGCTGCGTGAGCCTGAATGACAGGCCCGGGATGTTTCCCAGCTCCCTGTCCAAAATAGTGCCATCATCCTTGAATTCGGCATAGTGAAAGCGCATCGCCGAGACGCCGATTTCGGCAGTGTAAGCGGCTGGCTGCAAAGCCTCTGCCGCACTCTCGTTCAAAGAGAACAACAGAACGAAAAAAAGAGCGCCAATCAAACTGGCGCTCTTGCCGGTACAGCCTGGTTTCAAATTGCAGTCCAAGTAGTGTCAGTAAGGCTTACTGGAGAACTCCCGCCAGCGCCGTCTTCGTCAACAACCATCTGAACATGTACGCCATCGGGAAGAGCAGTCAGGGTCAGCGTGCTGTTGTTCGCACCGGTAATCACCATCACCCCTGCGGTGGGATCGCCGTCCCCCTGACCCGTAAATGGGGTAGTTGTCGCGACAGTGACTGAACCATTTGCAACCGTACTGGCAATGGTCATGTTGACCGAAAAGCTGTAGGGAGTAGCGGTGGTCGGAACATTGGCTTCCGTGAAGCTGATCGAATAATACGTCATCAGGAATGCGCCATCCGCTGAACTATCCATGCGCAGGCTTGTTCCAGACATCGTCCCCGTCGTGTTAGTGCCATCATCGGAAATGACAAAGCCAATGTCGCCATTGATGGAATCTGTCAGGCCGGTGGCATTATCCCTGCTGGTAAAATTACTGAAAGTCAGCGTGAATGCGGCGCTGAATGGCGTTATTCCCATCCCCAAAGCCCCGCTCGCGGAGGTGATGGCAAATATCGCGCTGCCATTCGACGTGCTGAGGTTCCCTGTAACAGGATCTGGCTCCACACAGTTGTTGAAAGCCATGGTCATAATGTCGCCGACATCAAACGTACCAATGCTATTGGTATCCTGGAAACTGACAGACACTGTACCGCTGGTTGTACAATTTAAACTGAAACTCGCAACCGCCCCGGCGACGACTGGGGGGAATTTCAAGCCGCGCGCCCGGTTGAATTCAGTAAGGGAAATATCCAGTACGGTGCGCGAGCGCCCGGAGGCCTGCGCCACAACGCCGACGACACCAGCCTGCCCACTACCCGTCTTGACCATGCCCTGAGCCGGGGTCACCGCGCCTTTGGCAACGGCGGGTGCGTTGGTGGGGGTAATCTGCACTGCTGCTGTGGGTATGGTGGTGCCGCTGGAGGTCGCGCTGTACCCATCCCCCCCCCCACAACCGGCAACGAGCAAAGCAACGCATGAAGAAGCAAGTGCCAAATGTATTCTTTCCATAACATTCTCCCTTGTCCGATTAATCAGAAACCGTTTAATTCGACAACAACGTAGAACTGGAGCGGCCAGTCTAGACTTGTGGTTAAAAAAAGCAAGCCGCACAACAGGGTCGCGATGAAGCTTGCCTTTAGCGCGGTTTTTGACAAGAATGTCGACATCTCTATTGGATTCATTCATGTCAGAAAACACGGTTGCAGATTTTTCCCTGCCCGCCACAGGCAATCATTCCTTCACTCTATCCGGCGCGCGCGGCAAGCATCTGGTCATCTATTTTTATCCCAAGGACAATACCCCGGGCTGTTCGACCGAAGCGCAGCAATTTCGCGACCTGTATGCCGGGTTCAAGAAGGCGAATTGTGAGGTGGTGGGCATTTCGCGCGATAGCCTCAAGTCTCATGAAAATTTCAAGGCCAAATTCACGCTGCCGTTCGAGCTGCTTTCCGATGCAGATGAAACGGTATGCAATCTGTTCGGTGTGATCAAGCTGAAGAATATGTACGGCAAACAGGTGCGCGGCATCGAGCGCAGCACCTTTGTCCTCGATAAAAATGGCATACTTCGCCGTGAATGGCGCGGCCTCAAGGCCGACGGCCACGCGCAGGAAGTCCTGGATTTCGTCACCACCCTCAACTAAAGGAACGTAATGTCCCCACCCCCAAGCAAAAAATCAGCCAAGACGGAAAATAGTACCGACATCAAGTTTTTCGTGCTGGACACCAACGTATTGCTGCATGACCCGACCAGCCTGTTCCGTTTCGAGGAACACGACATCTGCCTGCCGATGTTCGTACTGGAGGAACTGGACAACAAGAAAAAAGGCATGACCGAAGTCGCGCGCAATGCGCGCCAGGCCAGCCGCTTTCTGGATGAAATCGTCAGCGATGCGCCGCACAAGATAGAGGAAGGCATCGCGCTGGAATCAGCCGCGCACAAGAACTGTACCGGAAGGCTGTACCTGCAGACCAGCTTCATCAAGCACGAACTGCCGCAGCATCTGGAGCTGGGCAAGGCGGACAACGCGATCCTCGGCGTGGTCATCGGCATGCAGAAGCTGTACCCGCAACGCTCGGTGATCCTGGTCTCCAAGGATATCAACATGCGCATCAAGGCGCGCGCGCTGGGGCTGGAGGCACAGGATTATTTCAACGACAAGGTGCTGGAAGACACCGACCTGCTCTACAGCGGCGTGCTGCCGTTGCCGGACGATTTCTGGGACAGGCACGGCAAGGACATGAAGTCATGGCAAAAGGAAGGCCACACCTATTACCAGATACGCGGCCCGCTGTGCGCGGCATTTTTTGTCAATCAATTCGTCTATCAGGAAAACGGCACGCCGTTTTACGCCGTGGTGCTGGAGCAGGATCAAACGACCGCATTGCTGCGCACGCTGACCGATTACACGCACAGCAAGAACAACGTGTGGGGCATCACCGCGCGCAACCGCGAACAGAATTTCGTGCTCAACCTGCTGCTGAACCCGGAGATCGATTTCGTCACGCTGCTGGGGCAGGCGGGCACCGGAAAAACCCTGCTGACGCTGGCGGCCGGTTTAATGCAAACGCTGGAATCCAAGCTGTATACGGAAATCATCATTACCCGCGTGACAGTTCCGGTGGGTGAAGACATCGGTTTCCTCCCCGGCACCGAAGAAGAAAAGATGACGCCGTGGATGGGCGCGCTGGAAGACAACCTCGATGTGCTGACCAAGTCTGACGAGGAAGGCGGCGACTGGGGGCGCGCCGCAACCCGCGACCTGATCCGTTCGCGCATCAAGGTCAAATCGCTCAACTTCATGCGCGGACGCACTTTCCTCAACAAGTATCTGATCATCGACGAGGCGCAAAACCTCACGCCCAAGCAGATGAAGACGCTGGTGACCCGCGCCGGCCCCGGCACCAAGGTGGTGTGCATGGGCAACATCGCGCAGATCGACACGCCTTACCTCACCGAGGGCAGCTCCGGCCTGACTTATGTGGTGGATCGCTTCAAGGGCTGGGAGCACGGCGGCCATGTCACGCTGATGCGCGGCGAACGGTCACGGCTGGCAGATTATGCAGGTGAGGTGTTGTAGGGGTTGTCGGGGCGATTCATGTTTTTCCCGATGGCCCAAAACCTACCGGATTACGTTTTTGCATCAACTCCGCCGCACTTAAACTGGAAAATAAATAACTCATGAAACTGCTCTTCGATCTATTCCCTGTCATTCTGTTTTTCGTTGCTTTCAAGTTTCAGGGCATTTATGTCGCCACGGCAGTGGCGATCGCCGCCACTGTCGCCCAGATCATCTGGACAAAATTCCGGCACGGCAAGGTTGACACCATGCTATGGGTGAGCTTCGCCATCATCAGCGTGTTCGGCGGTGCCACGCTGCTGCTGCACGACGAGACGTTCATCAAGTGGAAACCGACCGTGCTGTACTGGATGTTCTCCGCCATCCTGCTGGTCTCGAATGTGCTGTTCAACAAAAACCTGATGCGCACGTTGCTGCAGGAAAAAATCGCGCTGCCGCTGCATATCTGGCACCGCCTCAATTTAAGCTGGAGCCTGTTTTTTGCGGTACTCGGATTTCTCAATCTGTATGTGGCGTTCAATTACTCCACCGATAGCTGGGTGAGTTTCAAGCTGTTCGGCTTCACCGCTCTGATGCTGGTATTTGTTCTGGCTCAGGGCGCATGGTTGTCGAAGTATGTCGACGAGAAAAAAGAAAACAACTGATGGAGACTCTATAGTGTGGTATGCGATCATCGGGCATGACACTGCGGACAGTCTGGACAAACGCATGGCGGCACGCCCGGCGCATCTGGCGCGCTTGCAGGCATTGCAGGATGAAGGCCGGCTGTTGCTGGCAGGCCCCTTTCCTGCGGTGGATGCCATTGATCCGGGCGCGGCGGGCTACTCCGGCAGCCTGATCGTTGCCGAGTTTGCTTCGTTGCAGGCGGCCCGGGAATGGGCTGCATCCGACCCGTATGTCGCCACCGGCGTGTATGCGCAAACCACCGTGCAGCCGTTCAAAAAGGTATTGCCGGCATGAGTTCGCGCATGGATATAATGCGCCAGCGCCTCGCCGCGCTCGCCCCTGTTTCGCTCGATATCATCGACGAAAGCCACAAGCACGCCGGACATGCCGGCGCGCGCGATGGCGGCGGGCATTATGTGTTGCGCATCGTCTCGGCGCAGTTTGCCGGAAAGAATACGATGGCGCGCCACCGTATGATATATTCCGCGCTGGGAGAAATGATGAAGCGCGAAATACACGCGCTCAATATCCAGGCGCATACGCCGGATGAAATTTAATTGTCAATTTATTATTGGAAGAGGACTCAGCATGTATAAAACTGAAAAATTTGCAGCACTGAAATTTGCAGCACTGGCAATATTTGGCGCCCTGGCGATACATCCCGCTTACGCCGAAGAAAAATCAGCCGCCTTGGTGAACGGTATTTCCATTCCGCAAGCGCGTCTCGAATTTCGCGTCAAAGCCGCCACCGCACAAGGGCAGGCAGACACCCCGGAATTGCGCAAGGCGATTCGGGAAGACATGATCAACCTCGAAGTGCTGGCGCAAGAAGCCGCCAAAGCAGGGATGGACAAGAACCCCGATGTCATTCAACAAACCGAGATAGCCAGGCAGACGGTGCTGGCTGGCGCTTTTGTGCAGGATTACACCAGGAATCATCCTGTCAGCGAAGACCAGCTCAAACAGGAATATGACAAGCTGAAAGCCAATCTCGGCAAAAATGAATATAACGCTCGCCACATTCTGGTGGAAACCGAAGCCGAGGCGAAGGCCATCATCGCGCAGCTCGGCAAGAAGGGCAATTTTGACAAGATTGCCAAAGAGAAGTCCAAGGATGCCGGCTCTGCGGGACGCGGCGGCTCATTGAACTGGGCGGTGCCAAGCAACTTCGTTGCACCGTTTGCCAACGCACTGACCACCCTGAAAAAGGGCGCATACACCAAAGAACCGGTACAAACGCAATTCGGCTGGCACGTCATCAAGCTGGACGATGTGCGCGAACTGAACGCGCCTCCATTTGATGATGTCAAGCCGCAAATACATCAACGCCTGACGCAGCAATCCATCCAGGGAATCATTAACGACCTGCGCAGCAAAGCCAAGATCGAGTAATTGCTGATCGCGTTACGCAGCAAATTAAAAGGGCGCTTCTTCGAGAGTGCCCTTTTTCTATTCCTCATCGTCGCCATACACCTCTCAATGACGATTTAACCAGTCCTTTCCTAAGCCACAGACCAATCCAGTTCCACCCATGCGCAATTGGCGATGCTGCCGCGTACGATTTGTTCCGGGTCATCTGCTGTCAAGGCCAGCGCCGCGAGTATCGGGTTTTCGTGGGATACCGCCAGCACTTTCCCGACCGGGTGGCGTGCGGCGATTTCGTCCATGAAGCCGCGCAGGCGTTCCATCTGTTCCAGAAACGATTCCCCACAATCCGGTTTGATTCGCAATGGGTCGGTGTATACCAGATCGACAAACACATCCACCGGCAGCCCATCCATTCCGGTTCGGCGTTCATTTATGCGTGCATCAATATGCAGCGGGCAGGCGTGGTGGCGCAGCAGAATCTTCGCGGTTTGCTGGGCGCGCGGAAATTCGGAAGCATAAGCATGGGTGAAGTGCGCCGCACGCAATTCAATTGACGCAGCCTCGGCCTGCGCCCTGCCCCGCTCCGTCAGGTTTACAGGCCGTGCGGGATCATCGTTGATGCGGTGGGCGACATTCGCTTCGCTCTCGCCATGGCGGATCAGAAGTAATTTCATGACGGTCTCTTTCAGTACAATTCCATTTCCCGATTAATAGAGCAGTAACGTAGGGCGGGTTCCACCCGCCAGATATAGCCATCTGGCATAGCCAGTGAAAATCGTAGGGTGCATTCCATGCACCAATTGCAATGGTGCATGGAATGCACCCTACATGGTTATTGTTGTATTAAAAAATAAATGGAATGGATGCGTAGATCCTATCCGGCTGAAACGCCCAGCTCCGCGCACAGCCTGACTATCATCGACCGCAGCTCGCTTACCTCCGCTTCGAGCCTGGCGACGTTGGCCTTGAGCGCGGCGATTTCGCCCACCGTCACATCGCCCGAAGGTGTCGCAGATGCCGCTCTTGCGGACACGCTTTCCTCAATGACTGGTGCGCCGGAGAGCAGGTGCATCCAGCGGTTTTCGCGCGAGCCGGGCTGGCGTGGCAACTCCGCCACCAGGCCACCCGCCGCACGCTCGGCCAGCTCGACCAGAAAACTTTCGACCGAAGAAATGTCCGCGAACTTGTGCAACCGCTCGCAATTGAGGCGCAACTCCCCCGCCGTCTGCGGACCACGCAACATCAGCATGGCCAGCAGGGCGGTGGACTGGGTGGGGATGTGCAGCACCCGTTCGATGTTGTGCCCGTAACGCGACGCCCTCCCCCCGCTGGTTTCCACGATCAGCGACAACCCCCTCAGGCTATCCAGCGCCACCAGCACTTCAGATTCCGAAGCCTCGAGAACCGGGTCGCGGCTGCTCTTCTGGTTGCAGCCGGAAACCAGCGAGTTCAGCGTCAGCGGATAAGAGTCCGGCACCGTGCGCTGCTTCTCGGCGAGCACGCCGAGGACGCGGGTTTCGAGGAGGGAGAGAATGGGGAGTGTGGTGGGCATAATTTATCTTCGTGTATTAAAAATCCGTTCGCCCTGAGCTTGTCGAAGGGCATTGGGCGAGTGGCTGGTGGTTCGACAAGGCCTTTAGTCCTGAGCGAAGTAGAAGAGTCACCACGAACGGTTGAACATCATTAGCGTTAAAGGAAAATCAAATATTCCTGCTCTTCTTGACCATGTCGTAGGCAAGCTGGATTTCTTTCGCCTGCTCGGTTGCCATTGCAATCATGTCCTCCGGCACGCCCTGCCCCATCAACTTGTCCGGGTGGTACTGGCTCATCAGCTTGCGGTAGGCGCGCTTGACCTCCGCGTCGGTGCTGTCTTTATTCACGCCCAGGGCCTTGTAGGCATCGTCCAGTGCTGCGGCTGTGGTGACCTTCCCCCCGCCGAAATGGGACTGATTCAGCACCATCTCGATCATCTGTTTGAACGCGTCCGGGCCATATCCCAGATGGCCGGCGATCTCGGTGAGCAACGCTTCTTCAGCCGGATGAAAATGTCCGTCCGCCAGCGCCATCACGATCAGGTAAGCCAGCAACACCTCCCGCAGATTCTTCGTGTGCCCGCAAACCGATATGAACCGCCGGCAGGCCGGATAGATGTCAAACGCCGGGTCGGCGCCCTGCTTGAACAACTTGATCGCCTGCTCGCGATGCGTCTCTGTCATGCCCAGTTTCTGCATGAACTGCTCGACATGATCGATCTCTTCCCGAGAGACACGCCCATCGGCCTTGGCCAGCTTGCCCATCGAGACGAACACCGTCTCCAGGAACACAGCCTGGCGCAGCGCATTCTGCAACGGGTTCATCCCGCCGGAACCATACACCCTGATGCGGTCGATAAACGACCCGATGAACAGGCCGAGCAGCGCACCAAAGATGCCGAAAAAGTAATAACCTGCAATGACACCGATGATCTTGAACACAGCAACTCCAGAAAAAAATTAACCCAAATAAACCATTAGCCACAATATCCCCTCCCCCATGCAGGGGGAGGGTTAGGGAGGGGGTAGAAACTCAGCTCTCCCCGCTGTTCTACCCCCATCCTAGCCTTCCCCCTGCAAGGGGGAAGGGACGTATCTAAAAAGGCGCGCATTATACCTGCACCGCCGTGTCTACCCTCCGCGTCCGGCCAATTGACGAAACAGCATCAAGGTGTTACTTTGGTGTCACTTTTGCAAGGAGATCATCATGGCAGCCACCACCACGCTGAAACTACCCGAAGAACTGAAAGCGCGCATCGCATCCGCCGCACAGGCATCCGGCAGAACCCCGCACGCCTTCATGATTGAAGCGCTTGAAGTGCAAGCCCACCTGGCCGAAATGCGGCAATCATTCATCAATGACGCAATCTCCTCTGCCGCCGAGGTAGATACAGGCGGCGCACTCTACGCAATGGAAGATGTGCAGGCATACATTCTGGCCCGCACTTCAAGAAAGACAGCGAAACGCCCCAAGCCCATCGTTCGCACTGACGCGAAGAACCAACCCCGCACGACTAAACGCACCGCACGCTGATTCCATGCCCAAGGTGCATTTCACAAAACAGGCACTGTCCGACCTCGAACGTATATTCCAATTTCTCGAACAAGAAGCACTGGACTTCGCCATCACGGCCGGTAAAGAGATCGTCGATGCCACCTCGATATTGCAGCGCCACCCCCTGATCGGACGCCCGGCCCCGCACAACCTGCGCGAACTCGTCATTTCGAAAGGACGTTCCGGTTACGTGGCGATGTATCGCTTCCTGCCTGCAAAAGACCGTATCGACATCCTCGCCATCCGCCACCAGCGCGAATGCGGTTTCATCGATTGAATGCGTGCAGCCATACCCCTCACATTGGCCTTTACAACCCCCTGAACAATACAACTGCCGCAAGTTCGATTCCCGCATCTAGGGAAACGCAGATTAAATCGTCATTGCGAGGAGCGTAGCGACGTGGCAATCCAGAAGTTCGTTTGATATCAAACAACTGGATTGCCACGCTTCGCTCGCAATGACGGATTGAGTGAATAAATCGGCGTTTCCCTAGTCAAAAAAGACTATTCTCAAACACTGAAATCGCGTGTATGTTCAGCAATCACTGAAAAGCTGGATAGCATGCAAAATCGATTGTTATTTGTTTCATGCAAATATCAATAATCGAATGGCTGGCCGATAGAAAAAAGGGGCGCCACCACCGGCAGCAGTACTTGTTCAAGGGGAATCACATGTCACCTTTAACGCCTGCAATCCGCTTCGCACAGCGACTGCCCGCACCAGCCCGGACGGGCACGCGATGAGCCCGGAATTAACATGTACGGACATGCGCTGCCCACCTGCCGGCGAAGACCGCGCGCATCCGCAACAGCCCCGGTTTCGTTATACACATTCAATGCTGCTCCAATAATGTCGTTGCGCACCTGACTCAACCCGCCAGGCAGAACGTATTCAGAATATTGTTTTTCGTTGTTCAACTACCACCAGGGAGGCGAATAAAATGGAAAGCGCGAAAATCAAAATGATACTGTTGATGCGGGGCAACACCGGCAAGGAGGTTGCCACGCTGAAGAAAGCCCTGCGCAAGGCACTGGGCGCAGGCGCAGCGGCATATCCTGGGCTGGCCGCCGGCAATGAATTCGACACCGACACCCAGACCGCGCTGCGCGCCTGGCAGTCCAGTGTGGGCCTGGTGGCGGACGGCATCGCCGGGCCTCGCACCTTGTCCGCGCTGGGCATTGCACCGCCCGCAAAATTGGCCGTCAGCGTGGACACCGCCACAGTGAACAAGTTGTTTCCTTACACCAAGACATCCAGCATCGCCAGGAATCTGCCTTATGTGACCGCGGCACTGGCAGCCTTCGGCCTGACCGATGCGAACATGATCAGCACCGCGCTGGGCACGATACGCGCCGAGACCGAGGGTTTCGTGCCGATCGCCGAATTGCCGTCCCATTTCAATACGCTGCCCGGCCAGGCCGCCTTCAGCGCCTACGATCACAGGCTGGGCAACAAGGAACCGGGCGACGGCGCACGCTATCGCGGGCGGGGTTTTGTGCAATTGACCGGGCGCGACAATTACGAAAAATTCGGCAAAGTTCTCGACATTTCACTGGCAGATAATCCGGATTGCGCCTGCGCTCCGGAAGTCGCCGCCTGCCTGCTGGCGGCCTATCTCGATGCCAACCGGGAAAAATTATCCAGCGCACTTGCGAAGGATGACCTGAAGGCGGCACGCAAGGTAGTCAATGGCGGCAGTCACGGCCTGGAGCGATTTTCCGACACATTCCGCATGGCGCAGAAGCTGTGGGCCGCCTCCGCGAAACCACTCGTCGGGGCGCTGGCCAGGGCGGCCCCGATCGCGGCGCGCCGGGCATCCCTCAATGTGAAGCGCGACGCGGCGGATCTGCGCGACCGGCAGTACATGCCGCCGCCGCACTCGCTGCCGCAAATTTTTCCGGCGGATGGCGACATCAAGCATTTCATGGGCGCCTATACCCAGTCCGGACTCATCCTGGATCAGGGACAGGAAGGTGCATGCACCGGTTTCGGCCTGGCCTGCGTCGTCAACTACCTGCGCTGGCGCGCCGCCGGAATGCCGAAGAAACTCGAGTCGGTCAGTCCGCGCATGCTGTATCACTTCGCCCGGCGTTTCGACGAATACGAAGGCGAGAACTACGACGGCTCAAGCTGCCGGGGCGCGCTCAAGGGCTGGTATCACAACGGCGTGTGCCTTGAATCCAGGTGGCCTTACGCGGAAGGAAACGACACTCTGCCCAAGTCGGGCTGGGACAGCGACGCCGTCGAACGGACGCTGGGGGTGTATTACCGCATCGACCCGCAGGCCATCACCGACTTGCAGGCGGCGATTCTGGAAGTCGGCGCGATCTACGCTTCGTCCTATACCCATAAAGGCTGGGACGCGGTCAAAACCAGCGCCAAGCCGCCGGCATCCCACGCCACCCTGCCGGTGATCGCCTACGACGGCAAACCGTCGCGCAGCGGCGGTCACGCCTTCGCGCTGGTGGGGTTCAACCGCACCGGCTTCGTGATCCAGAATTCCTGGGGCGACCAATGGGGCGCCGGCGGTTTCGCCGTGGTCAGTTATGCGGATTGGCTGGCGCATGCGATGGACGTCTGGGTCGCCGCGATGGGCGTGCCGGGAGTCGTCTCGGGCCGGCTCGCGTCAGGCGGCAGGGAAGTTGCGGGCGCTGAAGCAGCAGCGGCCCGCGCCAACTGGTGGGACGAGGCCACCGCCTACCGGCACAGCATCGTGCTGGGCAACGATGGTCGCGTCAATCGCTACGAAAAACTGGACGGCGTCACTCGCTCCCTGCAGAACCAGGCGTGCGTGATGCCGGATAGCTGGTTCCGGCAGAACCCGCACGAGAAAAAACGCCTGGTGATCTATGCGCACGGCGGCCTCAACAGTGAAGCAGACGCGATCCACCGCGCCCGAGCAATGGGACGATATTTCCTCGGCAACGGCTGTTACCCGCTATTCCTGGTGTGGAAGAGCGGCCTGCTCGAATCGCTCGGCAACATACTGGCGGAGAAAGTCAGTCCCGGCGCGGCGGGCATGGCCGGGGGCATCGGCGGCTGGCTAACCGACAAGGTCAGCGACCCCCTCGTCGAAAAAACCATCGGACGCCCGTTCGCCCGCCCGCTGTGGAGCGAGATGAAGGAAAACGCCGAACTCGCGTCGGAAGGCGGACGGGGCGGCGACCTGCTGACCGAAGCGCTGCGCTCGCTGGCCGGCAGCTGGGGCGACAAATTCGAACTGCACCTGATGGGCCATTCCGCCGGCTCCATCATCCTCGGCAGATTGCTCGGCAGCCTGGCGCAGAAAGGTCTCGCCGACAGCGTCAAGTCCGTCCATCTGTACGCCCCGGCGTGCACGGTCGCCTTTGCCAACCGGCACTATGCGCCGCATGACAAGATCATGAGCAGGCTGCACCTGGACATCCTCGGAGATCAGCGCGAACAGGATGACAACGTGGCATTTGTCTATCAGAAGTCCCTGCTCTACTTCGTTTCCAACGCGCTGGAGGCCGATTTGCGCATGCCCATACTCGGCATGGAGAATGTCTTTAACCCGCAGTATTCCGGGTGGAACGGCTCTTCAATCACCGCCGAAACCCTGACCAACTGGCGCAACGCTGCGGAAATCGCCAGGCTGAAGGATAGGCTGACGATTCACCACGAAGAGAAGATACTGACCCGGCGCGGCAACGGTGCGGATGTGCAGGAAAAGACCGAAAGCGCATCTCACGGCGGATTCGACAACAGTGTCGAAATCATCGGCAAGACTCTGGAACGGATCACCGGCGCACCGCTCGCACTGCCGGTCGATGATCTGGTCGGGTTCTAGCGGGCTGATGAAATTCCCCAGAGCTTGAATGGAGCCAGCATCACAATGTTTTCTATTCCAGCAAATTAAGGTGAGGTTGACCCTATGGCTTCGAGATACTTAAACGTTAGGTCTTTTACAGAGGAATAGCAAAATGCAAAAAGCAGAAACAAAAGCCTCAAATCCATTGGTATTTGCCTTGTTAATAGCAGCAGTTGCTTTACAAGGTTGTGCTTTGTTTGTATCTCATTACGATGCCGGTGCCTATCAGTATTTCACCAGCCTGAAGGCTTTCCATGTCAAATTATTGGAAGATAACAAAGCTGGTGAAGGAAAACTTTTTGACGAAGCAAAAACGAAGATTGCTTGTGATACTGGCGAGCTTAAATTCCGTGAGGCAAGCGAATATGCGAATGGAAAGCAAGACACCACTCGCGTCAAAGCAATCGAATACGTTCATAACGTATTTATCCGCAACTGCAAATTGACTCTGGATGGCAAAAAGTTGTTTGGGAGCGATTATGCAGATCAACAAATAGTGGACATCAAGACAAACTACGATTTGGCAATTGCTGGTGAAAGTGCCCGTGTTGGCGCACCTTCAAAATAAGGAGCAGAAAAAATGGCAACCATAGATGATGTTTTGAATTCACTAAAAGATGATGCTGTTAAGCTTGTCAAAGACCAGTTAAAGGACCTATTAACTTCCGCAAAGAAGGATGCAGACTCTGTCGTAAAAGAGACCGGACAGAAGATCACCGACTGGCTTGTGATGAGAGCCCATGGAAAACTCAGCGACGATGAATTAGAAGCCTTACTTTACTCAAGAGACCAGCTTCTGCGTCAATACAAGAACACTCTTGAAATTCAAACAAGGGCAAGGGTTGAAAAAATCGCTGTCGGTTTGATAAATCTTGTACTGGACAAAATTCTTGGCTTTGCTTTTGGTTAATAAACCCAACTCTACAGTCAAGTGGCAGATGGAAGGGTCAGCATCACAGTGTTATTATTCCGGCAAAGCAAGGCGATGTTGGTCCTAGGGCTTATGTATGCACGCTAAAATAACAGGCATCATGCAGCATTGCTCACCCAGGAGGTGTGTATGGATCGATACCTGATTTATATCGTCACGCTGTTCGGCTTCTTTCTGAGTGCGCTTTGCTTTGTCGTCATATTCCGCGGCAAGCGCATTCCGGGCGATACCGGTTCCACTCAGGAGCTCGAGTACAAGGGCTTCAAGATGAAAACCAACGCCGTCGTGATGCTGCTCGCGGTGTCCTCGATCGTCACGGTGCTTCCGCTTTCCTTGCAGGCATGGTTGGAGAGCATCCGTACTGCCAACTCGGATCGCGGGAATACACCGTTGCCACCTGCCAAAAATCAGCCGCTGACGATATTCATCACCGGCCAGGTGCTTGACAGCGAAGGCCCCATCGAGGGAGCGAAGGTCACCGTGGTCAACATGAAGAACGTCAAGGCGGGCGACAAACTTGCGCCGCTGGAAGAGCGCGTGACGGATGGCAGCGGCACCTTCGACTTTCCCCCGCTGTCATTCGGCGAGGGCGATCGCTACAAGGTTGTTGCGGCGAAGGAAGGCCATGTTGAGCAGTACTTCTATATGGGGCCCTCAGGCGCCGTCGATGTGAGGACGGTGCTCGTCGCCAAGAAAAAAAGCGGAGGCGAACCATGAGCATGAACAAATGGATCTTCGCGTCGGTTATGTTGATGCTTGCGACCGGCACCTGCGTCGCGCAGCCGGCGAGCATTACTTCCCAGCCCGATGGCGCAGAGATGATTCTGATTCCAGCAGGGTCTTTCATCTACGGTGCCGACCAAAAGGAAATCAAGACGCTGCTCAAGCAGATCAAGGCCGGCTGGGCGGATATCTACGGCACCGAGCATCCCAGGCAATCCAGGACACTGCAGGCGTTCTACATTGACCGCTACGAGGTCACCAATGAGCGTTACAACCGCTTTGTCCAGGCCACCAAACGCCAGCCGACACGTTTCGCGCGCTATCCCCAGCTGAATGCTCCGAAACAGCCTGTGGTCGGAATCGGCTGGGGCGATGCCGAAGCCTACTGCAGGTGGTCCGGCAAACGCCTGCCCACCGAGGAGGAATGGGAAAAAGCGGCCAGGGGAACGGACGGCCGGACATGGCCCTGGGGCAACACGGCAAACGCGACAATTTACAACGGCAAGGGAGCAGAGTTTTTTGCGCCGGTGGCGGCAGGCAGCTATCGGAACAGCGACAGCCCGTATGGGGTGGCTGACATGTCGGGAAATGTCTGGGAGATGACTTCAAGCGAGTGGCAAGACGGCGCTAGAGTCATGCGGGGCGGTTCGTTCCTGAACCGGCTGGCTGATGTTCGCGTCACTGTGCGCTGGTCAGCCGAAGATGAAGTGCGCGGTGCCAATTGGCTCGGCTTCCGCTGCGCGCAGGATGTGAAATAAATACCCTTGCCATAGAGGTTAGCATCACAATATTTTTTCAAAAGCAAAATGATGCTGACCCCGTTATTTCTGCGCGGACTATTGGGCAACCTACTTCACCGACCCCGATGGCATCCGCCTTGAAGTCACCAATTACAGGCAAGAGCGTAGCGAACGTCATGACAATTGTTCGGATTGTTCCATCAAGAGAGCGAGGTGTTAGAATGGCAAAACCACATCGCAATTTTAGGGCAATCGCATGATTTCCGAGCAAACCATACTGCAAGCCGCACAGCTTTTAGGTGAAGCCGCCAAGCCAGCCAGAGTTATTCTGTTTGGCTCGTATGCGCGCGGCGATGCACAGGAAAATTCCGATCTGGATTTTTTGGTGATCGAGCCGGAGCTGCATGACAAATTCAACGAGATGGTGCGCCTGAGGCAAGTGCTGCGCCCTTTAAGAGTGGCGGCGGATGTGTTGGTCTATTCGCAGGCGGAAATCAACCAGCAACAAGATGCCTGCTCGACTGCCGTCTATTGGGCATTGCGCGAAGGCAAGGTCTTGTATGACACAGCCCATTGATCGGGCGCGCAGACTATTGGTGTTTGCCGAGCGCGCGCGACATTATCTCGTTTCGGGAGACCTCAGGGACGGGATCCAATTGATTTTGCGAAAAGGATAAGGCTCCCCATGTAATCGCGGAGTGTTACTTTGCCGCCGATATTGCTATGATAAACGTGCCTAACGGATCGAGGAAATCAAGATGAACGCAATAGCCCCAACGCTGATTCAGAAACTGCAAGAGCTGCCGCCGCAGCGGCTGGCCGAGGTGGAAGATTTTGTTGAGTTTCTGGCGGTACGCGAAATGCGTAGCGCTGCCGGAGCACGGCTTGGCGAGGCGCTAAGCAAACTCGACGCATTGAACCTGCCCCCGCTCTCCGATGATGAAATCAACGCCGAGATACAAGCCACACGCCAAGAACGCAAAACGCAACATAAACATAACTGATCGTGCGGGTTGTGCTCGACACTAACACACTGGTATCCGCCGTAATTTCAGCAGACGGCCCGCCGCGCCGACTGCTGGACGCAGCAAGAACACAGGCTTTTGATTTGTGCAGCAGCGCCGTGCTGCTGGCGGAACTGCTCGATGTGCTCTCTCGCGAAAAATTTTCCGCACGCCTGACCCAAGCCGATTTGACACCACTAAACATCGTCAGTGTGCGAATGATATGGGGACGGAGCCTGAGGTCTCCCCACAAAACCCCATTGAATTTCAATAAACTAGGGCGTATTGTTCAACCCAAAACAGCACATGCAAG
>Ga0155952_1063_pt1 | contig 59661 bp, 48 predicted proteins | sample RifCSPlowO2_02_FD_107606 | JGI IMG/M metagenome (GOLD analysis project Ga0155952, IMG submission 107606) | Gallionellales bacterium RIFCSPLOWO2_02_FULL_57_47
CGTCGATGTTGAATTTTGAACTCATACTAACTTGGTATTTCCCTTCCTGCCCATCAATAGGAACCAGATTTATTGCGTTCGCTGGCCCAGGTATCGTCTGCGCAAGGTTGCCTGGCTGATGATCAGGGATTGCAATGACAATAGAGCGCGTAAACATGACGCGCTCGAGTTGTATGGGATGTTGGATGTTGCTCATATCAGGCGGCTCTAGACTCTATTTCTGAATTACTAGCAAAATGATCAGCAAATTCTGTAACCGTAGTACAAACTGCAGTTACCTGTGAATCACTGCCTGTCCAACGCTGTACCGCAACAGTCTTCGCAGCAACAGACTCATTCACAACCTCAATCTGCAGGCGCGCGCCAGATGCTCGACTCAGTTTAACCATCGTTTCAATGGTCATGTTGGTATCGCCACGAAACACCTTGGAGATATACGCGGCACTAGTGCCAATTTTTTCCGCAAGCTTGGCATAGCTCAAACCTGCCAGTCGAATCTGTTTTTCAAGCTTCATCGCAAAATCCAGTTTTGCTGATTCCACCCAATAGACATCGGTCTTTTTTCTTTCGGCAAGGTAGGTTGCCAGTTTTTTGTTAATCGCCATTTTCATTCTCCTCGATCACGATAAGTTTGTTCTGTTTAACGGCTTCCAAGTATTCATGCTTGAGGCGAATTGCTTTTTTGACATGCTTTTGATCAACGGCTTGCGTCTTCTTGATCAGACCTGTAGTGCAGATAATAAGAAAATCATCTTCTGCCTTGAAATAGAACAGTCGCAACTTGCCTTTGATCAACTCATATATTTTTTCGTTTTTATCTACGCAATGTGACAACACGTCGGGAATATTGGCTAAACCTTCGTGGCTGATTCGTTCCAGCAAAATAAGCAAACCGTCTGCACTTGCTTGATAACTTGCTTCGGGGTTCGTCAAAAACTCCTTTGCCTCGCAAGCAGCCAAGTTACCCACCGCCCCGACTTTGTACTGATTTGAGTGTATTACCAATACTTGCATAGTATTAACCTATAGGTTAATTGTCAATCTCAGTAGAGGGCGGCATTTTGGACAACTCAATACAATCAATACATTATCGACTAATCGGCTTGTAGCGAATCCGCTTCGGCTTCGCACCCTCTTCGCCCAGCCGCTTCTTCTTGTCCGCTTCGTATTCCTGATAGTTGCCATCAAAGAACGTCCACTTGGAATCGCCTTCCGCCGCGAGGATGTGGGTGGCGATGCGGTCGAGGAACCAGCGGTCGTGGGAGATGACCAGCACGCAGCCGGCGAATTCGAGCAGCGCGTCTTCGAGCGCGCGCAGGGTTTCCACGTCGAGGTCGTTGGAGGGTTCGTCGAGCAGCAGCACGTTGCCGCCCGCGATCAGCGTCTGCGCCAGGTGCAGGCGTCCGCGTTCACCACCTGACAACTGGCCGACCATCTTGGCCTGGTCGCCGCCCTTGAAGTTGAAGCGCCCGATGTAGGCGCGCGCCGGGGTCTCGTATTTGCCGACGGTCAGAATTTCGTTGCCGCCGGAGATCGCATCGAACACGGTCTTGCCGTTATCCAGCGAATCGCGCGCCTGGTCGACGTGCGCGATCTTGACGGTGGTGCCGATCTTCACTTCGCCGGAATCCGGTTTTTCTTTTCCGGTGATCAACTTGAACAGCGTGGATTTACCCGCGCCGTTCGGACCGATGATGCCGACGATGGCGCCGGGCGGAACCTTGAAGCTGAAGTCGTCGATCAGCAGGCGGTCGCCATACGCCTTGGATACGTTATTGAATTCGATGACTTCGTTGCCGAGCCGCTCGCCGACCGGGATGAATATTTCCTGCGTCTCGTTGCGTTTCTGGTGTTCCTGCGAATTGAGTTCCTCGAAGCGCGCGATACGCGCCTTGGATTTCGCCTGTCGTCCTTTCGGATTTTGCCGCACCCATTCCAGTTCCTGCTTCATCGACTTGGCGTGAGCGTCGAGCTGCTTCTGCTCGGTCTCCAGCCGCGCGCCTTTCTGCTCCAGCCAGCTCGAGTAGTTGCCCTTCCACGGGATGCCGTGGCCGCGATCGAGCTCAAGGATCCATTCGGCGGCGTTGTCGAGGAAGTAGCGGTCATGGGTGACGGCGACCACGGTGCCGGGGAAGCGCACCAGGAATTGCTCCAGCCATTCCACCGATTCGGCGTCGAGGTGGTTGGTCGGTTCGTCCAGCAACAGCATGTCGGGCTTTTCCAGCAGCAGCTTGCACAGCGCGACGCGGCGCTTCTCGCCGCCGGAGAGGTTCTTGATCACCGCATCCCACTCCGGCAGGCGCAGCGCATCGGCGGCGATCTCCATCTGGTGTTCGGTATCGCTGCCCGATGCGGCGATGATGTTTTCGAGGCGCGCCTGCTCGGCGGCGAGCGCGTCGAAATCGGCATCCGGCTCGGCATAGGCGGCATACACCGCGTCGAGCTTCTTCTGCGCCTGCATCACTTCGCCCAGCGCGGATTCCACTTCCTGGCGCACGGTGAATTCGGGATCGAGCTGCGGTTCCTGCGGCAGGTAGCCGATGCGGATGTTCGGCAGGTGCTGCACCTCGCCTTCGTATTCCTTGTCCGCGCCCGCCATGATGCGCAGCACGGTGGATTTGCCGGAGCCGTTCAGGCCGAGCAGGCCGATCTTCGCGCCGGGGAAGAAACTGAGGGAGATGTCCTTGATGATCTGACGCTTGGGGGGAACGATCTTGCTCACGCGGAGCATCGACATTACATATTGAGCCATGGTGTTTGCTTGATGAATTAAAAAATGGGTGTAAGCTTAACCGATAGCGCCGGAGTTGGGGATATTTGGCAAATCCATTTTCGGCACGGCGCCGCAAGCTGTGTCCGGACGCAGGTAGCGCGCCGACCGGCGTGTGATAAGATGAAATCGCTGTTTTTTTAAACGACCATATCGCAAAACGACAGGAGAAGCCAAATGAAAATCACCATGAAGAAGCTGTTGTCGGAACTCAACAAGGACCTGGAATGGGAATACTCGGCGGCCATCCAGTATACGCAGCATGCCTCCACGATCAACGGCGCGGAATTCGACTCCATCCAGAAAGAGCTGCTGATCCACGCCCAGCAGGAAATGGCGCATGCCGTGATGCTGTCCGACCAGATCGACTTTCTCGGCGGCGTGCCCACGGTGGATGTGGAGAAGCGCGAGATTTCGCCGGACAGCGTGCAAATGCTCAAACAGGATTTAAAGGGCGAGGAGAACGCCATCAAGCGCTACAAGGAGCGCATCGGCCAGGCCGAGGAACTCAAGGAATACGGCTTGCGGCGCGTACTGGAAGACATCCTGATCCAGGAAGAAGAGCACAAGCGCGATCTCGTCAACGCGCTTGCCAAATAGAACAGGCTACTTGTTCAGCAGAGGGGTAAGAAACAGGATGACATTGTCGACAAATTCATCTTCGTGGCCTGCCTCTCTCATTTCCCACTTGATCGTATTGAGAAGTTTCGCTTTTTTATAAATATTCAGTTTATGCTTTGACGCAAAGGTGCGGGTGCGTGCGATCAGGCCGGCGAATTTTTTTTGATATATTTTTGTCGGGATAGCCTTCCCTTTCTGCTGTTCGGGCGGGAATAGCAAATTTATTTCGCGGACAATTTCCTGTGCAAACAAAACCGCGTCTCCAGCGTTGAACCAATCAAGTATCATGTTGTTTCTCCTGGCATGTTTCTTAAACAAAAAATGTATCAACTTGCGATTGCCGAACGTGGTTCACGTTCATTCCGCATTGATACTAAACAGCAATCAATCGGGATCAGTTTAGCAAAAATCATCTGGAAGAGGTTGTGAGATGGGGATATTTGACCGTTTCCGTTCTGCCGGGCAAGCCGCAGAGCGTGACAAAAACAAAGCAGACACATCTGAGCAGGACGCCACACGTTTAATCGAAGAAGGACATGTCCTTGAGGCGCAAGGCCGGGTCGATGAAGCCATGCGGCGTTACCTGGATGCCATCCGGCTGGCCCCGAAACTGGCGCGCGCGCACCTCAATCACGGCAACGCCCTGCTGGCGAAAGGCGACTTGAATGGCGCGCTGGACGCTTTCAGCACCGCGATCCAGCACAAACCGGATTACGCCGGAGCTTATTACAACATGGGCAACGCCCAGTTGAACTATGGAAAGTACAACGATGCGGTGGCGAGCTATCGCCGGGCACTGGAGATCAAACCGGATTATGCCGAGGTGCATTGCGCCCTGGGCGTCGCCCTGAAGGAACTGGGGCAGCTCGATGACGCGGTGACGAGTTACCGCCGTGCGCTGGAGATCAAACCCGATCTCGCTGAGGCGTATACCAACCTGGGAATTATTTTAGAACACCTGTACAACACAGGAATTGCCCTGCTGAACGATGGGAAATTAGATGCTGCGGTCGAGAATTTCCACTGCTTATTGAAGATCGAGCCAAAATTGGCCGATGCGCATTACCATTTGGGCAATGCCCTGAAAAAACTCGGGCAGAATGAAAACGCGGCGGCGAGTTACCATTGCGTGCTGGGGCTAAAGCCCGATCATGCCGAGGCGCACAGCAATCTGGGCGTCGTGTTGCATGATCTCGGACAGTACGATGAGGCGGTGGCAAGTTACCGGCGGGCGCTGGAAATCAAGCCCGATTATGCCGAGGCGCACAGCAATCTTGGCGCTACACTCAAGGAGCAAGGCAAGCTTGCCGAAGCTGCAGCCAGTTATAAACGGGCGCTGGAAATCAAGCCCGTTTTTGCAGAGGCGTATAGCAATCTGGGCGTCGTGTTGTATGACCTCGGGCAGCATAAAGAGGCGGTGGCAAGTTATCGGCGGGCGCTGGAAATCAATCCTGATCTGGCTGTGGCGCATAGTAATCTGGGCTCTGCACTCAAGGAGCAAGGCAAATTTTCCGAAGCCGATGCCAGTTATAAACGGGCGCTGGAGATCGAGCCGGATAACGCAATATTTCGCGTTGCGCAGATGTTTAATTTGCCGATCGCCCCCCAGACGGTAGCGGCTGCTGTTGCTGTTCCGGATGATTTTGATCGATCCCTGAAAAATTTTTCGGATTGGATGCTTGCTGCACGGGGGCAACGCAAACAATTAGTCGAAGCGTTGAGTTTGCAGCCGACTTTTTATCTTGCCTATCGTTACGGCAACCATGTCGCACTCTTGTCACGCTTTGGAGACATGGTGGCGGCAAGTACACTTCAGAACCCGTTCAAACCTGTTGCAAAGCGGGAAAAGCTGCGGCTCGTGGTGGTGTCGAACCATTTTCGCCGCCACTCGGTCTGGGATGTCATCCTTCGGGGCATACTCGTGAACCTTGATCGCACCCGGTTTGAAGTGGTGCTTTACAACACTGGCAATGCGGAAGACGGAGAGACCAACCTTGCCAGGTCTCTGTCAGATGTCTGGAGGGATACCCGCACAGTAGCAGGCTTGAATGGCTGGCTGGATGCAATGGCTGCTGACCAGCCGGATGTAATCTTTTATCCGGAAATCGGGATGGACCAGATGACGTTGCACCTTGCCACCCGCCGTCTGGCCACGCTCCAGGTCGCAAGCTGGGGGCATCCCATCACCACCGGATTGCCGACGATCGACCTGTATTTTTCCGGCGAGTTGCTTGAGCCGCCCGAGGCCGACACGCACTATCGCGAGCGATTGGTGCGCTTGCCGGGCACGGGGTGTTGCACGACCCCGATTGAACTCAAGCCGGAAGAGCTGCCTCAACTGGCAGCGGATCTGGCCTTGCGGCGCGGCCCCCGCTTTGTCATTGCCCAGACCCCCTATAAATTCGACCCTGCCGATGACGCGCTCTTTGCCAGCATCGCCGCCGCTGTGGGTGAATGCACTTTCATTCTGGTCAGCGACCCGCAGTTTCAATGGGCGATGGAGCGTCTGATTGACAGGCTGAGCCGGGCATTTATTGAGCGCAACCTTGACCCTCAAAAATACTTGCTGGTAGTCCAGTGGGTGCCGCGCGAGAAGTTTTACACGCTGCTTGATTTGAGCGATATCTTTCTCGATTGCCTGGCGTTTTCCGGCTATACCACGGCCTGGCAGGCGGTCCAGCGCGGCTTGCCGGTGCTTACGCTGGAAGGCAAATTCATGCGCCAGCGCCTGGCGGCAGGCTTGCTGCGCAAAATCGGCATGACCGATACCATCGCAGCCACCGCCGAGGAATACATGGCGATCGCGGTGAGGCTGGCTGCCGAATGCCGCGATCCGGAACGTCGCGATGCTCGCCGACGCGCACTCAAAGCGGCCGCCCCGCTGGCGGACAACGACGTCAGCGTAGTAAGGGCGTTTGAGCGGAACCTGATTGAAGCGCTGGCTGAAAGGGGACGCCATTTTGAGCCTGAACCCGCCGGGCAACACGCTTCCAGCTTATCAACACCAAGTTAAGGCCTGATATGAACCCAATGACTGATCACGTATGGAAAATGCTTGATGCCGATATGCACCTGCAGACCCTCGATCCGAATTATGCGCCCGAAGGTTTGCTTGAAATGGTGGCCCCGGCTCCAAAACGTGTGCTTGATCTGGGCTGCTTTTGCGGAGGTTCCGGAAGATGGTTGAAGCAGCGTTTCCCCGGCTGCGAAGTCGTTGGCATTGAAATGCTCGACAGGGCCGCAGCAATGGCCGCGCAAGTATACGACCAGGTGATTGTGGGAACATTTGAACAGGTGGATTTTGCAGCGCAAGGTTTGAAGCCAGGCAGCTTTGACGCCATCATCGCCGCAGATGTACTGGAGCATATCTATAATCCATGGCAAGCGCTGCAACGCCTCAAGCCTTTATTGGCGCCGAACGGGGCGATCTACGTCAGCCTGCCCAATGTGCGCAATTTGAATGTGTTGTCCGCGCTGGCTTCGGGCCAATGGCGTTATGAAGGTGCCGGGATACTCGACATCACACACATCCGCTTCTTTACGCTGGCGCAGGCGAGTGAAATGCTAAGCCAGACTGGATGGCTCATCCGCGATGGGCGCATGAACCCGGATCCGCGTTTGATCCCTATGTTCGAGGGAAAAAATCTCGATGAAATAAAGACGGTCAGCATGGGCAAGTTGAAATTGGAAGGCCTTAACAGCATGGATGTTGTGGAACTGATGGCGGTGCAATTCTTTATTCGCGCGGAGGTCGCGCCAATCAAGAATGAGGCATGACAGAAATCAGGGCAGTGGTCCGGCTCTGCGCACTACTGCTTTGCGCAGTTCCTCCAGCAACAACATGCCGATGCCGAACGGGACGATAAACAGCCAGACTTCGACGCCCAGCGGCGCGGTGCCGAACAGCGCATTGCCCCACGGGGTGTAGTCGATCAACATCAGCAGCAGCAGTTCGAAAGCTATCCCGTACCAGATCAGGCGATTGCGGCGGTGGCCGCGACTGAAAATGGACATCGCGGGATGGCGGCACAGGAACACGTTGACTACCTGCATCGCGATGATCGCCGAAAGGCAGGCGGTGGTGGCCTGCAGGTACAAATTGGCGTGGATGCCCGGCACATTGCCATATTGCCAGCCTCCGCCGTGCAGCACGAAGAAAAATGCCGCCATTCCCGCGATCGCCTCCAGCGGCCCGAGGAACAGGTAGGCGCGCAGCAGCATTCCCCAGCTGAGCAGCCGTTCGCTGCGCGGGCGCGGCGGGCGGCGCATGATGCCGGGATCGGGTTTTTCCGCGCCGAGCGCCAGCGCGGGCAGCATGTCGGTGCCGAGATCGACCGCGAGTATCTGGATGATGGTCAGCGGCAGCGGAATCTTGAACAGCACGAAGGCCAGATAGGGCACCATCTCCGGAATGTTCGACGTGAGGATGTAGGTGAGGAACTTGCGCAGGTTGTCGAACACCGCGCGCCCTTCCTCGATTGCGGCGACGATCGTGGCAAAGTGGTCGTCGAGCAGGATGATGTCGGCGGCCTCCTTCGCGACATCGGTGCCGGAGATGCCCATCGCGATGCCGACATCGGCGCACTTCAACGCCGGCGCGTCGTTTACCCCGTCGCCGGTCACTGCGACGATTTCCCCCTTGAGCTGCAGGGCCTGCACGATGCGCATTTTCTGGCCGGCGCCGGTGCGCGCAAATAGCACTCCCGGCTCATCAAGCAGCAACTGCAGATCGGTTTCCGACATGTGGCGCAGCCGGTCGCCGGTCACCGCGACCGGGTTCTGCGCCAGCCCGATCTCGCGCGCCAGCGCGCTGGCGGTTTCAGGATGGTCGCCGGTGATCATGATCACGCGGATGCCGGCGGCATGGCAGCGGCTTACCGCCTCGGGAACACCTTCGCGCGGCGGGTCGAGCAGCCCGATCAGCCCGGTGAAGATCAGTCCGGACTCGTTTGAATGAAGTTCGCGTAGCGATTCGTTTGCTTCCTCTCCCGCATGCGGGATAACCAGCGACTTGGCTGCGGTTGTTTGCAGCCTAGTCGAATGGCTAGTTGTATTACCCAGAGGATTGAGGAGAGGGTGTGCGGCATGGTGCGGCAAGCTGCGCCAGGCGAGAGCGATCACGCGCAGCCCTTGTTCCGTCATCTGCTTATGCGCGCCCAGCAAGCTGCTCCGGCTGGCTTCATCCAGCGGCAGGATTTTGTCTTGCAGCAGTATTGCACTGCACAGCGGCAATACGCTTTCCGGTGCGCCCTTGCAGTACAGCATGTGCCCCTGCGGGGTATCGCAGATCACCGACATGCGCTTGCGCTCGGTGTCGAACGGAATTTCATCAAGGCGCGGGAACACAGAGCCTTCCGGCGGCACGCCTTGCAGCAGAGCCACTTCCATCGGGTCGCCCTGCCATACCGATTGCCCGTTTTGTTCGACGCGGCGCAGGTCATGGCAATGGCGCATGATCGCGAACAGCGGTTCGGCTTCGACCAGCTCGCCGGGAGTCCGCAGCATGCCGGAATAGAACACTTGCCGGATGCTCATCCGGTTTTGCGTCAGCGTGCCGGTCTTGTCGCTGCAAATCACGCTGGCCGCCCCAAGCGTTTCCACGGCGGGCAGGTGGCGCACCAGCGCATTCTTTTTCGCCATGCGCTGAGTCGCCATCGCCAGCGACAGTGTGACGGTGGGCAGTAATCCTTCCGGCACATTGGCGACGATGATGCCGATCGCGAATACCAGGTTTTCCCAGAGCGACAGGCCCGCCAGATGACCGATCAGGAAGAACACCGCGCCGAGCAGCATGGCGAACAGCGCGACCAGCCGGGACAGGCGCACGATTTCTTTTTGCAGCGGCGACAGCGGCTCGCGCGCGGTCTGCGTCAGGCGCGCGATGTTGCCGAATTCGGTGTGCATGCCGGTGGCATACACCATCGCCATTGCCTCGCCCGAGATCAGCGAGGTGCCGGCATGCAGGATGTCATGCCGCAATGCGGGCTGTTCCTCGGGTTCGGCGGATGCATTGCGTGCCATCGGCTTGGATTCGCCGGTGAGGTTGGCGGTGTTGACGCGCACGCCGAACGCTTCGATCAGGCGGCAGTCGGCGGGCACATCGTCGCCCGCCGCGAGCAGCACCACATCGCCCGGCACCAGTTCCGCCGCCGGCAATTGCACCGCTTTTCCGTCGCGCAACGCGGTGGTGTAGCGCGGCAGCAGGTTGCGCAATGCCGCCAGCGCTTTTTCCGCGCGGTATTCCTGCCAGAACGAAAACAGCCCGTTGATCAAAATCACGCCGAGCACGGCATAGCCCAGCATCGCCATGCCCTGGCCCGGGTCTTTCCATTCGGCGACGAAAGCCAGCCCCGCCGCCAGCCAGAGGATCAGCGCGAAGAAGTGGGTGAATTCCTTGAATAACTTTCCAACAAGGGGCAGTTTTCCTGCGAACGGCAGACCGGCGATAAGCGGCTGCGCGGCAATCTCCTCAATCTGGTTTGCGCCGTATCTTGCCAGCCGCTGCACGGCCTCGGCCTGGCTCAGGCCATCCGCCCCGCTGTGCAGATGCACATAGAGTTCCTCGATGGCATGGCGGTGTGGATTCACGATATTTGCTCAGCGAGCGCGTGTCTGGTTAAGATGCAAACGCAAAAAAGCCTGGTGCAGGGGTTCCACGAGCATGGTTTCCTCCGCGAGGTGGAATAGGGGAGGGCACAGCTTACCGCAAAGAGCGCGCAACTATACATAGCGACTAAATCTACTGCGCGACTCCGGGGCGGGGTCGGGCGGTGCTCGCGCTCCTCACATACTGCGGTGTATGCTCCGGGCACTGCGCTCCGGCCTTCCCCGCCCCGAAGCCGCTCGCTACGATTTCTGTCGCTATGTATAAAACACGGGGTCATGCTGGATGAACTATATTTGCGCCCGTCAGGTTGATTCATCCAGTTTTTCCGCAACCCCTTCAAAATCATTTTCCGCCCGGCGGTGTGACACTTGTCGCTCCAGCGCTGCACGCAGAAACGCGCGGATAGAATCGGCAGCCGAGCCGGCTAACGTGCTTTCACGATTCCGGACTTGCGAAAGTGTCCTGTAATTTCGGTTAGGTATACCCACGGTTTTGCCGTGGGTAATATAACTTGCCTGAAACAGCCGCAGTATGGCCCGGAATGGCCTGACTGCATGATGTGCTATGCTCAGCGAGGTTGTTTTGTTGATGGCTTTTGATGAAATTCATACTTTATTTTTTGTTGCTGATCGCTTCGTCCGCGCGGGCCGATCAGCCTGCGGAATGGGCGCTGCTACCCCCCGTAGAGTTGCTGCCATCGAGCATTCGCGCGGCGGGCGGTGCCGGCGCAGGTGCTGGGACGTCCTCCGGCGTACCCCCTGCGGGGGACCCTGATTTTCGTGCCGCGCAGGGTGCGTTTCGCGCCGGAGATGCGGCAAGGCTGGCGCGTTACGCGAAGCGGCTGGAAAAATCACCGCTGGAGGTGTACGTCAGTTACTACCGATTGCGCCTGGATCTTGAAAACGCCGACCCCGGGGCGGTCACGAGTTTTCTTTCCAGGCCGCAAGACACGCCGATGATAGACCGTTTGCGCGGCGAATGGCTGAAACTGCTCGGCAAAAAACAGCAGTGGGAGTTGTTCGACGCGGAATATCCGCGCCTGCTGAACGAAGATACCGAGTTGGCCTGCTATGCCATGCAATCGCGCCGCCGCAGCCAGGAGCAGGCTGCCTTGCGCGAAGCGCGCGGGTTGTGGTTCAGCGGCAAGGATCAACCGGATAGTTGCGCCGTGCTGTTTGAAGCGGCATTGTCCTCCGGCATTATCAGCGAACAGGATGTTTTGCAGCGGCTGCGCCTTGCCCTGGAAGCCGGCAATGTGTCGCTTGCGCAAAATCTTGCCGTGCGTCTGGGCGGCAGCTACGCGGAGTTACCCGCGGCTTTGAAAAACGCGTCGGCCGATCCGGACCGCTACCTGGAAAAACTGGCGCCGGAAAACGCAAATGACAGCCAGCGTACCGTCGTGCTGTTTGCGTTGCACCGCCTGGCAAAGCAATCACCGGAACTGGCCGCAGCGCGCTGGGCAAATATATCGGCCTATTTCCCCGCAACCGAGCAGCAATATTTTTATGGCTGGCTGGCTTATGAGGCGGCGCGCAATCGGGATGGGCATGCGCTGCAATGGTTCAAGGAATCCGCAAACACCCCGCTTAACGAGCTGCAATCGGCATGGCGGGTGCGCGCGGCATTGCGCGCGCAGGATTGGCCCGAAGTATTGGCAAGCATAGACAGGATGGGCGTGCAGCAGCAGCGCGAAGCGGCGTGGCTATACTGGAAGGCGCGTGCCTTGCAGGAATTGGGCAAGCCTGTCGAGGCGAGAAACCTGTTCGTGCTGTTGAGCGGCGAATTCCACTTTTACGGGCAACTGGCAGGCGACGAATTGGCAGATACGCCGGTATTGAGCGAAGCGATGGCGACATACAAACCCGACCAGCATGCTATCGAGGCGATGCTGGAGCTGCCGGGTATTCAGCGCACCCTGGCGTTGTATCGGATGGAGTTATACAGCGACGCGTTGGAGGAATGGCGCTGGGTGCTGCGCAATTTCAATGACCGGCAGTTGCTCACCGCAGCGGAAATCGCGCGGCGCAACAAGATGTATGACCGCGCCATCGGCGCTGCGGACAAGACCGTCAGCGTGCATGATTTCAGCTTGCGCTATCTCGCTCCTTATCGTGATGTGCTGCAGACACACATTCGCGAACAGGGCCTGGAAGAAGCCTGGGTGTATGGGCTGATGCGCCAGGAAAGCCGTTTTGCCAGCAGCGCAAAATCCGATACCGGCGCCGCCGGGCTGATGCAGATCATGCCGGAAACGGCGCGCTGGCTGGCGGGCAAACTGGGATTGAAAAGTTATCGCACCGCGCTGATCCATCAACTTGACACCAACCTGCGCCTCGGTACCTATTACATGAAAACCATACTCTCCCAGTTTGAGGGCAACCCGGTGACGGCTTCGGCGGCATACAATGCCGGACCGCGTCGGGCGGATGAGTGGCGCGGCGACCGGACTCTTGAAGGCGCGATTTACGCCGAGACCATCCCGTTCGAAGAAACACGCGACTATGTGAAAAAAGTGATGAGCAACACCGTGTATTACGCCAGTCAATTCAATGCGCCGCCGCGCTCGCTCAAACAGCGCATGGCTGTCGTTGCGGCCAAACCTTCGGTTAGACAGCAAGCGGCTGCAGATGAAAAGTGAAAGCAAAATCTATTGCGTAGGCGGCGCGGTGCGCGACCGCCTGCTTGGGCTTCCGGTTCAGGATCACGATTGGGTGGTGGTCGGCAGTACGCCGGAAGAAATGATCGATCGGGGCTTCCAGCCGGTGGGCAAGGATTTTCCGGTGTTCCTGCACCCGCAAACCCACGAGGAATACGCGCTGGCGCGCACCGAACGCAAGACCGCGCGCGGCTACAAGGGTTTTGCCGTATACGCCGCGCCCGACGTGACGCTGGAGCAGGACTTGCTGCGCCGCGATTTCACGATCAACGCCATCGCCCAGGAAGTTGATGACAAGCAAGGCGGGGGCAACCTGGTCGACCCTTATAACGGCATCGCCGATTTGCGCGCGGGCATATTGCGCCATGTCAGCGCGGCGTTCAGCGAGGATCCGGTGCGCATTCTGCGCGCGGCGCGGTTTGTGGCGCGCTTCGGCTTCACCATTGCGCCGGAGACCCTGGCGCTGATGCGCGGCATGGTGGCAAACGGTGAAGTGGATGCACTGGTGGCGGAGCGCGTCTGGCAGGAATTGGCGCGCGGCTTGATGGAAAAAAATCCTTCGCGTTTTTTTGAAACGCTGCGCAGCTGTGGCGCGCTGGCGAAAATCCTGCCCGAAGTAGACGCGCTGTTCGGTGTGCCGCAGCCGGAAAAGTATCACCCCGAAATTGATTGCGGAGTGCATACCATGCTGGTGGTGGATGATGCGGCGCAACACGGTTACACACTGGAGGTGCGCTTTGCCGCACTGGCCCATGATCTGGGCAAGGGCTCCACGCCCAGGGATATTTTGCCGCGCCACATCGGGCACGAACTGCGCAGTGTGGAGCTGGTGAAGCAGCTTGCGCAGCGCCTGCGCGTGCCCGCCGATTGCCGCGATCTGGCTTTGCTGGCAGCGCGTTACCACAGCGACATTCACCGAGCGGCTGAATTGCGCGCCGAGACCATCATCAAATTGTTTCAGTCGGCGGATGCCTGGCGCAGGCCGGAGCGCTTCGTCCATTTGTTGCAAGCCTGCGCCGCGGACGCACGCGGGCGCAGCGGACATGAAAATGACGATTACCCTCAGGCCGATTACCTGCTGGAGTTATTGGCCGTTGCACGCGCGCTGGACGCGGGTGAAATTGCCGGGAAATGTGCCGATAACAGCGCAATCGCTGCCGCCGTACAGCAGGCGCGCATCAAGTCAATAGAGGGGTTGGTGCAGGCGCGGAGCAAGGAATAGCCGGGAGATGGCAGGCAGGGAGCCTTGCCTGGATGAAACGGGAATTACTTGCGAGTCGCCGCCAGTCAGCTTGCCTGCTTGCCACTATTCGGGGGCTTGCCGCTGGGTGGCCTCTGAATTGTCCGAAAATCCCTCAGGAGCGATTCTTCAAATTTTTCCAGAGGCTCCGGCTTGCCAAACAGATACCCCTGATAGCGCTTGCATCCGGCATTCTCCAGAAAACCACGTTGCGTCTCTGTCTCCACGCCCTCAGCAATTGCCTCCATGTTCAGATTATTGGCCATGCCGATAATGGTTTGAACGATCAACACATCGGTGGATTCCATGCCGATGCTGCGCACGAAAGATTGATCGACCTTCAATTGGTCGAGCGGCAGTTGCGTCAGGTAAGTCAGCGAAGAATAACCTGTGCCGAAATCGTCAATCGAAAACCGCACACCCAGGTGTCTCAGCGCATGCATCCTGGCAACGGTGTCGGCAACGTCAGCGAGCACCACGCTTTCGCTCAACTCAAGCTTGAGGCGCGAGGGGTTGATGCCTGTTTGTTTGATCAGATTATCCACTTGCGCAACGAAATCGGGTTGGTGGAACTGCCGTGCGCTGACGTTGACCGCAAGCTGCAAATCACGGGTTTGCGGGTTGGTCTCCCAGAGTTTGATTTGTTTACACGCAGTTTCCAGCACCCATTTCCCGATCGGCAGGATAAGCCCGGTCTCTTCCGCCATCGGAATGAATTGACCCGGGAAAATCACGCCCATATCAGGATGTATCCAGCGCAACAGGACCTCGGCGCCAACCGGTTGGATGTGTTCGTCAACCTGCACCTGGAAATACAGGTGCAGTTGCTGTTCTGCAATCGCCCCCCCGAGCGCATGCTCGAATTCGCTTCGCGCCTCAAGTGCACGCTGGGTGTGCGGGTCATACAGGCGCACCGTGTTGCGCCCGGCATTTTTTGCCTGATACATCGCGGCATCGGCGCGCTTGTGGACTTCCTCGATAGTAATCCCCGCGTCGCAAAACACCGTTACACCAATGCTGGCGCTACAGTTGTAGATGAATTGATCAAGTTCATAAGGCTGGCTGAGTGCGCTTGATATCTTTTCGGCGATCCTCAATGCCTGCTCCGAGGCGGATTTTTCGTTCTCGCCCAATTCTCCCAACAGCACCACGAATTCATCGCCGCCCATCCTCGCCAGGGTGTCGGAAGCGCGCACGTTGGCTTTCAACCGCCTCGCAACTTCGATCAGCAGCAGGTCGCCCATCCCGTGGCCTTTGGTGTCGTTCAGCGCCTTGAAGTTGTCCATATCCAGAAACATCAATGCAAGATAATGCCTGGTGCGACTCGACAACGCGATCGCGTGCTCAAGCCGATCGTGAAACAATCGCCGGTTGGGCAATTCGGTGAGAGGGTCGGTATAGGCGAGGTGATAAACAGTCTGGTCGCGCTCATCGGCAAGTCCTTTCGGATTGCGCGCACTTCTGGGGACAGTTTTCAAGAGCAGCAGCGCCTCCAGCAAAAGCACCAGCACGATAAACAGCAGGTTTACCTCAACGGTCCCCTGGACCTGCCTGACATCTCCTGTTTGTGCGGCCGTCACCCTGGCAGCCAGCATCCTGTATTCCTGTTCTGCGGCTCCCGAGACTTCGGCAAGCTGAGCAGCAAATGTTCCTTCAAAGCCGCTCACCATGCGGTCAATCTGTAATGTCGCCGGGCGGTTTTGTGCCAGCGTGTGCCTGGCAAGCGCAACACGGTATTGCATGCCGATGTCCTGATGTAAACCGAGTATCGATTTCAGGCTGGCGGCTTTGCGATCCTCGTGCGCATTCAATGACGAGAAGTGCATGGCTTCAAGTGACTTGCGCGCCTCAGCCTCATGATGCAAGAAATTCCTCAGGTGGACCTTCAAGTCCTGTGCGTCATGACCGCGTATCAGGATGTTTTTCCACTCTTGCACCTGTAGACTGAACGCGGCTTGTGCATGATGTGCCCTGTCGCTCTGTTCCTTTTTTGAGGACAAACCCGCAACGTTGTGATGCAGGGTTGCCTCAAGCTTGTCAATATTGCGATAGAGATCGTACAGGCTGAACAGCAGCACGCAAGGAAGCAAGGCCAGCGCTGCCAGGAAAGCGTATTTTTTACGCCTTATTCCGGAGCTGATGGCAATCCATTTGTCCTTATTCACCTTGTCTCCATAACCATGGTCCCATGCAATCCACTTCCCCGATATTGCCCCAGGCACGCGCCGGTAAAGGCTGAAAACGCAAAACCGGGAATGCTGTCCATTTGCGGCGCAACTTATCAGTACAGTCAATTTGATGTCCATGGAACATAGCGCACTAAATGAATGCTGTATATAAGCCAAATAGACTATGCGGCCGGATATGGATATTGCGAATACTCCGCAAAAACGGCTGGCCGTGTGAATGGAGATTGCTTCATCAGGGCGCTCAGGACAGCCTGAAGCCAGCCTGTTCGCTGGAAGGCAAGTACATGCAGAACAGGTTAATTAGCGTGCTTCCGCACAAACAGCAGAACGGCTTTATAACGATCGTGTCAATTCGCCGCGGATAAAGCCTGATAATGACAATGGGCTTGCCATTCCTGCTGCCTCGCTTGGGACAGGTCTTTTGCCCAGCGCGATCACCTTGAACAGTTCACCCATCTCCGCCGGGCTGGTGAGTTTCTGCAATTGAGCAGAAAGCGGCAGGTAATCGCGCAGGTTTTCCGGCGAGGTGTCCTGCAACAGGTCGGCGATGCCGCACGGATTTATCACGGCATCTGGATTACCTACACTACAATCCAGTCACGTATCGTCATGTTGCTAATGTGGTCGATTGGCCTTACTCGACTTTTCATCACTATGTGAAAGAAGGAATGTATCCGGAGGGTTGGGGTGGCATTGTGGAGACGAATGATGGCGAGAGTTTTGGAGAGTGATCTGGTGCGCAAGCGCACCCTGCTAGGTTAATTCTGACTGATTGATTATTTCGGCGGTACCAATAACCGCCATGGTTCTACATTTAGTGCATCAGCAATTTTCTCGATATTGCCGAGTGCAACATTCCATACACAGCGCTCCACTGCCGAAATGTAAGTTCTGTCTAAATCGCAGCGAAACGCGAGTTCTTCCTGTGAAATTGCATTCTCAAAACGAAGCAGCCGAATGTTATAGGCGAGCGTCCCCCTTAAGGATTTTTCAAACTGGTTGTATTTTGGTTTTGAAACGCGCTTTGGCATAGCGCGCAGAATCTACTAGCGCGGTGTTTGTATCCACGGTGTTTGCTTCGCATATGTATTCCGGATAGAGTGCCATCCCATGCTGTTCAGCTTTTTGGTAAAAAGACTTCCAAGAATGGCGTAGGCAAATTGTCTGGCTTATTTCAGGGAAGAAAAACATGAAACTGAAAACATTAGTTGCAGGTATTGTATTGGTGACTACCGCACCCTTGGCAATGGCAGATTCAGATTTATACGGTGCGCTTGATTTGGGACAAAGCACCATGGCTATGGATTGCAGTCTCTCTGGGGCGATGTCATCACTTGGATTTACCAGCTCAACATGCATGGACAAAGCCACATCTCCCCGTGCCTCCTTGGGCTATCAAATCAATGATAATTTCGCTATTGAGGGTGGATATATCGGTATCGGTAAGTTTGAACGTAAGGCAACTGGAACAAATCTGGGCCGTCCTGTTACTTATACAGAAAGCATGGATGTTTCCGAATTACAGCTTGCCGTTATCCTTTCATCGCCAATAGCTAACAAATTTTCTTGGTTTACAAAGATTGGTTTCGCAAGATGGGACATGAAAAATTCAGGGGAGTTGGTAGTTGCTGGTGCTGTTACCTCGGATACTCTGCCGTCGGCCACAGGTATCGATTTTCTATGGGGCATAGGTATTAGATACAACATCAACGAAGCACTCGCCGTTCGTGTTCAGTATGATCGTCACAATATTGGTGATTCCAATACATCTGAAGCAACGGTCACTATGCCGAGCGTAGGGCTGATATTCAAGTTTTAACCGTAGCACTCTAGCGCGGTAACCATCTGGCATTGCACCGCATAACCACATTTGCGGCGCATGGTCTGTTGGTTATTGCGCCCTGCTTGGGTTACGTGGGCCGCACAGTAGCACTATAGCGAACGCGTCAGGTCTCCACGGGCGAATCCACACAGCGGGCCCGCGATATTTTTGCCCAACGCGATCACCTTGAACAGTTCACCCATCTCCGCCGGGCTGGTGAGTTTTTGCAGCTGCGCAGAAAGCGGCAGGTAATCGCGCAGGTTTTCCGGCGAGGTGTCCTGCAGCAGCTCGGTAATGCCGCAGTTGATCAGGAAGAACGCCTGGCTGGTGTAACCCAGCAGCTCCAGGCCGGCATCAATACCGCATTCGGCGATGCCGGTGAAATTTACATGCGCGGTGATGTCCTGCAAGCCGGGCAGAAAGAACGGGTCGTCATGCGCATGGTGGCGGTAATGGCACATCAGGGTGCCGCTGCTGCGTTGCGGATGATAATACTCGCGCGCGCCGAAGCCGTAATCGATGAACAGCATCGCGCCCTGTTCCAGACAATTTGCCAGGCTATTAACCAGTCCGCACGCGGCGAGGCAGATTTCGCTGACGTAATCGTCCGGAACACTGGCCGCTTCGACAGGCCTGTCCTGAGCCTGTCCTGAGCCTGTCGAAGTGGCGAAGTCGAAGGGCTCAGGACGGGCCTGTTGCGCGGCATGCAGCAAGACCGCATCTCCGATGGCGCGCTCCTGCCAGATGAAGCCGTTTTCGCTCAGTGCGACGCCGCGTTCGGTGATTGCGCCGTCGCGCCAGTGCACCAGATGCACTGGCAATGCATCGAGCACTTCGTTGGCGATGATGGCGCCGCTGAAATTTTCCGGCAATTCGTCCAGCCAATGTACACGGTTCCTCAGGTGCGGCATCCTGTTGTGCAGGGTATCTTGCTGGCGCGCGCGCAAGTCAGCGCTCACCTCAAGGATCGCGTAGCTGTCCGGCAAGTTGCCGGATTTCTCCAGTTCGGCAAGCATATCCGCCGCCAGTTTGCCGCTGCCCGCGCCCAGTTCCAGAATATGCGGCGCACTGGATGCCATGATTTCCGCCGCTTGACGAGCCAGGGTACGCCCGAACAGCGGAGACAGTTCCGGTGCGGTGATGAAGTCGCCCGCCGCGCCGAATTTGTGCGCTCCCGCGGTGTAATAACCCAGTCCGGGCGCGTACAGCGCCAGCTCCATATAGCGCGCAAAGGAAATCCAGCCGCCGTGTGCGGCGATATCGCGCCGGATGAATTCGACCAGGCGTGCGCTGTGACGGGCGGCTTCCGGGCTGGGTGAGGGTAGGGGAGCGGGCATGGTCGGGTATAATTCGCGAAGCAGGCAAGTTTAATGGAGCGCGAGTCTAATGGAACAGGGGATGCAAGGCAAAGTAGTGCTGGTGACAGGCGGGGCGAAGCGTGTCGGCGAGGCGATCTGCCGCCGCCTGCACGCGGCGGGAGCGCAGCTCGCCGTGCATTACCGCAGTTCCGCACAGGAAGCGCTGGCCATGCAGAAGGAGCTGAACAAACTGCGCCCGAAAAGCGCCGCCGTGTTTCAGGCTGACCTGCTCGACCTGGGCGCGTTGCCGCAACTGGTGCACAAGGTCATCAAAAAATTCGGGCGCCTGGACGCACTGGTCAACAACGCTTCCAGCTTCTACGCCACGCCATTGGCGGAAGTGGACGAACTGCAGTGGCATGACTTGCTCGGCACCAATCTGCGCGCACCGCTGTTTCTTGCGCAGGCGGCAGCGGCTGAATTGCGCCGTCAGCATGGTTGTATCGTGAACATCGCGGACATCCACGCCGAACGTCCGTTGCGCGGCCATTTGCTGTACAGCGTTGCCAAGGCCGGGTTGGTCGCACTGACCCGCGGACTGGCACAGGAAATGGCGCCGCAGGTGCGCGTCAACGCCGTTGCACCCGGTGTCATCATATGGCCGGAGGGCGAGGCATGGCTGGACGAGGAACAGCGCCGCAAGATCGTGGCGCACACGCTGCTCAAGCGCGAGGGCGAACCGGAAGATGTTGCCCGCACCGTGCAATTCCTGTTAAACGATTCTCCCTACATTACCGGGCAACTTATTGCGGTCGACGGCGGTCGCAGCATCAACCTTTGAAAGATTCATATGATTGAAAGTATCCAGGAAATTACTGCAGAAGCCGGCGAGGCGGATGCAGTGCAAGGCGCGGGGCGCGCAGCGACCGAGACATATCGAGCGGACAGGCGACCGGGCGAGCACGCCGCAACGCAGCAATGCGCCGCCGCCACCTCTGAGGTGCATTTCGAGCGCCACTCCACCAATTTCAATCGCCTCAAAGGCCGGCTGGAGCACAATGTCGGCAAGGCGATTGCCGATTTCAACATGATTGAAGACGGCGATAGCGTGATGGTATGCCTGAGCGGCGGCAAGGATTCCTATACCTTGCTGGATATTCTGCTCACCCTGCGCAAGCGCGCGCCGATTGATTTTCGCATCGTTGCGATGAATCTCGATCAAAAACAACCGGGCTTTCCTGCCGATGTGCTGCCCAATTATCTGAAGACCGCCGGCGTAGAATTCCATATCGAAAGTCAGGACACCTATTCCATCGTCAAGGAAAAAATTCCCGAGGGCAAGACCACCTGCTCGCTGTGTTCGCGCCTGAGGCGCGGCATTATCTACCGCGTGGCGCATGAACTCGGCGCGAACAAGATCGCGCTGGGGCATCATCGCGACGACATGATCGAAACATTGTTCCTGAACATGTTCTTCGGTGGGAAACTCAAGGCCATGCCGCCCAAACTGGTCACCGACAAGGGTGATCATATCGTGATCCGCCCGCTGGCTTATTGCACCGAAAAGGATATCGCCCGCTATGCGCGCGGCATGGAATTTCCGATCATTCCGTGCAACCTGTGCGGCTCGCAGGAAAACATGCAGCGCAAAACCATCAAGGAAATGCTCAATGCTTGGGAGCTTCAGTATCCGGGACGCAGCCAGACCATTTTTACCGCCATGCAGAACGTCGCGCCCTCACACCTGCTGGATGGCAGCCTGTTCGATTTCAGGAATATTCATTTGGGCGATGTCGTGGCGGAAGGTGACGTGGCATTTGATGACGCCGTGTGAAGCCGGCGTAAGCCCGGCTTGTTTTTACGCAAGGATACCCCGAGCATGGTGGTTTGAATTCTTCCCGCGCACATGTGTAAAACGGGTAGCACAGCCTGTTCGCGACAAGAATGGTCTATGCTATGCTTGCGCTGATTGAATTCGGAAATTTTGTGTGTGGGCTGCAATTTACGCCTGGCCCGGGTCGACATGAATGATCCCTACCCGGGGTCATGGTTTGGTCTGGAGATTTCCTCACAAACTATTGTTATGCGGCGTAATCATTGCGCCAATTTTTGATATATTCCGGTCTGCTCAACAATGAATTTATTTAAGGAGTGAAGTTATGTTAGCACGCAATTTTGTTGCGCTTTCCCTATTGGCCGCCAGCACTTCTGTTCTGGCAGACACCGTCGATATCAATCTGCGCGATAACAGCGTCCAATTGCAGTATGCCGCCTCAGTGGGCCGCGATAGTCTCGGAACATCCGAGTTGCATGCGGGCTTGCTGTATACCGATAAAAATGACCGGTTCGGCGATTTCGGCCTGGTGGTAAAAGAAGCGGCAGGCAGCAGTGATTCAGGAATAACCGCGGGTGTCGGCTTGAAGGGCGTCGTGGCTTCGGTAAACGGCAATGATGCTCTGGCCCTGGCTTTGGGGGGGCAGGTTCACTATTCGCTGCCTGCCGCCCCCCGTCTGGGCATTGCCGGTCAATTGTATTTTTCTCCGAATATTGTCACTTACCGCGATGCCGAGCGCTTTATTGAGGCCGGTGCACGGCTGGAATATGAAGTCATTCCGCAGGCGGTGGTCTATCTCGGTTATCGAAGAATCAGCTTCAGTCTCATCAACAAGCCCGATGTCATACTCGATGTAGGCTTTCATGCGGGTGTCAGAATCGCGTTCTAACCCGCTTCACACCACCGCAATTTTGAAGATCACCTTGCGGATGTTTCCGGCGCCAACCAGCGGCGCATGCGCATCCTCCGGGAAGAAGATGCAGAACGCGCCGGGCGGCACGGCGATCCACGTTGCCGGCACATCGTGGAAGAACTGGATGTCCGTCTTGTAATCGCTCACCGGGTTGCGGCAATCCGCCAGCGCTTTCCAGCCCATCTCGTCGGTTCCTTCCAGCACCAGCTGAATATCGATGTACTTGCGGTGGCATTCCAGCTTTGCCTCGGCGCGAGTACGTGCGGGGACGCTCTCCACTATCGCGAACAAGTCATCGCCGACGATGGGATAGCGTCCCGGCGCGAGCGCCATCAAATCGGTGTTGCGGATGTAGTCGAACACGCGCGGGAACAGCGGATGCAGCGCGGCATAGCGGTCGGCCTGGGAAAGTGCGGAGAGGATCATGGTCGTGTTCCGGCTAGGCAAAAGTTAATATTATTTTCGGCCGGAAAGCATACGGGTCAGTGTGTTATCTCGCAGGATGAAGTGATGATACAACGCCGCCGCCACATGCAGTCCGATGAGGTAATACCCCACGGTGCCGACAGTTTCATGCACCTCCTTGATCTGCTTCGCGAGGTCTTTGTTTTCGCTGATCAGCGCGGGCAGTTGCAGGCCGAAAAACGGAATCGGTTTCCCGGATGCACTGAGCAGCAGCCAGCCCATCAACGGCAAGCCCAACATCAGCGCATAAAGCGCCAGATGCAACAGCTTGGCGGAAAGCTGCTGCCAGTTCGGCGGTTCCGGCTGGATGACGGGAGTGGGGCCGGAAAGGCGCGCCGCCAGCCGCAACCAGACCAGCGCGAACACCAGCATGCCGAGCATGAAGTGCCAAGTCTTTAACACCTCGCGGGGATCGCTGCCTTTTTCGAATAAGTCACGCAGTTCGATGGTTGCATATACAGCGACGAACAATAGGAACATCAGCCAATGGATGCCGATGGTAAGCGAGCCGTATCGGCTCGTCGTGTTTTTCCAGTCCATGGTAAGTCTCCATTCAGAGTTTTGGTTTTGAGCGACAGTAAATCGGGGTTGCAGATATGCTATTGCGGTAGTCCACAACGGCTTCCTGATGATTGGATGTGAATCAGGAATTATGCTGGCAAGCCTTGATGCAGGCAAGCTTAAATAAACCTCGCCACCATCCCCCTTGCCAGTTCACCCTGCAACGGTATCCGTACGCGATGCCCGCTGCCTGGAGCAACTTTCAGTTCTGCGCCTTCGAGGCTGCGCATCTCTTTCAACTCGATAATGCAGTTTCCGGAAGGGTGGATGATTTCCAGTCTGTCGCCGACCTGGAATTTGTTTTTCACGTCGATCTCGGCGATGCCGCCGGCGCAACTGACAATGTCGCCGACATATTGCTGACGGGTGCTTTCGGAGTGGCCGCGCAAGTAGTTCTGTTGTTCGTGGGTGTGGTGGCGTTCGAAAAAGCCGTCGGTATAGCCGCGATTCGCCAGCGCATCCAGCGCGCCGAGCAGTGCGTAGTTGAACGGATTGCCTGCCACCGCATCGTCTATCGCCTGGCGGTACACCTGCGCGGTGCGCGCGACGTAGTAGATGGACTTGGTGCGGCCTTCGACCTTGAGCGAATCCACGCCGATCTTTACCAGCCGTTCGACATGCTCCACGGCGCGCAGATCTTTCGAGTTCATGATGTAGGTGCCGTGTTCGTCTTCCAGCACCGGCATCAGCTCGTCAGGGTGATCGCCGCGCGAGATCAGGTATGCACGGTCGGCCAGCGGGTGGCGCGGCTGGCTGCCGCAATCGGACAGCGCGGATGCGCTCAGCGCCTTGTCGAAGTCGAAATCAATTTTTTGAATATCGCCGGTGCCGTCCTCATTCGCGCTGTCCATCTTGTAATCCCAGCGGCAGGAGTTGGTGCAGGTGCCCTGGTTGGCATCGCGGTGGTTGAAGTAGCCGGACAGCAGGCAGCGGCCGGAATAGGCGATGCACAGCGCGCCGTGGATGAATACTTCCAGTTCGATATCCGGGCATTGCTGGCGGATTTCCTCGATCTCGTCCAGCGACAGTTCGCGCGACAGGATCACGCGCGACAGGCCCAGCGATTGCCAGAACTTCACCGCCGCGTAGTTGACGGTGTTGGCCTGCACCGAGAGGTGGACCGGCGTCTCCGGCCAGCGCTCGCGCACCATCGCGATCAGGCCGGGGTCGGCCATGATAAGCGCGTCCGGTTGCATCGCGATGACCGGCTCCATGTCCGCCATGTAGGTCTTCACCTTGGCGTTGTGCGGCATCAGGTTGCTGGCGACGAACAATTTCTTGCCCAGCGCGTGCGCTTCCCGAATGCCGGTTTGCAGCTCTTCCATCTGGAATTCATTGTTGCGCGCGCGCAAGCTGTAGCGCGGCTGCCCTGCGTACACCGCGTCCGCGCCGAAGGCGTAGGCGGTGCGCATTTTTTCCAGCGTTCCTGCGGGCAGCAAAAGTTCCGGTGCGCGCAACTTGCTCATAACCCCAATCGTTTCCAGATAGCCAGCGTGGGTGCGGCCTGGTTCAGCGTGTAGAAATGCAGCCCCGGCGCGCCGCCCGCGAGCAACTTCTCGCACAGTTGCGCGACGACATCGAGGCCGAAGGCTTGCACCGACTCGTTGTCTTCGCCAAAACCTTCCAGTATCCTGCGCATCCAGCGCGGAATCTCCGCTCCGCAGGCATCGGAAAATCGCGCCAGCTGGGCAAATTTCACGATCGGCATGATGCCCGGCACGATGGGCACGGTGATGCCCAGCTTGCGGCATTCATCGACAAAGTAAAAGTAGCTGTCGGCATTGTAGAAGTACTGCGTGATGGCGGAATCGGCCCCGGCGGCCATCTTGCGCTTGAAGTTGAGAATATCCTCGCGCGCCGATTTGGCCTGCGGATGAAACTCCGGGTAGGCAGCCACTTCGATGTGGAAGTGATCGCCGGTCTGCTCGCGTATGAACGCCACCAGCTCGTTGGCGTATTGAAACTCGCCGAGGCTGCCCATGCCGGAGGGCAGATCGCCGCGCAGCGCGACGATGCGCCGGATGCCCATATCCCTGTAGATATCGAGCATCGCGCGGATGTTTTCGCGCCTGGAGGCCACGCAGGAAATGTGCGGCGCTGCGTTATAACCCTCGGCCTTGATCTGCCGTATGGTTTCAATAGTGCGGTCCTGCGTCGAACCGCCCGCGCCGAATGTCACCGAAAAAAACTCGGGATGCAACGCCGCAAGCTGCTTGCGCACGGCCGCAAGTTTTTCGACACCCTCCGGGGTATGCGGCGGGAAAAATTCAAAACTGAATAGTTGTTTGCTCATGCCGATCTCATTTATTGGTTGGCCTCATCAACTGTGCGGCGGCTGCAGACAGCGCCCAGGAAAATATACTGTACAGCACCGCGCCCAATACGCCGTGCCAGAAACTGTCCACGACAAAACCGCGCAGCACCGAACCCACCGCCCAGAACAACAGTCCATTGATCACGAAGATGAACAATCCCAACGTGATCAGGGTGACGGGCAGCGTGAGCAAGAGCAGCAGCGGGCGTATCAGCGTATTGACCAGTCCCAGAAAAAATGCCGCGATCAGCGCAGCGCCGAAGCCGTCGACATGGATGCCCGGCACAAAATTCGCCACGGCGACCAATGCGAGCGCATTGAGCAGCCAGATTAACAGCAACTCCAATTGCAGACTTATATGCGGTTTCATTTGTGCTTTCCTTTGGCGGGTTTGCCCGCTTTTGCGGCCAGTGCCCGCAATGCCGCGCCATAAGCGGACTGGCACCAGGCGCTCATTTCCGCAGGCGATTCAAGGCTGGATTCCGGCGCAGACCAGTAAGACATTTGCACGGTGCGAGTCTGGCTTTGATAAACGAACGGGCGGCTGCCGGCCCGTTCGAAATGCGTCACGTTACCCGCATCCGTCTTGAAGAACAATTCATCATCTGCGACCAATGCGAACATCAATCCTTCCCGGTACAAACCATAACCGCCAAACATCCTGCGTGCCGATACCGCTGCCCAATCCGCCATGAGCCCCACCACATAATCAACGAATTCATTATGCGTAGAGCTCATGTGCGCAAGGCTTAATATCGATAATGGTTGGCCTTGTAAGGGCCTTCCTTGGGTACGCCGATGTAGGCGGCTTGCTGGTCGGTCAGCGTGCTCAGTTGCGCATTCAGCGTGGTCAGTTGCAGTCGAGCAACTTTTTCGTCCAGATGTTTGGGTAACGTGTATACGCCAATGGGATAGTCCTTGGTGCGGGTAAATAGTTCAATCTGCGCGATGGTCTGGTTGGCGAACGATGAGGACATCACATAGGACGGATGGCCGGTGCCGCAGCCCAGGTTCACCAGGCGGCCTTCGGCCAGTAGCAGGATGCGCTTGCCGTCAGGAAAAATCACATGATCGACCTGCGGCTTGATGTTTTCCCACTTGTATTGCTTGAGCGATGCAACGTCGATTTCGTTGTCGAAGTGTCCGATGTTGCACACGATGGCCTGGTTCTTCATCTTTTTCATATGATCATGAGTGATCACATGGTAGTTGCCGGTGGTCGTGACAAAAATGTCGCCGTGCTCGCACGCGTATTCCATCGTGACCACGCGGTAACCTTCCATCGCCGCCTGTAGCGCACAGATCGGGTCGATCTCGGTGACCCAGACTTGCGCAGACAGCGCGCGCATGGCTTGCGAACAACCTTTGCCCACGTCGCCATAACCGACGATCACGGCAATCTTGCCGGCGATCATCACGTCGGTGGCGCGCTTGATGCCGTCCACCAGCGATTCGCGGCAGCCGTACAGATTGTCGAATTTGGATTTGGTGACGGAATCATTCACGTTGATGGCCGGGAACTTCAGTTCGCCGCGCTCATGCATCTGGTACAGGCGGTGCACGCCGGTGGTGGTTTCCTCGGTCACACCCTTGATTGCGGCCAGGCGTGTGGAATACCATTTTTTGTCCACTTCCAGCTTGGCCTTGATCGAAGCGAACAGGCAGGTCTCTTCTTCCGAGCCGGGATTGTTCAGCAGCGTAGCGTCTTTTTCGGCACGCGCGCCCAGATGCAGCAACAGCGTGGCATCGCCGCCGTCGTCCAGAATCATGTTGGAAAGACCGCCGTCCGCCCATTCAAAAATGCGATGGGTGTAGTCCCAGTACTCGGTCAGTGTTTCGCCTTTGACCGCGAACACCGGCGTGCCGGTCGCGACGATCGCGGCGGCGGCGTGGTCCTGTGTCGAGTAAATGTTGCAGGAAGCCCAGCGCACTTCCGCGCCCAGTGCAACCAGAGTCTCGATCAGCACGCCGGTCTGGATCGTCATGTGCAGCGATCCGGTGATGCGCGCGCCCTTGAGCGGCTGGGTCCTGGAGAATTCCTTGCGGATCGCCATCAGGCCGGGCATTTCGATTTCGGCGATAGCCAGTTCCTTGCGTCCCCATGCGGCCAGGGACATATCGGCGACGATGTAATCGGTGAATTCTTTTGCAGCAGCGTTCATCTTAAACTCCATTCATAAGTGGTTAATGAATGGGTGCAGTTGAAACGTTGAACCACTGGCTCCGAGCCTGACGGGGGGCTGGTTGCCCAGACCCGCTGCAGCACCCCTCGGAGGGCGGGTAAAACATGAATCACGTAGGGCGGGTTACACCCGCCTTTAAAACTTGTGAGGCGGCGGGTGTAACCCGCCCTACGCTTGCTTTCCGGATGGGCTTACAGCCCGGCATCCGCGCGAAGCGCGGCTGCTTTGTCAGTGCTTTCCCACTTGAATTCGGGCTCTTCACGGCCAAAGTGGCCGTAAGCCGCCGTCTTCTGGTAGATCGGGCGCAGCAGGTCGAGCATCTGCACGATGCCTTTCGGGCGCAGGTCAAAATGCTTCTTGATCAACTCCGATATTTTTTCGTCGGAAACCTTGCCGGTACCGTAAGTGGTGACCCAGACGCTGGTGGGTTTCGCCACGCCGATTGCGTAGGAAATCTGGATCAGGCACTTGCTGGCCAGACCGGCGGCGACGATGTTCTTCGCGACGTAACGGCCGGCGTAGGCAGCCGAACGGTCCACCTTGGAAGGATCCTTGCCGGAAAACGCGCCGCCGCCGTGCGGAGCCGCGCCGCCGTAGGTGTCGACGATGATCTTGCGTCCGGTCAGGCCGCAGTCGCCCTGGGGACCGCCGACGACGAAACGCCCGGTGGGGTTGACCAGGTATTTGATGTTGCCCTTCATCAGTTCCTTCGGCAGGATAGGCTTGATGACCTCTTCGATTACGGCGTCGATCGCGGACTGCTTCATCTTCGTGCCGTCGGACATTTCCGGCGCATGCTGGGTGGACAGCACCACGGTATCGATGGAGTGCGGCTTGCCGTCCACATAGCGCACGGTGACCTGCGATTTGGCGTCCGGGCGCAGCCAGGGCAAACGGCCGTCGCGGCGCAATTGCGATTGGCGCTCCACCATGCGGTGCGCCAGATGAATCGGCAGCGGCATCAGCACGTCGGTTTCGTCGCAGGCATAGCCGAACATCAGGCCCTGGTCGCCCGCGCCCTGGCTCATGTCGTCGTCATAAGCCTTGTTTACGCCCTGTGCGATATCCGGGCTCTGCTTGTCGTAGGCCACCAGCACCGCGCAACCCTTGTAGTCGATGCCGTATTCGGTGTTGTCGTAGCCGATGCGCTTGAGAGTGTCGCGCGCCACCTGCTGGTAATCGACATTGGCGGAGGTAGTGATCTCGCCGGCCAGCACGACGAGGCCGGTATTGCACAGTGTCTCGGCGGCAACGCGCGAGTGTTTGTCCTGCGCTAGAATGGCATCGACAATGGCGTCGGAAATCTGGTCTGACACCTTGTCGGGGTGGCCTTCGGATACGGATTCGGAGGTAAACAAATATTCGCTCATGGTTTCCAGTTCAATCTGTCGACAAAATAAAAGGCGCGCATTATACCAAATACCCAGCGTCCGCTGAATAACTTGATCGAAGCACAGAGACGCGGGACTTATTCACGGCTTCTCGGTAACATTGCCTCCTTGAACATGACCTACTTTATCGTTAACTTGATTTTTCGCCTGATCGCGTTGCTGCCGCTACGCACGTTGCACCTGCTCGGCACGCTGGTCGGGCATGCCACGTTTGCCATGTCCAGGGGATATGCCGCACGCACTGAAGAGAACTTGCGCCAGTCGCATCTGGCCACGGATGAAAAGCATTTTGCCGCATTGCTTGAGCAGACCATCAGCGAGGCGGGTAAGGGGATGGTCGAGCTGCCCTGGGTATGGAGCAGGCCGCTGGAACAAGTCTGTGCCACGGTGCAAAGCTGTCAGGGTTGGGAGCATATGGAAGCGGCGCACGCCCGGGGCAAGGGCATCATTTTGCTTACCCCGCACTGGGGCTGTTTTGAAGTGGTCGGGCTCTATATCGGCCAGCGTATGCCGCTGACGTGTTTGTACCGCTCGCCCAGGCAGGACTGGCTGGAGAAAATCATGCGTGCAGGCCGGGAGCGCGGGCTGGCGAAATTGGCAACGGCGGATGTCAGCGGTGTGAGGGTGCTCTACAAGGCGCTCAGGCGAGGCGAGGCGATTGGATTATTGCCCGACCAGGTGCCCAGCCAGGGAGAGGGTGAATGGGTGGATTTCTTTGCGCGCCCGGCATATACGATGACATTGAGCGGGCGGCTGGCTCAATCCAGCGGTGCAACAGTACTGCTGGCCTTTGCTGAACGGCTGCCGCGCGGCGCCGGCTATGCGCTACGCATCGAACCCTTGCCATTGGACTTTTCCAAACCCGTGCCCCCGCAAATAAATGCAGCCCTGGAGCGCGTGATCGCGATTTCTCCGGCCCAGTACCTGTGGAGTTATAACCGCTACAAGATTCCGAGCGGCGCGGTGCTGCCGGAAACAACCAAGGAGCAGCCATGCTAGCGCGATCAGGAGTGTTCCTGTTATGGCTGATGCATTTTCTGCCGTTCCGCGCCATCGTCGCCATCGGCAACGGCCTCGGATTCCTGCTCTATCTGCTGGCTGCCGAACGCCGCAGGGTCGGCACCATCAATCTGAAACTGTGCTTTCCCGAGATGAGCGACGAGGCACGCAAGAAACTGGTGCGCGATCACTTCAAGTTGTTCGGCCGCGGCATCATCGAGCGCAGCATTCTGTGGTGGTCGAGTGCCGGGCGCATCAACAGCCTGATTCGCCTCGAGGGTGTGGAGCACTTTGAAGCGATCAAGGATAAGCCCGCCATCCTGCTTACACCGCACTTTGTCGGCATGGATGTCGGCGGCCAGTGGATCGCGCAGCAAACAAACACGGTGTGCATGTATGCGAACCAGAAAAATCTCTATCTGACCGACTTGCTTCTGAAGAAGCGCGCCCGCTTTCGCAACCAGCGGCTGTATTCGCGCCAGCAGGGATTGCGTCCCATCCTCAAGGGGATGCGCGCAGGCATGCCTTTCATATACCCGCCGGACCAGGATCAGGGGGTCAAGGATGGCGCGTTCATTCCTTTCTTCGGCGTGCCTGCCGCCACGATGTCCTCGGTGCCGCGCATCGCGCAGATGACCGGCGCGAAAGTCGTGCCCTGCATCACGCGCCTGTTGCCGGGCGGCGAGGGTTATGTGCTGACCTTCTATCCCGCCTGGGAGAACTATCCGAGCGGCGACGATCTCGCCGATACGCGGCGCATGAACGAATTCATCGAAGACCGCGTGCGCGAGATGCCGGAGCAGTATTTCTGGCTGCATAAACGCTTCAAGACCAGGCCGGAGGGTGAGGCCAAGTTTTATTAGCTTGTAGCTAGTAGCCTGTAGCTTGTAGCCAACCCCGGTTTTGCTACGAGCTACACGCTACGAGCTACCAGCTCAAGGAGTAAGAATGAAATATAACGACCTGCGCGATTTCATCGCGCAACTGGAAAAAATGGGTGAACTCAAGCGCGTTTCCGCGCCAGTCTCACCGCATCTGGAAATGACGGAAATCTGCGACCGGGTGTTGCGCGCACAAGGCCCGGCAATCCTGTTCGAAAATCCCACCGGGCACAACATCCCCGAAAATAAAATACCGGTCCTGGCCAACCTGTTCGGCACCCCGCGCCGCGTGGCATTGGGCATGGGCGAGGAGAGCACCCAGGCGTTGCGCGAAGTCGGCAAGATGCTCGCCTTCCTGAAAGAGCCGGAGCCGCCCAGGGGGCTGAAGGATGCGTGGGAGAAATGGCCGGTGCTCAAGCAGGTGCTCACGATGCATCCCAGGATTGTTTCCTCCGCGCCGTGCCAGGAAATCGTGTGGGAAGGCGCGGAGGTGGACTTGGGCAAGCTGCCGATCCAGCATTGCTGGCCGGGAGACGTTGCGCCGCTGATCACCTGGGGGCTGGTGGTGACCAGAGGCCCGAACAAGCCGCGCCAGAATCTCGGTATCTACCGCCAGCAGGTGATTGGCCCCAACAAGACCATCATGCGCTGGCTGGCGCATCGCGGCGGCGCGCTGGATTTTCGCGATCACTGCGAGAAAAATCCGGGGCAGCCTTTCCCGGTTGCGGTGGTCATCGGCGCCGATCCTGCAACGATACTCGGCGCGGTCACGCCGGTTCCCGATTCATTGTCCGAATACCAGTTCGCCGGTTTGCTGCGCGGCAGCAAGACCGAACTGGTGAAATGCCTGGGCAGCGACCTGCAAGTGCCGGCCTCCGCCGAGATCGTGCTGGAGGGGGAGATACATCCCGGCGAGACCGCGCTGGAAGGTCCCTATGGAGACCACACCGGCTACTACAACGAGCAGGATAAATTTCCGGTATTCACCATTGGGCGCATTACGATGCGCTCTAACCCGATCTACCACAGCACCTATACCGGCAAGCCTCCCGACGAACCGGCGATGCTGGGTGTGGCGCTGAATGAAGTGTTCGTGCCGCTACTGCAAAAGCAGTTCCCGGAAATCGTGGACTTTTACCTGCCGCCGGAAGGATGCTCGTATCGCATGGCGGTGGTCAGCATCAGGAAGCAATATCCCGGTCACGCCAAGCGCGTGATGTTTGGTATCTGGAGTTTCCTGCGCCAATTCATGTACACCAAGTTCATCATCGTGGTGGACGACGACATCGACGTGCGCGTCTGGAAAGAAGTTATCTGGGCGATTACTACGCGCGTCGATCCGGTGCGCGACACCCTGCTGGTGGAAAACACGCCTATCGATTATCTCGACTTTGCCAGTCCGGTGTCGGGGCTGGGCGGCAAGATGGGGCTGGATGCGACCAACAAATGGCCGGGCGAAACGCAGCGCGAATGGGGCACGCCGATTGTGATGGATGAGGCGGTGAAGCGGAGGGTGGATGAGATGTGGAGCGGGTTGGGGCTGTAGGAGCCTCAGGGTGGGCTCTGCCCGGCCTGTTTTTGCAGGTGCGAATGAATTCGCACCTGCATACCCCTCAACTGCGGTTTTTAGGTTGAACCGACCCCCCTGCTACAGCAAAAAGGTGCGGCTGCGAATTGACTACTTGACGGGAGCGCTTGCGTTTTGCAGCAGCGCCAAGGCTTGGTCTGCATCTTTACGCAAGATGCTTTGCGGATATTGTTTGATGAATTCGGCAAAAGCAGCTTGCGCCTGAGCCTTGTCATCTGAATCTGTCAGTTTCATCGCCCTGGTGAAGACCTCCAGTTCATCGGATCCGATGGTTTGTCCGGAAGTATCATTTTTCCAGTACATGTCTTCAGATGCAATAAATGCACCGCGAACCCCCCCGGTTGCGGTGGTTGCCCCCAACTGTTTCTGGGGTGTCAATGACTCGATCTTGCCCCTGAGCCTGTCCCAGAAACTCAATGCTTTGTCGTTTTTTTCACCCGCATGGAGCGCTTGGGAAAAGAGCGCCAGTCCCAACAATAACAGCATAATTAATTGTTTCATCGCATTTCCTTTTTATCAGCGGCCGGGTGTCAATTGAACGACTGATCTGACAACCCAGCTACAGTGAGTCCGACAGCTTTTATTCCAGTGAGGGCAACAGTTCCAAGGCCAACGCTTTATACTTTATTTTCATCGAGGGATCCAGGCGTTGTGCTTTGACGAAAGCCGCCTTTGCCTTCTTTGTGTCGTTTGCCGCCTTGTATGATTTTGCCAGATTAACCCAAACGTAGGGATCTTCCGGGCTTGCCTGCGTCGCAGCAAGATAAGCCTTTTGTGCCTCGGAATATTTCTCATTGAGCATCAGGACATTGCCGCGATTGTTCAGCGCCGCCGCATTCTTCGGTTCGGAGACAAGAATCTTGTCAAAATATTTCATCGCTTCCTCCCGGTCCCCGATTTTGGCCAGAATAATTCCCATTTGCTGATGCGCTTCCATGTCGTCAGGGTTTTTTTCTATCGCCTGAAGATAACGCCGGGTCTTGGTTCGGGAGCTGATCTTGAGCATCGACATGAAATCACCCGGGAATTTTTTCTCGACATCCCCTGCAGTAACGTCCATGGTTTTAAGTGTGGAGCCGGGCAAGGTGGCTGGCTTGAAGGTGTTCCAGGAGTTGTGAACGTCCAGGATCGCGAGCCCCTTGTCTTTCCATTTGTAGTAATTGGCGGCGCCCAGTTCCCATGCCTTGATGAATGATTTTCCAACGACGGTGACCTCAACCGGAATCCATAACTTGCCTTCGTGGATCACATACATGTCATCCATCGTGTATCCGTCCGGGTCGGCGTTGATGCCGGTCGAGAACATCATGAGTATGTGGTCCGGCACCTCAACCATCAGCGTGGTGATACCCATGCTTTCGAGAGCGCTTGAGTAGAACGTCACCAGGTCGACGCAGTCCCCGGATTTGCGCTCCAGTGTCTCACGCGGATACTGGACATAGTCGACAGTATCCGTTTTTAAAGTGGTCTCCGTCTTTGCAAGGGATATTTGATAAGGATCAATCGGGTTCAAAATATACGTCAGGCCAATGACACCCATGGCATCGAACAATACTGCGGCCAACTGCGATTCGTCCTTGGTTTCGCTGAACTGTGTGGCGATCGAACGCGCGAAGTTGATTATCGGCGCATCTTTGGGCGTTACAAATGAAGCGACGCGATCATGCTCATCCCAAGTCATGCGGTGTTTGTCATAAACCGTGATAGTGGGGTTCTTGTTGAAGGCCACCCGTTTGCCGTCCTGAAAATAGCTTGCCTCTACCATCGCCTGTATCGAGCTGTCTTCAGTGATGGTCAAGATGTTGTTATTGAATACGGCCTTGAGAGTGACTTCTTCACTCTGTTCCGGCAGCAGTTTGTCGATTTTTACCTCGGTCGGAAAATCCATGAAATTGTTCAGCAAGAAGCTTACTTTGATATTTTCCATGGTCTTGTTGGTGTAGTTGGTCAGCTTGATGAGTCCGACCCCGTCTTGCTCGTAGAGTTTGTAGGTGTTGGAAAAGATATCACGCAATTTGACCACTTCAATTTCCAGCGGCGCGGTATTGAATGGCATCGTGGACGCAGTGACCGCGATCTTGTCAGATTCGGTACCATCAGTGCTGCGAGTCGAAATGTAGTAGGTATATTTGGTATCGGGAATGAGCGAATCCTTTACGAATTCCGGCAAAGTCGTTTCTCCAATTTGCGTGTATGTATCCCCGTCTTTCTGGTAAATCAGGTAGGCGCTGAAGTATTGGTTATCCAAGGGTTGCCATTGTATTTTGAGTTGCCATGAGGACGGCGTCACCTGAACGTTTTCCAGAACCGGCGGAACATATTTTTTGGCGGTACCTTTCACAGCCTCGCTCTTCAGACCTACGTATCCGTAATGCGTTTCCCCGGCCACACGGTAATAGTATGTTTTGTCAGCTTCCATTCCCTGGTCGATATATTGGTTGGTGTTGCTGGTGGCAATCTGGACAAACGCAGAGTTTTCACTTTGCGATCTGTAAATTCGATACTGCTTGACGTAGGGTAACAAGGATTCCGCCCAACGCAATTCGATGGCATGCACCGCACCCTGCGCCGCCAGTTGCTCGGGAGTCCAGAGTTTATGAAGTGTGGTAAAGGCCTGTAATCGTTTGTTGCCGCGCTCCGAAATGACGAAGGTAGTATCGCCTGTTGCAGTGATTGCCACCGGCTCGGCAAGCTCACCTGGACCGCTGCCGCCATCGGCGAATGAACGGATGTACTGTCCTTTTTGCGAAAACACCTTGACCCGGTTTGAGTCCAGAACGAATACCTCGTCCTGGGTTGCCATCAGAGACACCGGTTTTGCGAGTATGGCGCTGCCATCCGGCCGCTTGCCAAACACTCCCAGCGGCTCTCCCTTGGCAGAGTAGATGGAGACTACCGAACGCCCTTTGTCCAAGACATAGAGTCCGTTTTGGGGATCAAGGGCAATTGCAACAGGCTCATCCAGCTTGCCCGAAACATCGCTGCGAATTTCTTTCAGGAACACCCCGTCGCCGCTGAATGCCTGCACCCTGCTGTTGCCGCTGTCGGCGACAAAGATGATTCCTGTGCTGGAAATGGCAAAATCCTCGGGGTCATCCAGTTCCCCTTTTCTGCTCCCCCGCGTGCCGATGCTGGCGAGTATATTCCCCGATTCATCCAGCTTTACAATTTTTGACTTCTTCCTGTCCAGCGCCCAGACGGCGCCGCTCCTGTCAACGACAACAGACACAGGGGAAAAATCAGCCACCTTGATTTCGCCGGCTACCTCTCCATTAACGATCTTGACGATTCTGCTGTTCTCGTCACCTGCCTCGATTCCGTAAATTGCTTCCTTGCCATCCCATGCGGTCCTGCTCACCGGCAAAGGAATAGCCTGCTCCCATCGCACCGATGTTCTTGACAGGTGTTTAACAACCGGTTCAATACGCACCGCGGCTTCGACCCGGAATATGTCTGCGACACCCTTGGCGCTGTCGCCAATGATGACCAGCCGATCCTGGTCGGTGGCAAGCCCGGTAATACTTTTAAATTGCGCGCGCCCTTTCCCCCTGGAGCCGAATGAGTACATCTGTTTGCCATTGAAATCATACTTGTGTATGGCAAGCGAGCCCCGCTCCGCCACATAGATACCGTCATGGGCAATGCTGATGGATTGCGGCTTGCCTTCGACCGTCAAATGCTTCAAGTACGCGCCATCAGGACTGTATATTTTGATCAGAGCATCATCTGCATCCAGCACATAGATTTGTCCCAAGGCATCGATCGCAATTTCAGTCGGCTCAAGCAACTTGTACGGGAGTTCCTTTTCCCTGGCGGCATTGTTTTCGGGAGCGCTGTCAATTTCAAGGGTGGCCAGGAAGACACCATTGTTGCCGAACATCTGTATTCTTCCATTGCCGCTGTCGGCAACGTAGATGATGCCATCGTGCGCGGCAATTCCATGTGGTGAGCTGAGCCCATCCCCCTTGCCAAAAAAGCCCCCCTTCTTGGCGCCAAAACTCCCCTTGTATGCACCATGCAAAGCAAACATGGCGACAAGGTTCGTCTCGCTATCAACCACATAGATCACCTCTTCGGAAACAGCAACCGCCTCGGGCTGCTTGAGTACCGGCCCGCCTTTGCTGTCCTTTGCCTGAAGGGCAAACAGCTCCTTTCCATTGTTGTCCACTACGCTGACGGAACCATCCTTCTTTGCGAAATATAAATTACCACCGCTCCAGCCGAGCAGCTTTTTCATCCCGCCGGCGGCGAGCTCCTGCGCAAGCTCAACTTTTGAAAAATCCGAAGCAGACGGGATATCAGCCGCGTCCGCGCGTGCGGCTGCAAACAAGGCCAAGGATAGAATTGTGATAGTGATAATACGCATGTCGAACACCGTCCTTAAAAATAAACTTGAAAAAATGATTTTCAGGAACATACCAATTTTCGCGATAAATATAACACCCTATTTATCCACCCGGTTAAATACACCATCCCAATCCATTGGGGGAGGATTGTTCTTATAGTACTCGCAACGCTCCAGATATATCTGGCTTGGTTTGTCCCCGGGAATCTCATCAAGTATGGAGGCAAAATATTTTTCCGCCTCTTCCCACCTGTGCGCGCGATACAGCGCCAGCGCAGCCGCAAATTTTGCAACCCGATTATCTTCCGGTTCTGACAAAGTTCCAAGCAGCTCATAGACCGTTACCGGGACATGTTTGCCAACCACCCGGATTTTGTCCAGTTCCCTGTATCGATAGGTGTCGCGCGTCAACAGATAGGTGCTCTCACCCAGCAGAAAACTCACCCCGTAATATTTTGCGGTGCCCTCAAGCCGCGATGCCTGGTTTACCGTATCGCCGATCAGCGTGTATTCCATCTTCTTGCCATGACAACCGATGTTCCCGGCCACCACTTCACCGGACAGAGCTCCGCCACGAATTACAAAGGGAACCACACCTTCTTTTTCCCAGTTGACGCCAAGTTGTGCCATCGTCTTTTTCATTTCCAGCATGCAGGCAACGGCAAGTTTTGCGTGATCGGGCTGCGCAAGAGGCGCGCCCCAGTAGACCATGATCCCGTCGCCGATAAACTTGTCCACCGTGCCGTCAAATCGATCGATCACCTGAACCATCGCGGCAAGATACTCGTTCAGCCTGGTCACGACCTCCTGCGGCGAGCGCGTCTCGCTGAACGAGGTAAAGCCCTTGATGTCCGTGAACAGCACCGTCACCTGCTTGTTGTCACCGCCGATCTTCGCTGCATCGGGTTCCTTCTCCAGCCTGGCGACCAGCTTGGCCGACAGATAACTGGAGAACATCGAGCGCATCTCCCTTGCGCTGCGATCCAGCACCAGATACCTGAAACTGCCGCCCGCAGCCAGCGCAATCATCGCTGCAAGCGGCGGGTAGATCATGCTGACCCAATGGCCTTGAAGAAAGAACCAGTAAGACAGCCACACATAGCCTGCCGAGAGCAGAAATACCGCAGGGATTGCGGCATGCAGGCGCAGGCGCATGGTCAGGTAGAAAGCAAGCAATCCCAACACGACTGCAAGCGCCATGTCGAGCAGCGCCTCCAGGCCGGTGCGGCGAATGAAGCGGCCGCTGATGATGCTGTCAGCAACCGCCGCATGCACTTCAACCCCGGGCGTATTGTTGTAAAACGGGGTGACTCTCATGTCATAGATGCCGAGCGCCGTGGCACCCAGAAACAACACCTTGCCTTTGAGCAGCGCGGGGTCAATCCGTCCATTAACGATGTCAGTGAAGGAGTAGCGCGGATAGTTGCCAGGCGGCCCGGCATAGTTGATCCACATCGAATAATTGCCGTCTACCGGGATATGCCTGTCGCCCAGCCTGATCTCAAACAAGCCGGGGATGAATTCTTTTTCACCCAGTGCCGTCATGGCACCCATCAAACCCAGCGATGGCACCAGTTTGCCGTTCTCCTCGATAAGCAGCTTGTTGCGCCGGTTCACGCCATCGTCCTCGGGCAACAGATTGATGTGCCCTATCCCCGCCGCGGCGCTCTCGATCTCGGGGAGGCTGTGCGTGCTGCCTATCACCCGAAGCTGTTTGTCGAAGTCAAAAGGCACTGCCAGCACAACATTGCCGGCCTTCCTGATGGCTGCCGCAAATGAACGGTCGATTGCCGGCGTTTCCTTTTCGGAAAAAAATGCATCGACGAGCAAAACTTTTGCGCCGGCAGCCGAAAGCCGATCGAGAAGGCGCACATATTGACTTCTGGTCCAGGGGAATCGCCCCAGCTCGGCAATACTCTTGTCATCGATTGCGATGATGGCGATGTCAGCGCTGGGCGGAACAGCGCCGCGCAGACTCTTGAACCTCAGGTCGTAAGTCCTGGCTTCAAAAGCCTCCACAAACGAATTCTGGTTGTAGTAAAGCGCGATAACGATGAAGACTGAAAAAAAGGCCAGCAAAAATTCCGCGGCCTTTGAATCCCTTCCGGTGAGTTTTGTTTTCAGAAATGACAGTGCCATATTGTTTTCGCTTCCATAGCCGGACTTGTTAGCCTGGGGTTTCAATCACTCGCTGTTCATGATGACAATAAAGCAGTTTGATGGCAAGCAGGTATTAGCCGGAAAGATTATCAATTGACAAGTGAATCGGGCTGGGCGCAAGGAGGTGCGGACATGTTATTCGAGGCTTAACGTGCGAAGCCGCCAGGCGGCGTTCGGATTCAAACCGTTACAGAAAAAGTTTGCGCACAAATCAGTTGCTGATTGATGGCGGTGAAGTATTGCCAAAGGTGCTGAAGCGCAGCAGGATATTTTGACGCCGGAGTCTGGCACGGCGCATTGCCAGAACAACTGGAGTAACCGGTAAAAGAGCAGGGGAAGCGATGGTTCACGGATGGGCAAACACCCATCCACACCGCGTCATGTGCGGTGTTCGAGCGCGTAAGCGCTCTCCATCCATTTCCTGATGCGGTTGGCATCGCCGATGCGGGTGCGTTTTCCCCAGGAATTGAGCAGCACGATGATCACCGGGCGCTGATTTATTTTTGCCTCCATCACCAGGCAGAGTCCCGCCTCGCTAATAAAGCCGGTTTTGCTCACGCCGATATCCCACGAGGTGCTTCTTACCAGCGGATTGGTATTGCTGAAGCGCAGTTCACGCCCGCCCAGACCATCCACAGAGAGTGTCTCGGCGGTGCTGTACTGCTGGATCAAGGCATAGCCTTGTGCGGCGGAAACCATCTTGACCAGATCGTTTGCGGTAGAAACGTTGTCTCTGCTCAATCCGGTGGGATCGTAAAACCTGGTGTTCTGCATACCCAGTTCAAGCGCCTTGGCATTCATGGCTGCCACCGCCGCGGCGGTGCCTCCCGGATAACTTTGCGCCAGAGCCAGTGCTGCCCGGTTCTCCGAGGCCATCAACGCCATCTTGAGCAACTCGCTGCGGGTGAAAGTCATCCCGATGCTCAACCTTGAGCGCGACCTTTTGCGCGTGCCCGAATCGTCTTCCGCCACGCACACGGCTTCGTCCATGGGCAGTTGTGCATCAAGCACCACCATCGCGGTCATCAGTTTGGTAATGGAGGCTATCGGTGCGACCGTATCAGCATTTTTGTTGAACAGCGGGCGCTGGGTTTCCTCATCAAAAATCAGCGCAATATGGGAACGCACTTGCGGTAACGAAACTTTGCTGATTTTCGGAGCCGGCAATACATTACCAGGCAAGGAATGACTGCGACCGGGTTCGGCTTGTGCAACCTGTGCCGTCAGCGCGCAGCCGAACAGCATCAACATCCAGAGTCTGTTTTCCATCATCCAGTCGCTCACCACTTTGATTTAACGCTGCGAAGCATAACCCATATTCAACATAAATCAACCAACAGGCTGTGCTTGTTCTTCCTGCTTCTGAAGATTCCACATTTGCGCATAAAGTTTGTTCAGGGCCAGCAATTCGCGATGCGAGCCTCGTTCGACGATGCGGCCTTTGTCCATTACCAGTATCTGATCCGCATCCACGACTGTGGACAGGCGATGCGCGATGACCAGAGTAGTGCGGTCTCGCGCGATTGCGCGCAACTCGGCTTGAATCGCTTTTTCCGATTTCGAATCCAGCGCGGAAGTCGCTTCGTCAAAAATCAAAATCGCCGGATTTTTCAAGATGGCGCGCGCGATCGCGACACGCTGCTTCTCGCCGCCGGACAGTTTCAGCCCGCGCTCGCCCACCATGCTCTGATAGCCCAGCGGCAACGACTCGATGAATTCATGGATATGCGCGGCCTGTGCCGCGGCGATGATTTCATCCCGGGTTGCAGCGGGACGGCCATAGGCGATATTGTAATAAATCGTATCGTTGAACAGCACGGTATCCTGCGGCACGATGCCGATCGCCGCGCGCAGGCTGCTTTGTGTCACCGAACGGATATCCTGGCCGTTGATCAGAATGCGCCCCTGCTGCACATCATAGAAACGGAACAGCAGCCGCGACAGCGTCGACTTTCCCGCGCCGCTTGGGCCGACCACCGCCACGGTATGTCCTTCCGGAATCGCAAAGTCCACATCAAACAGAATCTGCCGGTCCAGTGCATAGCCGAAACTGACCTGCTCAAACTTTACTTCAGCTTTTCCGACCTGCAATAGCCTCGCATATGGCGCATCGGCGATTTCACGATGCTCATGCAGCAGGCTGAACATTTTCTCCATGTCGGCAAGGGCGTGGCGGATTTCGCGATACACGAAACCGAGAAAATGCAGCGGCATGTACAGCTGGATCATGAACACGTTGACCAGCACCAGATCCCCCATGGTCATCGTCCCTTTTACCACCTCATCGGCGGCCAGCAGCATCAGCGCGGTGATGCCGATGGCGACGATGAAGCTCTGTCCGGCGTTCAGGTATGCCAGCGAGGTGGTGTTGCGCACCGCCGCGATCTCCCAGTGCTGCATATTCTCGTTATAGCGCCGTGCTTCGTATTGTTCATTGCCGAAGTATTTCACCGTCTCGTAATTCAGCAGGCTGTCGATCGCGCGGCTGTTCGCCTTGGAATCAAGTTCGTTCATCGAGCGGCGCACCACCATGCGCCACTCGGTGACGAACAGCGTGAACGCGATGTAAACCAGCAGCGTGATAAAGGTGATCGCGGCAAACCAGATGCTGTACTTGCTGAACAGGATCGCGGCCACCAGGCCGATCTCCAGCAAAGTGGGCAGGATATTGAACAGCATGAAATTCAGCAGAAAGCCAATCCCGCGCGTGCCGCGTTCGATGTCGCGCGACACCCCGCCGGTCTGCCGGTCGAGATGGAAACGCAGGCTCAGGCTGTGCAGATGCTCGAATACCTGCAGCGCGACGCGCCGGATCGCGCGCTGCGTTACCTTGGCGAACACCGCATCGCGCAATTCGCCGAACAGCGTGCTGAACAGGCGCAGCACCCCGTAGCCGACAACCAGAAACACCGGCACCGCCAATACTGCATGGGGCTTGTCCAGCGCGTCGATGATTTCCTTGAGCACCAGCGGGACGGACACATTGGCGAGTTTGGAAAGCACCAGCAGACTCAGCGCGATAAACACGCGCCACTTGAATTCCAGCAGATACGGCAGCAGAGAGCGTATCGTCTGCCAATCGGCACGGTTTTCTTTATTTAAAGTTGAAATCGGGGGGGGGGACATAATCGAGGGTAACAGTGAACGGCGGGAATTATAGCCGAGTTAATTGCCCTTACCGTGATGCGGCGATGCTGATTTGACTGGATTATATTTTAGCGTGTTGCCTCACGTAAAAAGCTGAGTGAAACCTGATTCGTTGCCTCACCTTTAGTTGACTTTGGTGGAGTGAATGTTCTACCCTGCGCCTAACCAAAATTTTTAACCAAACGGTTGAATCACAAAAATGGACCAGAGTACTGAGCAGATCGTCCTGGAGGCGGCTGCGGCACAGTTCGCCGCCAAGGGCTTTGGCGGCGCCCGGGTGGAGGAAATCGCCGCAGCGGCCGGGGTCAACAAGGCGACGCTTTACTACCAGGTTGGCGACAAGGCGGCGCTCTATGGCCGGGTGCTGAACGATATGTTGAGCCGGACAGCCGACCGGATTTGCACAGCCGTGGCTGCAGAACAAGACCCGGAGCAGATGGTGCGCGCCTATTTGCGCGAGTTCGCCGCCAGCGCGCAGGAGCTGCACCACCTCGCCCCGATCATGATGCGCGAGGTTGCCGGGGGTGGCGCCTATCTGCCCGACAGCGCCCTGCAGCAGATGGGGCGCATCGTCAACGCGCTGGACCATGCAGTGCGCGCGGGGAGCGCCTCCGGCGTGTTCCGTAGCGTGAACCCCTTCATCGCCCACATGCTGGTGGTGGGTAGCCTCAGCTTCTTCAATGCGGGCGCCCCGATACGGGCACGTATCGCCGCCAGCCAGGGGCTTGCCTTCCAGCCGGAAGTGGATATGGAGCACGACGAGATGACCGGACAACTCAGCGCGCTGCTGCTTGGTGCACTCAAAAACGCATAAAACCTAAAGGAGAACGTAAACCATGTCCACTTGGCTCCACCGCACCGAACAGGGTTTCGAAAAATTCGGCCATCTTATCTACCGTCGCCGCTGGCTGGCCATTGCCGCGATGCTGCTGTTTGCGGCGGGATTCCTGTCGCAGTTGCCCAAGGCCACCATCGACACTTCGACCGAGGGATTCCTGCAAGCCGACGATCCGATCCTGCTCACCTACAACGCTTTCCGCGAGCAGTTCGGTCGCGACGAGCTGATGCTGATCGCCGTCACGCGCCCCGAGGGGGTGTTCGAACCGGCGTTCCTGGACAAACTGCGCGACTTCCATCGCGAACTGGAGAGCGGGTTGCCCCATATTGACGACATCACCAGCCTGGTGAACGCGCGTAACACGCGCGGCGCCGAGGGGGAACTGATCGTCGAGGACCTGCTGGAGCATTGGCCGGAGACGCCGGAGCAGTTGGCCGTGATCAAGCAGCGCGCCCTGGAAAATCCCGTTTATCGCAACATGCTCCTGTCCGAGGATGCCACCATCACCACGGTGGTGGTGAAGACCAATGCCTACAGCGATGAAGGTACTGGCGATGCACTGGCCGGTTTCGACGAACCGGCGACCGATGCCAAACCGGTGCAGCGTCGTTTCCTCAGCGATGCCGAAAACAGCGCGGTGGTGCGCAAGGCCGCCGAGATCGCCGCGCATTATCAGGGCGCCGACTTCCATATTCAGATGGCGGGCGCCCCGGTCTTCAACGATGTGCTCAAGACCGCGATGCAGGAGAACATCCGCCGCTTCATGGGCATGGCGATGCTGATCATCGGAGCGCTGCTGTTCCTGATGTTCCGCCGCGTCTCCGGAGTGGTGCTGCCACTGGGCGTGGTGGTGCTGTCGCTGCTCTCGACCGTTGGCCTGATGGCGGCCACCGGCACCGCCATCAAGCTGCCCACCCAGATACTCCCCTCGTTTCTGCTGGCTGTCGGGGTGGGCGCCACGGTCCATCTGCTCGCCATCTTCTACCGCCACTACCAGAAGGTGCACGACAAGGAGGAGGCTATCGCTTATACGCTGGGCCACTCCGGTCTGGCGATTGTGATGACCAGCCTCACTACCGCCGCCGGTCTTGCCTCCTTCGCTGGCACGCCGGTGGCGCCCATCTCCGATCTCGGCTACTTCGCCTCCGCAGGCGTACTTATCGCACTGGTCTTCAGTTTGATCCTGTTGCCGGCCTTGCTTGCCGTCATGCCACTCAAGAGCATCAGCACGGCAGGTGCCGCGACACGCCATGCACGCATGGATCGATTCCTGCTGGCGGTGGCCGATTTCGCGGTGAACCGTTACCGCCTCATCCTCGCGGTCAGTGCCGCCATTTTTGTGTTCGGCCTGGCGGGCGTGATGCAGGTGCGCTTCTCCCACATGCCGCTCCATTGGCTGCATAAAAACGAGCCGCTACGCCAGGCCACCAGCTATATCGATGAGAAGATGAAAGGGAGCAGCACTGTCGAGGTGATCGTCAAGACCGGACGCGAGAACGGTCTCTACGAACCGGCGATCCTCAACGGTCTGGAACAAATGCGCACGGAAATGGAGGCGATCCGGCAGGGCGAATTGTTTGTCGGCAAGACCACATCGGTGGCCGACATCCTCAAGGAGACCAACCGCGCTCTCAACGAAAACCGTCCCGAAGCCTATACGTTGCCCCAGAAGCGCGACCTGATCGCACAGGAGTTCCTGCTGTTCGAAAATTCAGGCTCCGATGATCTGGAGGACTTCGTCGATTCGGGCTTTACCCAGGCGCGCTTCACCGCCAAGACGCCGTGGCTCGATTCGCTGGTCTATCCGCCATTCATCCGCACCATCGAGGAGAAGGCGCGGGCCATCTTCGGCGACAATGCAGACATCACCATTACCGGTACCGCCGCGCTGTTCGGCCGCACCTTCGCCGCATCAATCGAGAGCACGGCGCGCAGCTATCTGTGGGCCTTTGCCATCATCACCGTGATGATGATCACCCTCATGGGCAACCTGCGCATGGGGCTGGTCAGCATGATCCCCAACCTCTTGCCCATCTTCCTCACCATCGGGCTGATGGGCTGGCTCGGCATCCCGCTCGACATGTTCACCATGCTGATCGGCTCAATCGCCATCGGCCTGGCGGTGGACGACACCATCCACTTCATGCACAACTACCGCCGCTATCACCACAGCAGCGGCGACGTGCGGCACGCGGTAGAGCAGACCCTGCTCGGCGCGGGGCGAGCCATGCTGGTGACATCGATCGTGCTATCCACCGGTTTCTTCATCTACATGTTCTCCAACCTGAGCAACCTGTTCGCTTTCGGCTTGCTCACCGGTTTCACCATCATCACCGCGCTGGTGGCCGACTTCCTGCTCACCCCGGCGCTGATGGCCGCCATGAGTTCGCGCATGGTGAGCGCGGAAGAAGATCATCGTTATGAAGATGCCGAAGACGAATCCAACGCCGCCTGAAAGGATCCACCATGAACTACAAATATTATTTTTGCGCCACACTCCTGCTTGCCGCCTTTGCCTCGGCCCCCGTTGCCGCCGCCGACCTGAGCGGGCGCGAGATCATGCAGCGTGTCGATGACCGCGACGACGGCGATAACGGCAGCTCCGAGATGGAGATGGCGCTTATCGACAAGAGCGGCCACGAGCGTTCGCGCAAGATCCGCTCCTTCAACAAGGACAAGGGCGAGGACAAGCTGCGCATCATGTTTTTTCTCGAACCCGCCGACGTTAAGGACACCGGCTTTCTAACTTACGACTACGACGACCCCAGGAAGGATGACGATCAGTGGCTCTACCTGCCGGCCCTGCGCAAGACCAAGCGCATCGCCTCCAGCGACAAGAGCGGCAGCTTCATGGGTTCCGACTTCAACTATGCCGACATGACGCGCAAGGATCTTGATGCCTACGACTTCAAGATACTCAAGGAGGAAGAGGTGCGTGGTGCGAAAACATGGGTGATCGAAGCGGTTCCCAAGACACGCGAAGAGATCGAAGAGACCGGCTACACCAAATCGGTGGTGTTCGTGCGCCAGGACAATTACGTCGTCGCGCGCGCCGTGCACTGGGAAAAGGAAGGTGGACGCCTCAAGTACATGGACGCCACAAAGATCGAAAAGATCGACGGCATCTGGACCGTCACCGAAAACTCCATGACCACCAAACAGAGCAACGAGACGCTGCACAAGACCGTGCTGCGCTTCTCCAACGTCAAATACAACCAGAATCTCGCCGAGGATATGTTTACGGTGAGGCGGTTGGAGAAGGGGCTGTAGGAGCCGCGCGCCGCTTTAGGCGCTTACATGCCATGTATTCAAGGTTACTTAACACATTAGCGCTTGCCGCCACTTCATTATTATGGTGCGGAATATCCTGCGCAGAATCCTCACTCGATCAAGCGCTCGAAGGGTTCGATGAACCTGCACCATCATCAACCGCGTCCATCAATGACGCGCTGGAAGGTTTCGATGATTTTGCGGTTACACCTGCGAAAAACGAAACCCGGCAGAAGGCCGATGCGCCGTGGCGCTTCTCCGGCGCAACCACGCTCTCGACGACCTGGAACTACGCCCATGACGCCCCCGCGCCGGGGGAGAGCGACCATCGTGGGCTGTCGCGGTTGCGCGGCAAGCTCAGTCTCGAATTGGATGGCCAGTTGAACGAAACATGGCGCGCGCACTTGAGCGGCTACACCTTTTACGACGCGGCCTATGCGCTCAAGGGCCGCGATGGATACACCAACGAATTCATCGGCTCGATGGAGAGCGAGGCGGAGCTGGGCGAGGCATTCGTCCAGGGGCGGCTGCACAGTTCGCTCGATCTAAAGCTGGGGCGGCAGATCGTGGTGTGGGGCAAGTCCGATTCGCTGCGCGTTACCGATGTGATCAATCCGCTCGATAACCGGGAGCCGGGGATGGTCGATATCGAGGATCTGCGCTTGCCCCTGACCATGGCACGCGCCGATCTCTATCTCGGCGACTGGGGCCTCACCGCACTCGCGATTCCCGAGATCCGCTTCAACAAAAATCCGGCCTGGGGCTCCGATTTCTATCCCACGGCAATGCTCTCACCGAAGGAGATCACGCCGGAAGACGGCGGCGGCAATACCGAGTACGCCTTCGCCGCGAACGGACTCTTCAGCGGCTGGGATCTCTCGCTCTACTGGGCAAAGCTGTACGATGACTCGCCACATGCCGTGGTGGTGAACGGTCTGCCACAATTGCAGCACAGCCGCCTTACCATGGCCGGATTTGCCGTCAATGTGGCGCTGGGTAACTGGCTGGTGAAGAGCGAAGCGGCACGTTTCAGCGGCGTTCAATATACCGGCGCAACTTCCGCGTACGCACGCAGCGATATCATGCTCGGTGCCGATTACAGCGGATTTGCCGACACCACTCTTACACTGGAAGCGGTCAATCGCCGCATCGGCGATTACGACATTGCACTGAACAATGCCGGAATCCCCGAGAAGGAGTGGCAAACGGCAGTTCGCTACCAGGGCGATTTCCTTCATGCGCGCCTCCACCTTATCGTGCTCGCCTCGGCCTTTGGCAAAAGGTTCGACGAAGGGGGTTTCACCCGCCTTTCTGCAGCCTACGACCTTGCCGACGCTACGACCATTACCGCCGGGGTCATCAGTTATCAGTCTGGAGAGAAATTTCCCTTCGATGCCATTGCCGACAATGACCGGATCTTTGTCGATCTGAAATACAGTTTTTAAACCTGGGAAAAGGTGCGCAGCAGAGAACACAGAGGATGAAGCTTGCAGTACAGCAGGTGGCTAATGGCATATTTATACTTTGTGCATGATGGTAATGGATCGCGGTGCTGTAGAGTCCGGTCATACCCAGTCTTTGGGCACCAAAAACTCCTCATATAGCTCTGCTTCAGCCGTGCCTTTTTCGGGATGCCAGTCATAGCGCCATTTCACCAGCGGCGGCATCGAGAGCAGAATGGATTCGGTGCGGCCGCTGGATTGCAGGCCGAAGATGGTGCCGCGGTCGATTACCAGGTTGAATTCGACATAGCGGCCGCGCCGGTAGAGTTGAAAATCGCGCTCGCGCTCGCCATAGGGTATGTCTTTGCGGCGTTCCAGGATAGGCACGTAGGCGGACAGGAAATGATCGCCGACGCTTTGCTGGATCGCAAATGCGGTGGCGAAATCCGGTTCGCTCAGATCGTCGAAAAAGATACCGCCGATGCCGCGCGGTTCGCTGCGATGTTTGAGATAAAAATATTCGTCGCACCACTTCTTGAATTTGGGATGCAGGTCGTCGCCGAACGGCATCAGCGCATTCTTGCAGGTTTGGTGGAAATGCACCGCGTCTTCCTCGAAACCGTAATAGGGCGTCAAGTCCATACCGCCGCCGAACCAGAACACCGGCGGTTCGCCCTCTTTCATTGCCACGAACATGCGCACATTCATATGCGTGGTGGGCGCGTAGGGGTTGCGCGGATGCAGCACCAGCGACACGCCCATCGCTTCCCAGCGGCGGCCCGCCAGTTCCGGGCGGTGCGCCGTCGCGGATGGCGGCATCCTGTCGCCCTTCACATGCGAAAACGCCACGCCGCCGCGTTCCAGCACGTTGCCTTCCTCGAGGATGCAGCTTCTGCCTGTCCCGAGCGTGGTCGAGGGGCCGCCACCGCCTTCCGGTCGGTCCCAGCTGTCACGGCGGAATTTCCTGCCGTCCACCTGCTCCAGCCGTTCGACGATGAGTTCTTGCAGTTTGACAAGGTATTCCCTGACGGCTGCGGAATCGAAGTTGCTCATGTTTCCCCCTGTTTAACTGCGGATAATTTGGCCATCCACCCATGCGCGGATCGTGGAAGGCTTTTTGCGCTTGCCCACGCGCCCCGGCAACACCCACACCTTGCGTCCGAGCATACGCCGGCACTCGGCGTAAGTCCTGGCGGGGCGCTGCCCGCTGCGATTGGCGCTGGTGGAAACCAGCGCGCTGTTCACGCCCCGGCAGAGCAGCGCAGCTTGTGGATGTGCGGTTAACCGCACCGCCAGGGTGCCATGTGAGCCGCGCAGCCAGCGCGGTGTTGAATGATGGGCCGGCATGAGGTAAGTGATCGCTTGCGCTCCATCGCTCTTCAATCTTGCCTGTTCTTCAGGCGTGAGCGGTTGCAGATAACGCGCCACTTGCTTGTAACCCGCTGCAATCAGGATCAGCCCTTTGTGCTGCGGGCGTTGCTTGAGCTTGAGCAGGCGCAGCACGGCAGTGCGGTTGTCAGGGTCGCAGCCCAGTCCGTAGCAGGATTCGGTGGGGTAGGCGATCAGGCCGCCGCGCCTGAGGTGTGCGGCAATGCGGCGATACGATGTGCTATTGCGGAACAACTACTTCCTGTGAACAGCAATCGCGCGCCAGCCGATGTCGCGCCGCATCTGGCATCCGTCGAAATGAATGCGGTCGGCGAGTTCATAGGCGTGTTTCTGCGCAGCTTTCACCATCGTGCCGAGTGCGACGACGCACAGCACGCGTCCGCCGCTGGTGACTACGTTGCCGTCATGCAAGGCAGTACCGGCATGGAACACATGCGCGTCTTCCAGTTCTTTTGCCCGTGGCCCAGGCAGCCCGCTGATGACATCGCCCTTGCGCGGAGCATCCGGATAATTCGCCGCCGCCAGCACCACGCCCAGTGCGGTGCGCCGGTCCCATTCCGCTTCTATCTGGTCGAGCGTGCCGTTGATGGCATGTTCGACGATCACTGAAAAATCGCTTTTCAGGCGCAGCATGATAGGCTGGGTTTCCGGGTCGCCCATGCGGCAGTTGAATTCCAGCACCTTGATGCCGCCCTGCGGGTCGATCATCAGCCCGGCGTACAGAAAACCGGTGTAGGTAATGCCTTCGCTTTCCATGCCGCGCACTGTCGGCCCGATCACTTCGCGCAGCACGCGCGCATGGATATCCGGGGTGACCACCGGGGCGGGCGAATACGCGCCCATGCCGCCGGTGTTGGGGCCGTTGTCGCCGTCCAGCAGGCGTTTGTGATCCTGGCTGGTCGCCATCGGCAAAACATTTTTTCCGTCGACCATGACGATGAAACTGGCTTCCTCCCCAGCCAAAAATTCTTCGATCACCACGCGCGCACCGTCCCTTCGGCCAGGCTCAGGACTGGCATCGCCCGGCTTGTTATCGGACAGCATCATGTCGATCGCAGCGAACGCCTCGTCCTTGCTCATCGCAACGACCACACCCTTGCCCGCGGCAAGTCCGTCAGCCTTGATGACGATGGGCGCACCGTGCTTTTCGACATAGGCGCGCGCGGCGGCGATGTCGCTGAAGGTCTCGAAGAATGCGGTGGGAATGTTGTGCCGCACCATGAAACGCTTGGCGAAATCCTTGGAGGATTCCAGCTGTGCGGCGGCCCTGGTAGGCCCGAAGATTTTCAGCCCTGCGGCACGGAAGGCATCGACCACGCCCGCCGCCAGCGGCGCTTCCGGGCCGACCACGGTGAGTTCGATGTTTTCGCGCTTGACGAATTCGATCAGGTCGGGAATGGCGGTGATGGCAAAATTTTCCACGCCATCTTCCAGCGCCGTTCCGGCATTGCCCGGCGCGACATACACTTTCTGCACCCTGGCGCCTTGCGCCAGACGCCACGCCAGCGCGTGTTCGCGGCCACCACTTCCTATTACCAGAATTTTCATATCTACCTCGAAGATCAGCCGTAGGTCGGGCTTTGCCCGACATGGTGGGCAGAGCCCACCCTACATGTTTAATGTCTGAAGTGGCGGAAGCCGGTAAACACCATCGCCAACCCATGCTCATCGGCTGCCGCGATGACTTCCTCATCGCGCATCGAACCGCCCGGCTGGATCACGGCTTTTGCGCCTGCCGCCGCCAGCACGTCGATGCCGTCGCGGAACGGGAAGAAGGCATCTGATGACACCACGGAACCTGTCAGGCTCAGCCCGGCGTTCTGCGCCTTGATGCTGGCAATGCGCGTGCTGTCCACGCGGCTCATCTGACCCGCTCCCACGCCCAGTGTCTGGCCGTTCTTGCAGAACACGATGGCATTGGACTTTACATACTTCGCGACGCGCCAGGCGAACAGCAGGTCTTGCAGTTGTTCCTTGCTTGGCTGTGCCTTGGTCGCCACCTTGAGCTGAGCTGCCTGCACGTTCAGCGTATCCGGCGACTGTACCAGCAGTCCGCCGCTGACGCGCTTGAAGTCGAACTGGTTATGAGCGTTGGACAACGGCACGGTGAGCACGCGCACGTTCTGTTTTGCCGCGGTGACCTTGAGCGCTGCCTCGGAGGCGCTCGGCGCGATGATGAGTTCGACGAACTGGTTGGCGGTGATCTGCGTCGCGCTGTCGGCATCCAGTTCGCGGTTGAAGGCGATGATGCCGCCGAACGCCGAAGTGGTGTCGGTCGCGTAGGCCAGTTTGTAGGCGTTGAGCGGAGTGTCGGCGATCGCCACGCCGCAGGGGTTGGCGTGCTTGACGATGACACAGGCGGGTTGATCGAAGGTCTTGACCAGTTCCCATGCGGCATCGGCATCGCCTATGTTGTTGTAGGACAGTTCCTTGCCCTGCAGCTGGGTGTAGTCGGCAATGCCGCCCGCCACCGGGTTGAGGTCGCGGTAGAACGCCGCGCTTTGATGAGGGTTCTCGCCGTAACGCATCTCCTGCACCTTGGCGAAATTGAAATTGATCTGCGCCGGGAACGCGCTCTTGGTGCCGTCCGCATCGATCGCGGTGAGATAGTTGCTGATCGCGCTGTCGTAGGCAGCGGTATGCGAAAACGCCTTCTTCGCCAGATCGAAACGCGTGGCGTCGGAGACGGCTCCGTCATTGGTCTGCATTTCGGCCAGCACCGAAGTGTAGTCGGACGGGTCGGTGACGATGGCAACGTGGCCGTGGTTCTTTGCCGCCGCGCGCACCATGGTCGGGCCGCCGATGTCGATGTTTTCGATGGCATCCTCCAGCGTGCAACCCGGCTTGGCGACGGTCTCCGCAAACGGGTACAGATTTACCACCACCAGGTCGATCGTCGGAATGTTGTGTTTTTTGAGCGTTGCAACATGCTCCGGCAGATCGCGCCGCGCCAGGATGCCCGCGTGTACCTTGGGTTGCAGGGTCTTCACGCGTCCGTCCAGCATCTCCGGAAAGCCGGTGTAATCCGCCACTTCGGTGACAGGGATGCCGTTTTCGGCGAACAGCCTGGCGGTGCCGCCGGTGGAGAGGATTTTTACGCCGAGCTGGTGCAGTCCCTGCGCGAATTCGAGAACGCCGGATTTATCCGACACGCTGATGAGTGCCTGTTTGATTGTTGCCATGATGGTTCCAAGTAAAAAAGTCGTTAGTTGTTAGTCATTAGTTGTTAGTTGGGGTTGTGCGCTTCGTGGTTTAACTGGCGACTAACGTCTAACGACTGGTTTTGGAATCACGCGATTCCGTGCTGCAGCATTTTCTTGCGCAGGGTGTTGCGGTTGATGCCCAGCATTTCCGAAGCGCGCGTCTGGTTGCCGTCCACATGTTCCAGCACCATTTCGAGCAACGGTTTTTCAACGCAAGCCATCACCATGCCATACATGTCGCAGCACGGTTTTTCGCCGTCCAGATCCTTGAAATATTCCTTGAGCGCCTTGCGCACGTAGCGTGCCAGGTCATTTTCGTTGATCAAGCAATCACTCATGCAGCCAATTCCCCAAGGTAATGCAGTCGCGTTCCGCGCTGCGCCTGTTCCGAAAAAAACTCGTCCACTGCCGCCAACTGCCCGGCAGTGCTTTCCAATTGATTCATGCGGTGGCGGAAATGCGCCGAACCGGCCAGCCCTTTGGTGTACCAGCCGATGTGCTTGCGCGCCACGCGCAACCCGGTGTGCTCACCATAAAATTCGTACAGCTCATGCACATGCGCCAGCAGCACGCGGTGGATTTCGCCGACTTCCGGCGCAGGAAGATGCTCGCCGGTTTTCAGAAAATGCCCGATCTCGCGGAACAGCCACGGGCGGCCTTGCGCTGCGCGACCTATCATCACCGCATCCGCGCCGGTTTGATCCAGCACGAATTTGGCTTTTTCGGGCGTCGTGATGTCGCCATTGGCGATGATGGGTATGCTCACGCTGGCCTTCACCGCCGCGATGGTGTCGTACTCCGCATCGCCGGTGTAGGCGCAGGCGCGGGTGCGGCCATGAATTGCCAGCGCCTGGACACCGGACGTTTCGGCAATTCGGGCGATGCGTATCGCGTTGCGATTCTGTCTGTCCCATCCGGTGCGGATCTTGAGAGTGACCGGGACATTCACCGCGCTGACCACCGCTTCCAGCAGCCGGGCTACCAGCGGCTCGTTCCGCAACAGCGCGGAACCTGCCATCACGTTGCAGATTTTTTTTGCGGGACAACCCATGTTGATGTCGATGATTTGCGCACCGCGATCCACGTTGTGTTTCGCGGCCAGAGCCAGCATTTTTGCATCGGCGCCGACGATCTGAACCGAGACCGGATCGGCCTCGCCTTGATGGTCGGCGCGACGCATGGTTTTTTCCGAGCCATACAACAACGAATTGGACGCCACCATTTCGCTCACCGCCATGCCCGCGCCCATGCGCCTGCATAACATGCGGAAAGGCCGGTCCGTCACCCCCGCCATGGGGGCAACAATCATATTGTTTTTCAGTTGATAGGGGCCGATACGCATGTTGGTTTTCCGCGAGGGGGGTGGGATTATAAATGAAACCGGGTGGCATGTTATGATTCTGCTGCATGAATTTTGATATCGTGATTGCCGCTGGTTGACAGGCGCGTGCCTGCTCGGTTGCCGCCCTGATTTGCCCCTGGCTGCTGCCGGGTTTCATGCACAATCCGGGGTTGAATGCCGCCCGTCATATCGACCGGACAGTATCTGCTGGTACAAGCAGCCTTTTAATAAACAATAGAGAATATTTTCATGAAAAAACTGCCTGCCCTGATTTTGTTTACCCTGCTTTCTTCAGCTCATGCCGGAGAAGCTGAAATTCGCCAGTCGATGCAAAGCAAATTTCCGAACATCGGCAAACTCGAGCACATCGTTAAAACACCATACGCTGAGCTGTATGAGATTGTCATTGACGGCCAGCTTTTGTACACCGATGAAAAAGGGCAATATCTGTTCGATGGCAGCATAATCGAGACGAAAAGCCGCCTAAACCTGAGCGATGAACGGCGGCGCAAATTATTTGCGATCAATTTTGACAAGCTGCAGCTCGGCCTTGCGGTGAAAAAAGTAAAGGGCAATGGCAAGCGCAGGATGGCCTATTTTACCGATCCCAACTGCAGCTTCTGCAAGCGTCTGGAAAAAGAACTGGCCAAGGTAAGCGATGTCACACTATACGTGTATCTGTATCCGATTTTCCCGAACTCAAGTGAAACCGTGCGCAACGTGCTCTGTGCAAAAGACCCGGTCAAAGCGTGGGATGACTTGATGTTGAACAGCATCGCCCCAGCCGGCGCGAATTGCGAAACATCAACCGACAAGGTGCTGGCCCTGGGTAAGGAACTTCGCGTCAACGGCACGCCGAACCTGATTTTTGGCAACGGGACCCAATCCCCGGGTTATTTGCCGGCGGAAGAAATTGAAAAAAATTTGAACGATACAAACTAATAGGACTCATCATGGATCGCACAGCAAACATTTCCCAGGATTTGCTTACCAAGGCCATCAATGAATCGCACGATGGCATTATTATCGCCGATGCGCAGCAGCAGGGTTTCCCCCTGGTTTATGCCAACCATGGATTTGAGAATTTGACCGGCTATTCCGCTGACGAAGTCATCGGCAAGAGCTATCACTTCCTTCAGGGGGGCGATGTTGGGCAGCCGGAAGCGGCGGCAATAAATGCTGCGATTGCCAGCAACGAGAGTTGCGTTGTTACGTTGCGCAACTATCGCAAGGACGGGTCAATGTTCTGGAATGAGACCAGCATTTCTCCGATGCATAACGCCGAATCCGCCCCCACCCATTTCATCGCTATCCAGAAAGATGTGACGGCCAGAATTTTGCTGGAACAACAGATGGGCCGCGTCGATCCGCTGGTCGGGATCAGCAACCGCCACCATTTCGACCAGCGATTCACCGATGCGCTGGTCTTTGCCAAGCGCGCCCACAGCGGGATGTCGGTATTGATAATTGAACCGGATCTCTTCAGCCAGTTCATTCAGCGCTATGGGCAGTCGGCGGGTGACGAGTGTCTGCGCAGCGTGGGCGATTGCATCGCAAAGTTGTTTGTGCGCACGTCGGATTGCGTGGCGCGATACGAAGGCGGGGAGTTTGCCGTCGTGTCTTTGTCCTTTGGCGCCGGTGCATTGCGCCAGCACACCCAGAAGCTTTGCGAGCAGGTGCACATGCTGAACATCCCGCACAGCGATTCGCCGCTGGGAGTGGTCACCGTCAGTGTTGGCGGGGTTCATTGCATGCCGACTCGGGAAACCACGGAGGAAATGCTTATCGGGCTGGCCAATTCAAAATTACAGGCCGCCAAGCGCAGCGGATGCAACAGCGCGCTCATTATCGGGTAAGAATTACCGCCGGCCGGATGTTTGCCGCTACTGGCCAAGCGCCGGTTCCGCGCCCTTGGGAAACAACACCCACATCTGGCCGCTCTGCTTCATGCGTCCCGCCTGATTTCCGGCCTGTTCACCGAAACCCCAGAAGAAATCGCCGCGTACCGCACCCCTGATCGCACCGCCGGTATCCTGTGCCAGCATCAGGCGGTTCAGCGGCTCGACCGTGTTCGGATAAGTGGTGGCGAGGAACACCGGCGCGCCAAGCGGGATGGTGCGCGCATCGACAGCCAGGCTGTATTCATTGGTCAGAGGCACACCCAAAGCACCCAGCGGAGCGGGGAGTTCATTGGGCAATTCGCGGAAAAACACATAGCTGGGGTTAAATTCCAGCAGGCTGTCCAGTTTTTCTGGATTTTTTTGCGCCCACAGCTTGATGTTCTGCATCGAGGATTCCTCGAGTTTGAACGCGCCCATTTCGACCAGCTTCTTGCCGATGGAAGTGTAAGGGTGGCCGTTCTGCTCGGCATAACCGACTTTCACCAGGCTGCCGTCCGGCAATTCGATGCGTCCCGATCCCTGGATTTGCAGGAAGAACAAATCGACCGCGTTGTCCACCCAGAATAATTCGCGCCCCTGCAGCGGGGCTTTGCCGTTATCGATCTCGCTGCGCTTGTAATAAGGCACGATGCGATTGCCTTGCAACCGTCCGCGCAAACGCAAATCCTTCAGTTGCGGATACACATCGCCCAGATCGATGGCCAGCAAATCATCCGGAGCAGCATACAGCGGATAGCGAAAGCGGGCTGTTTTAACCCGGCTGCCGGCAAGCTTGGGCTCATAGTAACCGGTGATCAATCCCTGCGAAGAACCATCCGGATTGAATACCTGATAGGGGGTAAAACCCTCCTCAAAAAATGCGCGCAGCGAGTTGTTGTCCGGCTGTGTCAGCTCATAGGCGCGCGCGCATATCGACTGCCAGCCCGGCTTGTTCTTCAGCGCGCTGCAGCTTTGCCAAAAGGCCGCCCAGGTTTGCCGCAAGTCTATCGTTTGCCAATCCGGCAACATCTCCCACTTGCTTACCGCAAACGGCGTGTAGGGCGCAGTGTCGGCAGTCGCCAGCACGACGGGCGGCTTGGGCGGCGCGGTGCAGGCGGCAAGAAAGACCAGAAGCAGGGGCGCCGCGCGCCGTGCCCATGAAAAACGGGGAAAAAGGGAAAAATGATTAATGTAAAACACGTGGCACACTCAGGACGAATTGCGGAATTTCGACTTCAAATTCGGAGCCATCCTCGGCCTGCATCCGGTAACTGCCGCGCATCGTGCCGACCTGCGTGGTCAGCACCGTGCCGCTGGTGTACTCAAAACCCTGGTTCGGCTTGAGCAATGGCTGTTCTCCCACCACGCCTTGACCGCGCACTTCCTGCACGTGGTTATGGGCATCGGTAATGACCCAATGGCGGCTGATGAGCCTGGCTGGCACGCTACCGGTGTTGGTGATGGTGATGGTGTATGAAAAAACGAATCGGTTGCCCGATTCATCGGATTGCTCCGGCAGGTAATTTACCTGCGTTTGTATATCGATGCCATGTGGATCTATTTTTTCCATGCGTGGCATTTGAACCGATTTTGCCTTATGTCGCAAGAGCTTCGCTGCACTTTTATGCTAATCTGCGCGGGAATTTTCCAAACAAATATAAACATGAACGGTTATTTGAAGCGCATCCTGAACGCCCGCGTCTACGACGTGGCGGTTGAAACGCCACTGGAGGCGGCGCCCAATTTGTCGGCGCGCATCGGCAATACCGTGTTGCTCAAACGCGAGGACATGCAGCCGGTGTTCTCCTTCAAGCTGCGCGGAGCGTACAACAAAATGGCGCAGCTTACGCCGGAACAGCTCAAGCGGGGGGTGATCGCCGCCTCGGCGGGAAATCACGCGCAGGGCGTGGCGCTCTCGGCGCAAAAACTGGGCTGCAAGGCAGTCATTGTCATGCCCACCACCACCCCGCATATCAAGATACAGGCAGTGGCCGGCCGTGGCGCGAAAGTGGTGCTGCACGGCGATTCGTATTCCGATGCCTACCAGCATGCGCTGGAGTTGGAGCAACAAAGCCGGATGACTTTCGTGCATCCGTATGACGACCCCGACGTGATTGCAGGTCAGGGTACCATCGGCATGGAAATCCTGCGCCAGCACACCCGTCCGATCCACGCGATTTTCGTCGCCATCGGCGGCGGCGGGCTGATTTCCGGCGTAGCGGCTTACGTCAAGCAACTGCGGCCCGATATCAGGATCATCGGCGTGCAACCGGTCGATTCCGATGCCATGTATCGCTCGCTGAAAGCCAAACGGCGCGTCACGCTCGACCATGTCGGGCTGTTTGCCGACGGCGTGGCAGTCAAGCAGGTCGGGCAGGAAACCTTCCGCCTGTGCCGCAAGCTGGTCGATGAAATCATCCTGGTGGATACCGATACCGCCTGCGCCGCGCTCAAGGATGTTTTCGAAGACACGCGCTCGATACTGGAACCGGCGGGTGCGCTGTCCATCGCCGGTGCCAAGCTGTATGCCGCCCGCGAAAAGCTCAAGGGCGAAACGCTGGTTGCCATCGCCAGCGGCGCGAACATGAATTTCGACCGGCTGCGTTTCGTCGCTGAACGCGCCGATATCGGCGAGAAACGCGAGGCGATCCTCGCGGTCACGATTCCGGAAACGCCGGGCAGCTTCCGCAAATTCTGCGCGCTGCTGGGCAAGCGCAACATCACCGAATTCAACTATCGCTACGCCGACCCGAAACTGGCGCATGTCTTCGTCGGTATCCAGGTGCGCGATCAACTGGAAACTGCCGAGCTGGTGAACAAGTTGCAGCACAATAAATTGGCCACGCTGGATCTTTCCGACAACGAAATGGCCAAGCTGCACCTGCGCCATCTGGTCGGCGGCCACGCGCCGGAAGTGAAGGACGAAATCATGTTCCGCTTCGAGTTCCCAGAACGCCCCGGCGCGCTGATGAATTTCCTCAACAGCATGAGCCACAACTGGAACATCAGCCTGTTCCACTACCGCAATCACGGCGCGGACTACGGCCGCGTGCTGGTCGGCATGCAGGTGCCGCACCACGACAAGAAAGCGCTGAAAACCTTCCTCGATACCCTCGGCTACCGCTACTGGGACGAGAGCGGCAACCCGGCGTACCGGCTGTTTCTGGGCTGACCTATGCCGCTATCGCTCAAGCAGGTCATCCGCAAGAGCACGCTATCCCGGCGCGAGCATCTTCCCGCTAGCGTTCGCGCCGCTCACAGCGCGTCCATCACCGAACGTCTGATGCAGTTGCCGGAGTACCGGCAAGCCGAAGCCGTGCTGGGCTACATGAACTTCGGCGCGGAATTCGCCAGCGAGTTGTGGGTCGAGCGGGTGTTGGCCGAAGGCAAACGGCTGGCGCTACCCAAGGTGAACCACCACACTAACCAGCTTGACCTGTATTGGGTGGACGATCCGGAGAACCAGCTGGCGGCGGGATTGTGGGGAATACGCGAGCCGGTCGTGGAACGCTGCGAGCGGCTGAATGGCCTAAATGAGGTAGAATTCGTCCTGCTGCCGGGTGTGGCATTTGCCCGCGACGGCGCGCGGTTGGGTTATGGCAGGGGTTTTTACGATAAGCTGCTGATGAAACAACTAGCCATTCGACCAAGCGAGCAAACAGCACTCGCCAAGCCTGTCCTGAGTGAAGTCGAAGGATCGCTGGTTATGTCAAACATGACTCAACGCCCCGTACTGGCAGCAGCAGCGTTTTCGCTGCAAATCGTCGAATTTATTCCGCAGGAAGCAACAGATGTAAAAGTCGAGTGGATTATTACCGAGCAGGAAACAATAGCTTGTTCTGTAAATGATTAACGTTGCGATAACGAGAGAGTAAAGACATGGCAACCTTACCCGATAACGACCCGCAAGAAACCCGAGAGTGGCTGGATGCGCTTGAGTCCGTGCTGGAAAACGAAGGCGCGGAGCGTGCGCATTTCCTGCTCGATCAGTTGATCGACAAGGCGCGCAGCGCCGGTGCGGGCGTGCCGTTCAGCGCGACCACACCCTATTGCAACACCATCCCGCCGGAGAAAGAGCAGCGCTCCGCCGGCAACCATGAACTGGAACACCGCATTCGCGCCGTTACGCGCTGGAATGCGATGGCGCTGGTGCTGAATGCCAACCGCGACTCTTCCGAGCTGGGCGGGCACATCGCCACCTTTGCCTCGGCGGCGACTTTATATGACGTGGCGTTCAATCATTTTTTCCATGGCGTAACCGAAGACCACGGCGGCGACCTGGTGTATTTTCAGGGGCATTCCTCGCCCGGCAT
>Ga0155952_1097_pt6 | contig 59642 bp, 71 predicted proteins | sample RifCSPlowO2_02_FD_107606 | JGI IMG/M metagenome (GOLD analysis project Ga0155952, IMG submission 107606) | Gallionellales bacterium RIFCSPLOWO2_02_FULL_57_47
CCTACGGTAATACGAAGAATGGGCAGTCGTAGGGCGGGTTCAACCCGCCGCAAAAATAATATCGTTCGAAGCAACACCTACGGAATATGAATTTTACTTTACATAAAACTGACGGCCCCGCCCGTCGCGGCACCTTGACGCTGGCGCACGGCACTGTCGAGACCCCGGCTTTCATGCCGGTGGGAACCTATGGCACGGTGAAGGCGATGAGCCCGATCGAGCTGCATGAGATCGGCGCGCATATCGTGCTGGGCAACACCTTTCACCTGTGGCTGCGCCCCGGCCTGGAGGTGATAGAAGCGCACGGCGGGCTGCATCGCTTCATGGGCTGGGATGGGCCGATACTCACCGATTCAGGCGGGTTCCAGGTATTCAGCCTGGGGGCGTTGCGCAAGATTACCGAGGAGGGCGTGAAATTCCAGTCGCCGGTGAATGGCGACAAGCTGTTCCTCACGCCGGAAGAGTCGATGCGCATCCAGCGCGTGCTGAATTCCGACATCGCGATGATTTTCGACGAATGCACCCCCTATCCTGCAACCGAACGCGAGGCGGCGGACTCGATGCGCCTGTCGTTGCGCTGGGCGTCACGTTCAAAGGCGGCGCATGACGGCAATCCGAACGGGCATAGCGATAAAACCCGCCATGCCCGTTTCCCTCACCCCAACCCTCTCCCGCAAGCGGGAGAGGGGGCAAACGAATCGCTTCGCGAGTTTCACTCTAACGCGCTGTTCGGCATCGTGCAGGGCGGCATGTACGAGAGCCTGCGCGACGAATCGCTGCGCGAACTGGAGAATATCGGTTTTGACGGCTATGCCATCGGCGGCCTGTCGGTGGGCGAGCCCAAGGAAGACATGCTGCGCATCCTCGCGCACACCGCTCCGCAGTTGCCGCAAAACAAGCCGCGCTACCTGATGGGGGTGGGCACGCCGGAAGACATTGTGGCGGCGGTGGCACAAGGCATCGACATGTTCGATTGCGTGATGCCGACACGCAATGCGCGCAACGGGATGATGTTCACCCGCCATGGCGACATCAAGATCAAGAATGCCCAATACCGGATGGACATGAAGCCGCTGGATGAGCAGTGCGCCTGTTATACCTGCCGCAACTTTACCCGCGCTTATCTGCACCACCTGCACCGCATCGGCGAGATCCTCGGCGCGCGCCTCAACACGATTCATAACCTGCACTATTACCAGCAATTGATGGGTGAAATCCGCGCTTCAATCGAGGCAAATGCGCTTGCTGATTTCGTGGCGGACTTCAGGCGGAAACGCGCCGGAAATTGAGCTGGCGTAGGGCGGGTTACACCCGCCGGTTTGCGGGTTACACCAGCCGCCACACGTGACAAACCGGAATAACATGCCCAACACAAATGGCGGGTGCAGTCCGCCCTGCTCTAAGCGTGTTGGGCAAGCAAGCATTGAAGCCGCCCCCGCGCTTCGTGGTAGAATGCGCGCCTTTTGATTTAACCCCGGAGATTGAATAATGTTTATCAGTAATGCATATGCCGAAGCGGCCGCACCGGTACAGGGTGCCGGCCTCATGGATTTTCTCCCGCTGATTGCCCTGGTTGCGGTGTTTTATTTTCTGGTATTGCGCCCGCAAGCCAAGCGCGCCAAAGAGCAAAAAGCCATGGTCGAAGCGTTGCAGCGCGGCGACGAAATAATGACGACAGGCGGTATAGTGGGGCGTGTCAACAAGGTATATGAACAATATGCTGGTGTTGAACTTGCCGAAAATATCGAAATAACGGTACAAAAGGCCTCGATTCAAAGCGTGCTGCCCAAGGGAACCATCAAGGCCATCAAGTAAGGGGGCTCTCGTAGCCTGTAGCCTGTAGCCTGTAGCCTGTAGCCACCAGCTACCACCTAACCATTCGAGGTTTAAATGAATCAATATCCATTGTGGAAATATCTGCTGATTTTGGCCGCGTTGCTGGCAGGGCTGATTTACACCCTGCCGAATTTTTTCGGTGAATCGCCCGCTGTGCAGGTATCGCCGTTACGCTCCAGCCTGAAAGCGGATGCCGCATTGCTGGAGCGCGTGGAAAGTGTTCTGAAGACAGCCAGCCTTGCTCCGGAAGTGATCTCCCTGGACGGCAACAGCGTCAAGGCGCGTTTTGCCGATACCGACAGCCAGCTGAAGGCGAAGGATATATTGGCTGGCAAGTTGGGTGAAGACTACGTGGTCGCGCTCAATTTGTTGCCGCGTTCGCCGCATTGGCTGACCAGGCTCAATGCGCTTCCGATGTATCTTGGCCTGGATTTGCGCGGCGGCGTGCACTTCCTGTTGCAGGTGGATATGAAGGCCGCAATCAATAAGGCGCTGGAAGCCGCTACCGGCGATATTCGCAGCGTGTTGCGCGAGCAGAATATCGCGTATGCCGGCGTGAGTCGCGACGGCAACATGTTGCTGGTGAAGTTCCGCGATGCCGAGGCGCGCAGCAAGGGTGAGGCGGAAATCAAGCAGCGTTTTTCAGAATATGCGCTGAACGAAAAGGAAGCAGGCGGCGAATTTTTGTTGCAGGCGGCTCTCAAGCCGGAAGCCGAACGGCGTATTCAGGATTCAGCCGTGCAGCAAAACCTGTTGACCCTGCGCAACCGCGTCAATGAGCTTGGAGTGGCCGAGCCGGTGATCCAGCAGCAGGGTGCAGATCGCGTGGTGGTGCAATTGCCCGGTGTGCAGGATACGGCGCGCGCCAAGGATATTCTCGGGCGTACCGCCACGCTGGAAGTGCGCCTGGTGGATGAGGAACATCAAATCAGCCCGGGTGCTGCGGCGCCGTTCGGCACCGAGATGTTCAAGGACCGCGATGGCAGGATGCTGCTGGTGAAGAAGCAGGTGATCCTGACCGGCGAGCGCATCAACGACGCACAGCCCGGTTTCGACAGCCGCAGCAATGAGCCTGCCGTTCACATCAATCTGGACGGAGTGGGCGCGCGCAAGTTCAAGGAAGCGACGCGTGAAAATGTCGGCAAGCGCATGGCGATCATCCTGTTTGAAAAAGGAAAAGGCGAAATCGTCACGGCGCCCGTCATCCGCGAAGAGATCGGTGGCGGCCGCGTCCAGATCAGCGGCCAGATGGATACCGTGGAAGCCCAGGACACAGCGCTGCTGCTGCGCGCCGGTGCGCTGGCGGCACCGATGGAAATCATCGAGGAGCGCACCGTCGGCCCCAGCCTGGGGGCAGATAATATTACGCGCGGTTTCGATTCCACCAAGATCGGTTTCATCATGATCGCCGTATTCATGATCGCCTACTACCTGATGTTTGGCACGATTTCCGTGCTGGCGCTGGGCGCAAACCTGCTGTTGCTGGTGGCGCTGCTGTCGATGCTGCAGGCCACGCTGACCTTGCCCGGCATGGCGGGCATCGCGCTGACGCTGGGGATGGCGATTGACTCGAACGTGCTGATCAACGAGCGCATCCGCGAAGAACTGCGCAATGGCGTGACTCCGCAGGCTGCGATCCATGCCGGATATGACCGTGCATTCGGCACCATTCTCGATTCGAACGTCACGACGATGATTGCCGGGGTTGCGTTGTTCATGTTCGGTTCCGGTCCGATCAAGGGATTTGCGGTAGTGTTGTGTCTGGGTATCCTGACGTCGATGTTCAGCGCGATGCTGGTATCGCGTGCGCTGGTGAATTTGATTTATGGGCGCAAGGCGCGTCTGACCAGTGTGGCAATAGGTTAAGGATATTTTGTCGTAAGGTGGGCAGTGCCTCCATGTCGGGCGCAGCCCGACCTACATTTGGTTCCGGTATGTTCAAGGATAAATAAGATGGAATTTTTCAAGATCAAACGCGACATCCCTTTCATGAGCTATGGGCGCTACACCACCAGTATTTCGCTGGCGACGTTTATATTGGCGGTATTCTTTCTCGCTGCCAGGGGCCTGAATTTCGGTGTGGATTTTACCGGAGGCACGGTGATGGAGGTGCATTACGCGCAACCGGCCGATCTTGCCAAAATGCGTGAACAGCTTGCCGCGACGGGTTTGCCGGATGCATTGGTGCAGAACTTCGGTTCCAGCCACGATGTGCTGATTCAAATACCGCTCAAGCAGAATCTCGCCGGCGCAAAATTGAGCGAACAGGTGATGGACGGCCTGCGCAAGCAGGATCCCGGCGTGGAAATGCGCCGCGTGGAATTCGTCGGCCCGCAGGTAGGCAAGGATCTGGTGGAAAATGGGGCACTGGCTTTGATGCTGGTGTCGCTGGGTATTGTCGGCTACTTGTGGTTGCGCTTTGAATGGAAATTCGGCCTGTCCGCGCTCATCGCCAACCTGCATGACGTGGTCATCATCCTCGGCTTCTTTGCCTACTTTCAATGGGAATTCTCGCTGTCCGTGCTGGCGGCGGTGCTGGCGGTGCTGGGGTACTCGGTGAACGAATCGGTGGTGGTGTTCGACCGTATCCGTGAAAACTTCCGCACCATGCGCAAGGCCGGGGTTGCAGAAATCATCGACAATGCGATTACCCGCACGATGTCGCGCACCATTATCACGCACGGTTCGACGCAGATGATGGTCGGCGCGATGCTGTTCTTCGGCGGCGAGACGCTGCATTATTTCGCGATGGCCCTGACGATTGGGATACTGTTCAGTATTTATTCCTCGGTGCTGGTCGCCAGCCCGCTGTTGATGATACTCGGTGTGTCGCGCGAAGACTTCCTCAAGCCGGAAAAAGCGGAAGCAGAGGAAGTCCTGCCGTAGGTTGGGTTAGCGGTTTTCTTGCGCAACCTGACAAATCCTGCCTAGTTTATGTTGGGTCGCGCCCTGCGACCCAACCTGCAAATCTGGAGTAGCTCTTGGATTTACTCACTGCATTCATCGACATCGTCCTGCATCTGGACGCCCACCTGCTGGCGCTCACCCAGGAGTATGGCGTGTGGGTGTATGCCATCCTGTTCCTGATCATCTATTGTGAAACCGGACTTGTAATCACGCCTTTTTTGCCCGGAGATTCGCTGCTGTTCGTGGCGGGTGCGCTGTGCGGGATGGGCGCGCTGCAATTGGAACTGCTCGTGCCATTGTTGGTGCTGGCGGCATTCAGCGGCGACAACACCAACTACTGGATCGGGCGGCTGATCGGGGTGCGCTTGCTTAAACGCACGAATGGACTCATCAAGCACGAACACATCGACAAGACCCACGCTTTTTACGAAAAACACGGCGGCAAGACCATTCTGTTCGCGCGATTTTTACCGATCATTCGCACCTTTGCACCGTTTGTTGCCGGCATCGGGTTGATGCGTTACCGGTTGTTCATGCTGTTCAGCGCGCTGGGTAGCATGGCGTGGATAGGCAGCCTCACCGTGGCGGGCTTCTTTTTTGGCAACATCCCGGTAGTGAAAGATAACCTTACAATCATCATCCTCGGGATTATCGTGATTTCCCTGCTGCCCGCATTGCTTGAGATTATCCGGCACCGCAAGCGTGCCACTTAAACTCCAGGTCTGAGGGCTCCTCTCAAAGCCTGGCAGGATGCGGTGCCTCGATCAAATCCCCAAGATACATATAGGCGGTGTAATCGGAGACGCGCGCGGCTTGCTGCATGTTGTGCGTGACGATGACGATGGTGAAGTCTTCAGGTAGGGCGGGTTCTACCCGCCATGGCGGGCGAGAAGCCCGCCTTACGACTGCGTGTCTGACGAAAATGCGGTTCGCTTAGCCGAAGCGGCCGGTGATGTAGTCTTCCGTTTCCTTGCGCTTCGGATTGGTGAACACCGTACTCGTGTCGCCGAACTCGATCAGGTCGCCCAGATACATATAGGCGGTGTAATCGGAGACGCGAGCGGCTTGCTGCATGTTGTGCGTGACGATGACGATGGTGAAGTCTTCCTTCAGTTCGTCGATCAGTTTTTCGATGTGCGCGGTGGAGATCGGGTCAAGCGCCGAGGTCGGTTCATCCAGCAGCAAAACCTGCGGCTTGACGGCGATGGCACGCGCGATGCACAACCGCTGCTGCTGTCCCCCGGACAGGCTGGTGCCGCTTTGCCTGAGCTTGTCCTTGGCTTCGGTCCACAGCGCGGCCTTGCGCAAGGCCCATTCGACGCGCTCATCCATGTCATTCTTGCTGAGGCTTTCGTAGAGCTTTACGCCAAACGCGATATTGTCATAAATCGACATCGGGAACGGAGTGGGTTTCTGGAATACCATGCCGATCTTGGCGCGCAGCATGTTCAGGTCCTGTTTTTTGTCGAGTATGTTTGCGCCGTCCAGCAGAACTTCCCCGGTCGCTTTTTGCATGGGGTAAAGCTGATACATGCGGTTGAAGGTGCGCAACAGCGTGGATTTGCCGCAGCCGGACGGGCCGATGAAGGCGGTCACCATTTTTTCGGCGATGCTCAGGTTGATGTCCTTGAGCGCGCGGTCATTGCCGTAATAAAAATTAAGGTCCCTGACAATTAATTTTGGGATGATTGTTTTCGGATTGGCGGTGTTTTCAGCGTTCATTTGCAAGCCTTGTTAATGACCGGGTTTAATGTGTTGTGGCGCTTTGCCTGAACAGCACGCGAGCCAGAATATTCAGCGTCAGTACGCTAACGGTAATCAGCAGCGCACCGGCCCATGCCAGTTTCTGCCAGTCTTCATAGGGGCTCATCGCGAACTGGAAAATCACCACCGGCAAATTGGCCATCGGCTGATCCATGTTGCTGCTCCAGAACTGGTTGTTCAGCGCGGTGAACAGCAAGGGCGCGGTTTCACCGCTGATGCGCGCGATAGCCAGCATCACCCCGGTGATGATCCCGGCACGCGCGGCGCGCAGCGTGACGAAGTTGATGATTTTCCATTGCGGCGCGCCGAGTGCCGCCGCCGCTTCGCGCAGCGTGGTCGGCACCAGGCGCAACATGTTTTCGGTAGTGCGGATGACAATGGGGATAACGATAATCGACAGCGCCAGCGCGCCTGCCCAGCCGGAAAAGTGTTTAACCCTGATGACATATACTTCGTACACGAACAGGCCGATCACGATGGACGGAGCGGAGAGCAGCACGTCATTGATGAAGCGCGTGACCGGTGCAAGCCAGCCGCGCTGGCCGAATTCTGCCAGATACGTGCCGGCAAATATGCCGATGGGGGTGCCGATCAGCGTGCCTACCAGCGTCATTGCCAGGCTGCCGGCAATGGCGTTGAGCAGACCGCCGTCGCTGCCCGGCGGTGGGGTCATTTGCGTGAACACCACCGGGGCGAGCGCGGGCAAGCCGTGCTCCAGCAGTGTCCACAAAATCCAGCACAGCCAGAACAGGCCGAATGCCATGGCCAGCATTGAAATAACGAGGCCGATTGCGTTGACGATGCGGCGGCGCGTATACAGGTTCAGCATGGTCAAGCCGCCTGCCCTTCGCGCTTGCCGAGTTTATAGAGCATGTAGCGCGCGAGCGACAGAACCACGAAAGTGATGAAAAACAGGATCAGGCCGAGCTCGATCAGCGCGGAAGTGTAGAGCTCCCCGTAGGCCTCGGTAAATTCGTTGGCGAGCGCCGAAGCGATGCTGTTGCCGGGCATCAATAAAGACTTACTCAGTTCGTGCGAATTGCCGATGACAAAGGTGACGGCCATGGTTTCTCCGAGTGCGCGCCCCAAGCCGAGCATGATACCGCCGACCACGCCGATTCTGGTGTAGGGCAGCACGACTTTCCACATGACTTCCCAGGTGGTTGCGCCGAGGCCATAAGCAGATTCCTTCAGCAGCGTGGGGACTACTTCGAATACGTCGCGCATCACTGACGCGATGAACGGGATGATCATGATCGAGAGAATGATGCCGGCGGTCAGCATGCCGATACCCATCGGTGGGCCGGAAAAAAACGGACCGAGGTACGGCATAGCTCCGATACGGTCGTTGAGCCAGGGTTCGACATGATCGGCAAACAACGGGGCGAACACGAACAGCCCCCACATGCCGTAGATGATGCTGGGAATGCCCGCCAGCAACTCGATGGCGATGCCCAGCGGGCGGCGCAGGATGCGCGGTGATAATTCGGTCAGGAACAGGGCGATACCAAAGCTGACCGGAATGGCGATCAGCAGGGCGATGCCGGAGGTGACCAGCGTGCCGAAGATCGGGATCAGCGCGCCGAATTGATCGTTGACCGGATCCCAGTCGGAGCTGGTCAGAAATCCGAAGCCGAATGCACGGATGGCGGGCATACTGCCCACCACCAGTGAGCCGATAATGGCGGCGAGCAAAACCAGTACGCCAAATGCAGACACGCGCGTCAGATTGCGGAACAGCAGGTCCAGTATGGTATGTCGCTTAAGGCTGGCTTCGTGTAAAAACTTCGGCATAAATCGGGGCTGTCAGTGAGAAAAATAACGGGGGCGTCGAGCCCCCGCAATTATAGCCTAACGGCAGCCTTTATTTGACCAGCGGCGAACCGGATGGATCACGGATTTGATTTTTCCATGCCTTGCGGATGAGGTTCTGCACATTTTCCGGCAGCGGCACGTAATCCAGGTCGGCAGCCAGCTTGTCGCCCTTGCCGTAAGCCCAGTCGAAAAACTTCAGCACTTCCTTGCCGGTTGCCGGTTTTTCCTGCACCTTGTGCATCAGCACGAAAGTCGCGCCGCTGATCGGCCAGCTTTCCTTGCCTGCCTCGTCGGTCAGGATTTTGTAGAAGCCTGGCGCCTTGTCCCATTGCGCGTTGGCAGCCGCAGCCTTGAACGATACATCACTCGGCTGCACGTAGTTGCCGTCGCGATTTTTCATTTGCACGTTGTTCATCTTGTTTTGCAATGCATAAGCGTATTCCACATAGCCGATGGAATTTTTGATGCGCTGCACATAAGAAGCGACCCCTTCGTTGCCTTTGCCGCCCGTGCCGGCTTTCCATGAAACCGCCGTACCTTCACCAACGGCTGACTTCCACTCCGGGCTGACCTTTGCCAGATAATTGGTGAAAATGAACGTGGTGCCGGAGCCATCCGAGCGATGCACGACGGTAATATTGCTGTCTGGCAATTTGATGTCCTTGTTCAGCGCGGCCAAGGCAGGGTCATTCCACTTGGTGATTTTGCCCAAATAAATGTCGGCCAGAGTCGTCCCGTCCAGTTTGAGCGTCCCGGTGGCGATACCGGGAAGGTTGACGACAGGAACCACGCCGCCGATCACTGTCGGAAACTGCATCAGGCCGTTCTTGTCGAGTTCTTCCAGTTTCAGGGGCATGTCGGATGCGCCGAAATCCACGGTCTTGGCGGTGATCTGCTTGATGCCGCCACCTGAGCCGATGGACTGATAATTCATGTTAATCCGTGTTTCTGCTTTATAGGCTTCCGCCCATTTGGCATAGATCGGGTAGGGGAAAGTCGCGCCCGCACCGGTGATGCCGACTGCCTGGCTTGCGCCGGCATAAACCAGCACAGCGGCGGCAGCGATGCCGATGATGAGTTGCTTGAGTTTGCTGTTCATAGTATCTCCATAATTTATGTGTGTTGCAGTTGCTTTTGGGGGGCATTGAAACCAACAACGCTTTGTTGTGAGATGCATGATAAGTTTTTTATATGACACAATTATTACACTCCTGATTGTTTTTATGTGCCGCAGCTTCAAGTGACTGAGTTAAGGAAAAAAAAGAGGCAGTTGCCTGCCTCTGAAAAGCTGGGTATTGCAACCCAGGGGGGAAGGAAAACCAATAAAGGGTGTTTGAGGATGCACGCCGGTTTCTGCGCAGGCTGCGTGGTGCGCAGCCTGCGGTTGCTTATGCCATATCAGAACGAGTGGATCATGCCCAAACCCAGGCCGGTCTGCTTGGAGCCCGCTGCCGAACCCGTGTAGAAGCCATAATTGGCAGCCGAGTCATTGCTGAGCGAAGTATATGCCGCATACAATTCCGAGCGCTTGGAGAAGTTGTAACCGTAGCGCAGGGAGAGCTGCTTGGCACCAGTGTTCGCTACATCGTTATAGGTGCCGTTCTTTGCCAAAAATGCGCCCAGATTGCTGCTGCCCATCTTGTAAGTAACAGCCAATTCCATATTTCTTTGCTTGGCAGTTGTGGCAACTCCGTTGGCAATAGTCATATTTTCCATCATGACGCCGACCTGGCCATTCGGGAACTTGAATGCACCGAGTAAACGCATGGCACTGTCCGACTTGGTTGTGGTGGTTTGATCGGCGCGGCTTTCATAACCGAGGCCGGCATACAGCATGTCGTTTTCGTATGCCCCGGACAGCGACAATGCGGTTTTGTTGACGGTAGCTGTTTTCGCGGAATCCAGAGCATAAGAACCCTGAACGGTTAAGCCGTTGATGTTGGGTGTCCAGTACTGGATCGCGTTGTTTTGGCGGGTGTTGAAATTCTTGCCATTACCGGTCACGCCAACCAGTTGAATTGCCGAAAACACGGTGGTGTTGTCGAACAGCTCTATCTTGTTGTGAACCAACTTGTAAGGCGTGTCCCAGTTGCCCGCAAACACGGTGCCGAAGCTGCCCTTCAAGCCGATGTGGCTGTTGCGAATTCCGTTGAACGGCACCTTCGCATTCTTGTCGTTAACCGAGTCGATCTGTGCCTCGAATTGGTAAATGGCATGCAAACCATCCCCGAGATCCTCGCTGCCTTTAAATCCAAAGCGTGAAGCGTTGGATTGCAGGCGGTTCATACTGGTGGCAGTCGTCGCCGGGGTTGCAACCTTGTCGCTCTTGACGGATTCAACATCGACGTTGACCTTGCCGTAAAAAGTGAAGTTGGCATTGTCGGCCAAAGCCGGCACAGGCAGCGCGAAAACCGCCGTCAGTGCCACAATGATCAGTTTCTTTTTTTGTGTCTTCAATTCGTTCCGTATCATTAAATTCTCCTGGTATTTATCAAAGCCGCCATATTGCGACGCGAGGATACTAAGCATCGAACATGAAGAATTGATGAAGAAAATATGTCAGTTTTGTGACAGTGGTGGCTATCCGAGAAAGTGTTTCGCATAGCGGCTGCTCATGCGCGACATCGGCAACAGGATGAACAGGTCGGCGGTATTGAATTCAGGATCCCATGCCGGTTCGCCGCAGATGTAAGCGCCCAGCCGCAGGTAACCTTTAAGCAGCGGCGGAAGCGGCGCATCGAGGTATTGATTCAGTGCGTGCAGCGGCAGCGGGCAACGCGGGAATACGCTGTATTCGGCTGGCGCAGCGTAAATGCGCTGCAGCTTGCGGTAGATGCTGGCTGCAACATGGCCGCCATCCGCGATACTGATGCTGGCGCAGCCGATCAGATATTCATGGCGGTGTTGCTGCATGTATTGGGCCAGGCCGCTCCATAATTGGCTGATGGTTGCGCCATCGCGATAATTGCTATGCACGCAGGAACGCCCGACTTCCACCATGCGGTCGCTGAGATGCAGCAGTCGTGTCAGATCGAATTCGGTCTGGGAATAATAGCCGCCGATTTTTTGCGCCTGATCGGGTGAGAGGATGCGATAAGTTCCCACGACATTGTTCCCGACTGTTTCGCGCACCAGTAAATGCTCGCAGTATTTGTCGAAAATGTCGCGGTCGATGCCTTCGCTTGCGCTGGGCAGATTCGCGCCCATTTCTTCGCCAAATACCTTATAGCGCAGGCGTTGCGCTTCCAGTATTTCAGCCTCGCTGTGCGCCAGGCTGGTTGTTAAACGGCGTTGTGCCGCAGGTTGAGTTTGTCGATTGAGTTGCATCATTGCATCCCCCTGGTTGGTTGAAGATGCGTGCAGGTTATTGAATCCATGTTGCAGCGCGATGACGGGAATATGAAGGATGTGTTAATTCGGTGAGGTAAACCCCCGGCTTTGCCGGGGGACTCTGTTAGGTTTGACCGTTCCGGTGGTCATTAACGAGTAACGTTAAAACTTGGCTACATTATTCCCTCCCCCTTGCAGGGGGAGGGTTAGGGTGGGGGTAGAAATTCAAGCACGGACGCAGTCAAAAGTTTGTACCCCCATCCCAACCTTCCCCCTGATAGGGGGAAGGAGTGGAAACCAGCCGCCTTGGGCGGCTCATGGTTTTATCAGCGCCTTTGAGGCGCTCACCCAATAAGCCTCCGGCTTTGCCGGAGGTAATTTAACTGTTTGGGAGATGAAATATGGCTGTCACATTGCTGCCGCATACTCGCGCATTTTGCTTCGGGAGTTGTTTATGGAAAGTCCCTACAAAGGTAAGACCGGTCTGCGTCGTTTATGGAATGCCTTCGGTTACTCGCTCGCCGGATTCCGCGCTGCATACAAGCATGAGGATGCCTTCCGTCAGGAAGTGTTGCTCGCCGCCATCCTCATCCCGCTGGCTTTATGGTTGCCGGCCAGTAACCTCGGCAAGGCCATGATGATTGCCAGCGTATTGCTGGTGATCATTATCGAACTGCTGAACTCCGCCGTTGAAGCGGCTGTCGATCGCATCTCGCTGGACGACCATGACCTCGCCAAACGCGCCAAGGACATCGGCAGTTCGGCGGTTCTGGCAAGCCTCATTAACGTGGTTGTTGTATGGGGACTGGTGCTGGCACCGTCATAAATCCTTCAAGAAACTTTAATCAAAGATTCATGTTTGCGCGGCAGGATGCGCAGCATGAATACACCCAGCGATACAAATAAAGATTCCCCGGCGCTGAACATTGCACTGGTCACCGAAACCTATCTGCCCGAGGTGAACGGCGTCGCCATCACTATCGGACACATGGTGCAAGGCTTGCGTCAGCGCGGGCATTGCATTCACCTGATTCGCCCGCGACAGCACAAGCAGGATGCGGCGCAGGAAGAGTTGAATTTCAGGGAGACACTGGTTGCCGGAATGTCTATCCCCGGTTATCCGGAACTCAAATCCGGACTCCCCGCGAGAGGCGCGCTGTGCCGACTTTGGAAACAGCAGCGTCCTGATATCGTGCACATCGCCACCGAAGGTCCGCTCGGGTGGTCTGCGCTATCTGCCGCGCGCAAGCTGAACATTCCGGCGAGTACGGATTTCCACACAAACTTCCACAACTATACCGAGCACTACGGCATCGGCCTGTTAAGAAAACCGATTGCAGCCTACCTGCGCTATTTCCACAACAAGGCAGATTGCACACTGGTTCCTACTGCCTCATTGCAGCAGCAACTGGAACTCGAAGGTTACCAGAATGTGCTGGTGGTCTCGCGCGGCATAGACGCAGAACTTTTTCACCCGGCAAAACGCGATAATGAACTGCGCGCATCATGGGGAGCAGATGAGATGACGCCGGTGGTGATGCTGGTGAGCCGCATCGCACCGGAAAAAAACCTGCAGGTAGTGATCCGGGCCTTCGAGCAGATGCGTGCAGTCGATCCTCGCACCAGGCTGGTCATGGTGGGCGATGGCCCCGCACGCGCCGCTCTGCAAAAGCAGCACCCGCACGTGATTTTTGCCGGGATGCAGACGGGCGAATATCTGGCACGGCACTATGCATCCGGCGACATCTTTCTGTACCCCAGCCTGACCGAGACCTACGGCAACGTCACTATCGAGGCCATGGCCAGCGGTTTGGCAACGGTCGCTTACGACTATGCCGCTGCGCGCCAGCACATCCGCCATGAAATGAACGGGTTGCTGGCGCCTTTCGGCGATACCGAAGCGTTTATCGCCCAGACCAAGGGGCTGATCAGTGACATGGCGCGCGTTAAGCGCATCGGCGCCGCCGCGCGCCGCTCGGTCGAGTCGCTGTCCTGGGAACGCATCATGTGCCAGATGGAAACGGTGCTGAGCGATCTTGCAGGCGCACAGGAGGTGAAAAATGTTCAAGCTGAGCTTACAGCTGCAACAGATTAACCGCTGGGATGCCGATCTCTGCCAGTACTGCAACCGGCAAAGCCGTTACCTGTCGGTTCGCAACCTGTTCCGCATCGTCAGCCGGCTCGGCGACGGCATATTCTGGTTCGCGCTGATGGCGGCGTTGCTGCTGCGCTACCGTGCCGAAGCGGCGCCCGCCGTAATGCACATGATTGTCACCGGGCTGATCGGCACCCTGATATACAAACTGGTGAAGGGCAAGACCCTGCGCCCGCGGCCGTTCAACGTTTATCCGGGCATCGTCTGCGTCGGCAAGACGCTCGACCAGTTCAGCTTCCCTTCCGGACACACGCTGCATGCCGTGGCGTTCAGCATCATCACCGTCGCCTACTTCCCCGCGCTGATCTGGCTGGTGCTGCCGTTCAGCGTGCTGGTCGCGCTGTCGCGCCCGATACTGGGCCTGCATTACCCCAGCGATGTACTGGCAGGCGCGGCGCTCGGTGCAGCGATTGCCTGCCTGTCGCTCACCTTGATCTGACCAGCTATTTCCCATTTAACCGCCTAAATTTTTTTGACCATGAAATTACTATCATTCTTCAATTCCGTTGCAGTTGCTGAACCGCACCCGTTTCTTCAATTTATGGCTGCGAACGAATCGCGCCAGTCACCCATCAGGTTCAAGCGACCAGCGGTATTTTGCTTTCGCCCTGGCGGCTTTGCCGCCCCAGAAGAACGTTGGTGCCGCTTCGTGTCCAATTGTTGTAATCACAACTTTCGTGGCTGCCGTCTTTCGGCGCAAACCCCTCGCTGGCTCACGTTGCAGGCGATCCGCTTTTACTGCTCGGGTGACGGCTGACGGCATCCCATTCAGCTTCGTGGCTGGTGCGCCAGACCCCATACCGGGCTTGCCGCCGCCGTCAAAACTCACGCAAAACAGCGCGTCACGTCAAAGGGTTTGTTCTCCTTAAGCATGTGGTAACACGCCCGTGCCAGCTTGTGTGCCAGTGCCTTGGTGGCAGCCGCCGTATTCGTCTTCGCTTTTTTGCGCTCGTAAAAACGTTTGGCCTCGGCATTGAAGCGCAATGCAAAGCCTGTCCTGAGCCTGTCGAAGGGTTGGCCGCTTCGACAAATGCCCATGCCAGATACTTGTTGCCGTTTTTGGTGTTGCCTTCGCCCTTCTTCTTGTTGTTGCTCATGTGCCGGCTATCAACACAGCGTGCATAGGAGGCAAAGTTGCCGACGGCGGCAAAGCGGTCGACAGGCCCCATTTCCAGCAGGATAATGGCCGCCAGTATGCGACCTATTCCCGGCACGCTGCTCAGTAAAATGAACTCCTTCCGCTCCCCTGTCTTTTCCTGCAAGCGCTTTTAGTTACGGCCGCTGCGCTTAACGCCGATGAAGCCGGCATTAGCCTTCACTGAAACTTCGTTTTCCAGCAGGTCGATTTGCGCGTTTAGCGTGATAATGACCGCGAGGTTGCTCTTGACCGCCAACGCCACGTCCATTGGCAGTCCCATTTGATCCACCTCATCCGCCGTCAGCCGCTTGACCTGGTTGCTGTTGATCTTCATCGCCCGTTGGCGCGCCACGATGTCCTCGATGGCAAGGACGTGGCTGCGCACCAGTTGCATGCGCTTTCTGGCCAGGTCGCGTAGTGCCCGCTGTTCCGGTGGCAGGATGGTGCCGGTGGGCAGAATGCCCAGTCGCAGCAGGTGCGCCAGTTGCCGGGCATCGGCCTCGTCGCCGCTGTGCCTGAGGCCATCGTATTTCTTGATGGCTCCGGTGTTGGCCAGCTTCACCACAAATCCCGCCTCCTGTAATCCGTCAACCAGCCCGTACCAGTTGCAGGTGGACTCGACCACAACCGTGACAATTTCTTCTCGCCACGGCTGCAAAAATCCAACGATCTTTGCCAAGTCATTGGGCAATCGCTTTTCCGCCACTACCCTGTCTGTTTCATCCGTCACCGCCACCGGCGGTGGGAGGTCGGCTAGATGATTTTCAGCCAAATGGCGCACACGGTCACCGCAAATGCCGCAAATGCATCTGATGCCGCCAAGCAGACATTGGCGCTGGTAAAGTCTGGCAGTGAAACCGGCCAGGCCACCATACTGGGGAACATGTGGGGACGGATGCAGCGTTACATCAGTCGGGTCAAGCAGGATATCAACCAGAGCGTGGAATTGGCAGATCTTCGCGAATTGGAGAGCAAAGCCAAAGCCGAGGTCGATGCGGTGGCACGTTCAGTGCAACAGGCTGGCAGCGATATCGATTATGAAGCGCGGCAACTGGAGAATGAACTCGTCCGGTCAGCGCAGAGATTGGGTGACGCTGCCCAACCATCAAGCCCTCCATTGCCACCCAGTCAGATTTGAACGCCAGACAAGCGTGTCTCCGCAATACGGCACGCATAGGGGCAAATGTATTGAGCTTGCCATCAGTATGGCTGGCGCGAAAATTGCTGACTGATGCATACACGTTTTCATGCATCGACAGCCATGACCGACGCTTTTCGCACCATTCCCCTCTACCCGGCAGCGCAGCACGCAGTCGCGCAGGACTATCGCAAGCTGGAGATGCCGCGCGATTACACGACGCCGGTGCTGGATGGTTTGCAGCGTCCGTTGCGCGATCTTCGGATTTCGGTCACCGATCGCTGCAATCTGCGCTGTACCTATTGCATGCCGCGCGAGATATTCGACGGCAGTCACTCCTTCCTGCCGCGTTCGGATCTGCTCACCTTTGAAGAGATCGAACGTATCGCCCGGCAGTTCATCCGGCTCGGTGTGCAGAAGATACGCCTGACCGGCGGCGAGCCCTTGCTCAGGCACGGTATCGAGCAGCTCATTGAAAAACTGGCCCGCCTGCAAACCACCGAAGGGAAACCGCTGGAGATCGCACTGACGACCAACGGCGTGAACCTGGCCAGAAAAGCGTGCGCACTCAGGGATGCCGGCCTGGCGCGCGTGACGGTCAGCCTGGACTGCTTGAGCGATGCGACCTTCAAGAGAATGAGCGATTCAAATGTGCCTGTCGCCACCGTGCTGGACGGGATAGAGACGGCGCAAGCGGTCGGTTTCGAGCCGGTCAAGGTCAACATGGTGGTCAAGCGCGGTGTGAACGAGCACGAGATCGTGCCGATGGCCGAACACTTCCGCCACAGCGGCGTGGTGTTGCGTTTCATCGAATACATGGACGTCGGCTGCAGCAACGGCTGGCGTATGGACGATGTCGTTCCGGCGCGTGCGATACTAGAGCGCATCGCTGTGCACCATCCGCTGCAGCAGGCCGAGCTCAGCCAAGCGGGCGAGGTGGCCGAGCGCTGGCGCTATGCCGATGGCGGCGGCGAGATCGGCGTGATCGCCTCGGTGACGCAGGCGTTCTGCCACGCATGCACCCGCGCCCGTATCTCCACCGACGGCAGGCTCTATAGCTGTCTGTTCGCGGGCGAAGGATATGATCTGCGCACCCCGTTGCGCGAGGGGATAAACGATCATGGACTCACCAACCTGATCGCCGATCTGTGGCGCCAGCGCAACGATCGCTATTCTCAACAGCGGCACCTGATGACCGCGCGTTCTCCGGTCAAAGTGGAGATGTCTTACATTGGGGGTTGACCTCTTCGCGTATTTACCAATCAGTAATACTTGTTACCCGACGGTGCCACCTCCCGGTAACGCCATCGGGCATCACAAGGATTTAACCGTCCTTTCACTTACCCTTTTTCACGATCACTGACGTTAAATATCCTAACCGCTTGTTCATGCATACGAATTAATAAGTGGCACATGATTTGCTCACTCTACGGGTGCAGCAAAATTCAACTTGTTGTCTATATAACCTTCAGAGGAGAAATGTGGCATGAACAAAAAACTGATCGCAATCGCTGTTGTTGCCGCACTGGCGCCCGCAGCCGCCATGGCCGATGTCAAAGTGTATGGCCGTATCCACGTTTCCGTCGACTCCATCAGCGGCGTGACACAACCCAACAACCTCTTTCTCAACAGCAACTCTTCCCGTTTCGGCGTGAAGGGCAGCGAAGACTTGGGCGACGGCATGAAGGCGCTGTACCAACTGGAAGCTGGCGTGAATGCAGCGGGCGGCGGCCAAACCGTGGCAGACGGTAACGGTAATTCAGGCACAACTAATAGCGGCGTGTTCACCAATGCACGTGACATGTACGTCGGCTTGGCTGGCGACTTCGGCGCTGTTCTGACCGGTCGTCTGGGGGGTTCCAACCAGTATGTGTATGACTCTAACCTGTTCGGCGACCAGATCGGCGATGCGGCGACCTTCACCAACACCATCCCCGGTCGTCTGAACAGCGTGCTGGCGTATGCAACCCCGGACATGAACGGCTTCGACGCGCTCGTGGCAATCGTTCCCGGCACCAGCAATGGCCTGGCTTCTGACAGCAATAGCTACACCCTGAAGCTGAACTATGGCGCGAACGGTATCGGTGCTCATCTGTTCGCAGCTAATGTCAATGCTGGAACCAACACTACCGTGAAGCCGCTGGCCATCGCTGGCAGCTACGATTTCGGCAATGGCATGGTGACTGCGCAGTATGTCAAGGCCAAATCTGACACCGGCGGTACGACGAATGATGATCGTTCCATTTACAATATCGGCGGCCAATTCAACTTGTCCGACAAGAGCGCAATCAAGGCGCAATATTCCAAGGCGGGCGTTAACAACAGCGCTGCCGGCACCGGCGCCAGCATGTTCGCCATCGGCTACGATTACAGCCTGTCCAAGAATACTGGCCTGTATGCCGCCTTCGCACAAGTCAGCAACGATGCGGGCGCCGCCTTTGCTGTGGACAATTATGGCCATGGCGGCAATTCGGCCCTGGCTGCTGGCGAGGACCCGAAAGGCTTCAGCGTGGGGCTGACTCACAACTTCTGATCGGGATGTACTAACTCAGGGCAGCATATTGCGGGCATCTTCGGATGCCCGTTTTTTTCGCCCTCGACCAGTCCTCAGTCCTAGCTTCTCAACCTTCCACATGCTTGTCGGCATGAATGTCGAGCTTCTTCATCTTTTCCCACAAGTTCTTGCGGCTGATCCCAAGCGCATTGGCGGTATTGCCGTAATGCCAGTGATTTTGCACCAGCGATTGCAGGATGTATTTGCGCTCGCACTCGCGCAAGTATTCGTTCAGCGTACTGTCGGTGGCGGCAGACTCATGCTCATCGGGCTGGCTGGTTGATGGCACGGTGGCATCGTCAAAGAAGGCTTCCGGATCGAGCATCGGATTGGTTGAGAGGATGCAGGCCCTTTCCACGCTATGCTTGAGTTCGCGCAGGTTGCCCGGCCAGTCGTAATTGAGCAGGGCGCGCTCGGCTGGCGGGGACAGGACGTGGTTCTCATGGCTCACTTCCGCGCACATGCGCAGGAATAATTGCGCGAACCACATAATATCCTCCTTGCGTTCCCGCAGCGGGGGGATGCGCAAGCGGATGACGTGGATGCGGTAATACAGGTCTTCGCGGAAGGTGTTTTCCTCGACCATTTTTTTCAGGTCGCGATTGGTGGCGCAGATCAGGCGCACATCGACCGGGATGGGCGTTTCGCCGCCGACGCGCACGATGACGCGCTCCTGGATGGCGCGCAGCAGCTTAACCTGCATGTTGAGCGTCGTTTCGCCGATCTCGTCCAGGAACAGCGTGCCGCCGTGCGCCTGTTCGAACACGCCTTTGCGAGCCTTGGCTGCGCCGGTGAACGAACCTTTCTCGTGGCCGAACAGTTCCGATTCGAGCAGGCTTTCGGTGACCGCGCCGCAGTTGATGGCGACGAAAGGGGCATTACGTTCATGGCGTGCATGGCGGTGGATGAGTTTCGCGACATGCTCCTTGCCCGCGCCGGATTCGCCCGTGATCAGGATGGTGCTGGCCAGTTTGGCCAGGCGCGGGATGGAGCGTTCGATACCGCGCATGGCGGGGGAAATCCCCAATGTGTCGGTGCCATAGTCTTCGGCGGGCGCGGAGTAGAGTTGCTCGGGACATAACAGATGCGCTTTCTCGACCAGCAGGTCGAGGTCGAAAGGCTTGCTGATGTAGTCCGCCGCGCCGAGTTTGAGCAGGCGCACGGCGCGGTCGATGGAGCCGTAACCGGTGATGAAGATGAACGGCGGCAAGTGGCGTTTTTCGGCGGTCAAGCGCGCGAAGATATCTTCGCCGTCCAGGTCGGGGAGGTGGATGTCGCTGATGATCAGGTCGTAATGTTTGTTGCCGATTGCACTCAGGCCTTCCAGTCCGGTGTGATGCCACTCGATGCGGAAGCCTTCCAGGCCGAAACGGTCGTACAGCGATTCGCCCATGATCTCGTCGTCTTCGATCAGGCAAATAATGGGTTTCAGCGGTTTATTCATGGGATCCTTCCAGCGGTAATTGCACGGTGAATTGCGTTTTGTCCGGTTCGCTCTGAACCGTGATGAGCCCGCCCAATTGTTGCACGATCTGATAAATCACCCAAAGCCCCAATCCGCTGCCGCCTTCGCTCAGCGAAGTGAACGGCTCGAACAGGTAGGAGACCTTGTCTTGCGGAATGTGCGAGCCGTCGTTGATCACGTCGACGAACAGGTACTCACTGTCGCGATAGATGTGCAGATGAACATGCCCGTGCGGCTGCGTGGCATGAAAGGCGTTCAGCAGCAGGTTGATGATGACCTGGCGCACCAGCGTGGAGGAGATCGGTTGCGCCTCGACGAGGTCGATCTCGCGCGTAAAGTCGATCTGTTTCTTCTCGGTGTCGGGTTGCACCAGCGTGCAGATGTCCGCCACGTCGTTCAGGTCGAAGGGGCGGGTTTGCGCCCTGGCCTCGACCAGCAGGGCGGCTACCGTTTCCTTGATCTGCAGGAGTCCGCGCTCGAGGATGGAAAGCGTTTTCAGCGTGATCGGATCCTGCTCGCCGTGGCGCTTGAAGGTGCTGATCGCATTGAGCATGCCGCCCAGCGGATTGTTGATTTCGTGCGCAACGCCTGCTGCCAGCCGACCCAGCGCCGCCAGCCGGTCGGAGGTGATGACCTGCTGCTGCAACTGTTCCTTCTCCTTCAGTTCGCCGAGCATGGCCTTGAAGGATTTGGCGAGCAGGCCAATCTCGTCTTTGGATTCCTCCAGCCTGATTTCTGCCGGGTCGGGAAGATGCGGCCCGATTTTGCTCATCGCGTTGGACAGGTCCAGCAGGGGCGCAGCCATGCGATTTCCCCAATACACGCCCAGCGGAAGCAGCGCGGCCAGCACCAGCAGGGTGATCACAATGGCATCGCGGGCCAGGCTGCGCAAACGGATCGCGAACGGGGTCTTGGAGTAATTCATCACCAGCGTACCGATACGCACACCGTCCGCCTTGATCGGTGTCAGCAGGAACAGGGCATTGGATGCGGGCGCATCCACGACCGCCAGTTCATCCGGCCACGGCTGTGCGGGGGTCTTGAGATAAGTTGCGATGGAAGGTTCACTGATTGCCGGTGCGCTCATCATCGGAAACCGGTCCGGCTTGTTCGAGACATACACCTTGTTGTTGGTATCCAGCACGAGTATGTATTCTGCGGACTGATCGGAGGCCTGGTTCGGCATGGAGCGGAACGGCAGGTTGACGACTTCGAAGGCGCGCCACACGTCGTCGTGCATGATCGGCTCCACCAGCGTGTCGGCAACCAGTCGGCCCACCTGTGTAGCGTTGGCGGTCAGGTTGTCGCGCAGATCGTTGATGCTGCGATATACCAGCACCGAAGCCAGCACGCTGGCGGTTACGATGACCAGGGCAGCGACACGAAGCGGTATCTTGTACCAGAGACTAACGTCTTTGAGATGAAGCATTGCGCTGGTTTTCGATGAACTGGAACATTTCGGCGATGCCGTCGAACAGGTGCGGGTCGCCGTAGACGAAGCCGTCCAGATTGAGGATGGCCAGCAGGGGCGAGCCATCAGGGTCGTGCACCATGTTCAGCAGGGCTTTCTGCATGTCTTTGAATAATTTTGGCGAAACGCTGCGGTTTGCGACAAAAGGCGGATGGCCGAACTGCGGCGACTCGGCGATTATGCGCGTCTTGCCGGTTAATTCCGGGTGTGAAAACACCAGGGTATCCCAGACGTAGCCGTCCACGGCGCCGCCCTGCGCCAGACCGGCTGCCACAGCTTCTACCACTTTGCGGTGGCTCCAGGTGTAAAAAGTCTTGGAGAAATAACTTGCAGCCGTTTCGTTTATCCTGGCCAGCAGATATTCGGGGTAGAGATGGCCGGAATTTGAGTCGGGGTCGGAAAAGGCAAATACTTTCCCGCGCAGGTCGTTCAACGAGCGGGTCTGTTTGTCGCTGGCAGGCACGATAATATAAGACTGGTACAGCGGCTCCCCCTTGTAAAGCGGAACGGCCAGCAGCCGGAAATAATTCTGGTTGCGAACATACGGGTAGCCGCATACCCAGGCGAAGTCGAGTTTCCCCTCGCGCAGCATATCGACCGTCTCGCGGTAGCTCCCGCGTTGCACGAAAGTGACCGGACGCTTCAGATGGCTCTCTAGATAAGTGCGCCATGCGTTGACGAAAGTTGCCTGGTCATCCAGAAAGACCGGCGTGAGCCCGATGCGCACGGGGGGCAGAGGCGCCGTTTCTGCCGCCTGTGCCAGCGGTGCGAGCAGCAGCAGCCATAAGCAGCGTCGAAGATAGTTAGCCATGGCATATCCCATCGGCCTGTTCGGCGGCCTGCAAGTCTTCCGGGAACAGGCAGTTGTAACAGGGCGAGCCGCTGCGGCGGAAATCGTATACCGCGATCTGGCCGTGAAACTGGACCGCCGCGCCGGATACCAGCGGCTTGCGCCGGCGCAGGCAGGTGCGGTTGATGGCGTAGCGGGTGGCGAAATTGTCGCTGCAATCCAGCACCACGTCGGCTTGGGCGATCAGTTCGTTTAATTGTCCTTCATCGGCGCGGATCGGCAAGCCGACGCATTCGACCTCCGGGTTGATGTCATGCGGGGCTGCCTGCGCAGAAGCGACCTTGGTCTGGCCGACGGAGGAGGTGCGGTGAATGATCTGGCGTTGCAGATTACTGAAATCGACCGTGTCGTCGTCGCATAAGGTGAGGTGTCCGACGCCGCTGGCCGCGAGATACAGGGCAGCGGGCGAACCCAGTCCGCCCAGCCCGATGACGAGCGCACGGGCATCGAGCAGACGTTGCTGCCCTTCGATGCCGATCTCCTCAAGCAGGATGTGGCGGCTGTAGCGTAACAATTGCTGATCGTTCATATATGCGAGGTTGGACCATCCTGGTGATTGGGGTTCCGGCGCGGAACGGCATGTTAAATGCGCGAGCCGCTCCGTTCTCAATCCGCAATAACTATACCACTGCAGTAATGATGGGCGTTCGGGCGCGAGGGTGTCATAACGGTAATGGGTAAGCCGGAAGACCATTACCAAACGGTAATCATGCTGCGGCAAAAAGGCACTGCCCGCACCGCTTCGCGCAAGGTATTGGCCCGCAATTCCCAATAAAACAACCGAATACCAGTCGTGGCATAAAAACTGCTGAAAGGTAGGCGCGAGTGAAAATGAAGTTGGGAATGGTAATTCAATTCAAGAGTTGTCTGGTTTTAGGTGGAAAACAATTTTTCAGGGAGAGTACAGATGAGCGAATTGCGCATTTCATCGATAGAGACAAGGGGGGTGCCGGGCAAGAAGCGCTATGCGATGGTTATCGACCTGCGTCGTTGCATCGGGTGCATGGCATGCCAGGTAGCGTGCAAAGCAGAATTTGATGTGCCGTTGGGAGTCTTTCGTACCTGGGTGCCGTACAAGGTTGTCGGCAAATATCCTACTGTCAGAAAAATGTTCATGCCCAGATTGTGTAACCACTGTGACGACCCGCCGTGTGTGCGTTCTTGTCCGGTTGAAGCCACCTACAAGGTGGAAGACGGCGGCTTTGTATTGCAACGTTATGAACGCTGCATCGGCTGCAAGGCGTGTATGGCATCTTGCCCGTACAACGCGCGCTTCATGCTGCCCAGGCACCGCTCTTATACCAATATCACCAGTGTGGTGGACAAGTGCACCTTCTGCCATCACCGTGTGTCGCAGGGGATGGTTCCGGCTTGTGTCCAGACTTGCGTTGGCCGTTCCCGTATTTTTGGCGATCTCAATGACCCAGGCAGCGAAGTGTCGTATCTGGTTAACACTTTGCCTACACAGGTGCTGCGCCCTGAAGAAGGAACCAAGCCTCACGTCTTCTACATCGGCGCTGACCGCAATCACACTGAAATTGGCCGCACGATATACGACCCTTCGGATGTGATGAATGCCGAGCGCGTCATGTTCGAAAAAAACCAAAGGAGCTAAATCATGGGTGACTACACCGTTTTCCATCTCATGCCCTGGTCGGGCGCGTATGCTATCTACTTTTTCACTATCGGCATTTCTGCTGCGCTTTTTTTCTTCTCGACGCGTTCCTGGTTTCCCACCGGGCAAGCGCTTGTTCCAATCCGCACATCAGCAGCTTATGTGTCATTCGCGTTGCTCGCCATCAGCGGTTTGTTGCTGATCGGCGATCTGTCACAGCCAATGCGTTTTCTCAATATTATGAACCCGGCCTATCTCAACTTTGCTTCTCCGCTGGCCTGGGGCGGTCTTAACTTGATATCGTTCGGCATCGCTTCAGTGCTGTATATCAAGGCGCTGAAGCAAAATGATGAGAAAAACGCCAAATTCTTCGGCGTGATTGGGTCATTGCTGGCGCTTGGCTTGCCTGTCTACACCGGCTTTGACCTCACCGTGCACCAGAACCGGCCGGTATGGAACACGCCGCTGATGCCCGTTCTGTTTGTCGCCATGTCTTTGGTGTCGGGTTCAGCGGTGGCAGCCATGCTGGCAAAGGGCAAGGAAGCCGCGCTCGCTAAGTTGCGTTGGCATATGCTGTGGGAGGGTGGTGCGGTGGGCGTAATGCTGATCGCACTGTTGGGCACCACCGCTTACGGCGGCTCCGGCTCAGAATTGACATTTATCTTGATGACCTCCGGCAGCTTGGGTCTGATTTTTGTCGGGTTGGGTATTCTTCTTGGAACGGCTGCGCCAATAGCCGTATTGCTGACTTCTTTTGGGCGGCAGCATGCCGGCATCCTGGCTGCAGCGGGCTTGTTGTTGGTCGGTGGGATGGCGCTTCGATATTCCATCCTGATTGGCGGCCAAATCGTACAAACTTACTTCTAAATCTGGGGGATATTGTTATGCTTGAAATGACTCGTAGAACATTCCTTAAGATCAGTGCGGGGACGACAGCAGCTGCAGTTGCTGTTCCCAAAGTGCTGCATGCAATGGAAAACGAACTGGGCGGAAAAGATTTTTCGCCTGTCACCTTGGCCGAACGTCTGGCCATTCCGACCAACTGCCATGTCTGCAACATTCAGGACGGGGCAATAGCCTTTGTGGAAAATGGCCGCATCGTTAAGCTGGAGGGCAACCCGGAACACGTTTCCACCCGCGGCAGGCTTTGCGCCAAGGGCAACTCCGGCATGTGGTATACCTATGACCCGGATCGCATCCTGTATCCGCTGAAGCGGGTCGGGGCGCGCGGGGAAGGCAAGTGGAAACGGATTTCCTGGGATGAAGCGCTGGCCGAAGTGGCACAGAAGCTGGATGCGGCCATCAAGGAAGACCCCAACACCATTTGCATGAAATACGGACGTAATCGCTCCGGTGGCGTGATTGATCGCTTCATGAACACATTGGGGTCGGCTACCGTCATCAATCACACTTCTGTGTGTGAGTCGTCGAAAAAAATCGGCATGGAACCGACTTGGGGGCCGGATATCGAAACGCCGGATTTCGCCAATGCCAAGTACATTCTGAACTTTGGCTCCAATATTATGGAGGCGGCCTATTTCCACAATCCCTATTCGCAGCGTATCACGGAAGGGGTGGCCGAAAACAATGCCAAGCTGGTGACGTTCGACGTGCGTTTGTCCAACACGGCGGGGCGTTCGGATGAGTGGATTCCGGTCTTTCCGGGTACCGACGGCGCGGTAGCCCTGGCGATCGGGCACGTTATCCTGCGCGAAAACTTGCAGGATACCGATTTCATCGACACGTGGTGCAATGTGTCCACTGCCGAACTGAAGGCGCACTATAAACAGTTCACGCCCGAGTGGGCATCCGGCCTTTCTGGCGTGCCGGCCGAGACTATTGAGCGGGTGGCGCGCGAATTCGCGCTAACCAAACCGGCGACGACCTATACTTACCGCGGCCCGGCCAAGCACCTGTACGGTTCGTACAACGAAAAGGCTACCATGATGTTGTCCATCATGACCGGCAACGTGGAAAAACGTGGCGGTTACTGTATGCCGCGCGGCATGGGTTGGCCGCAACCGCAACCGGAACCGCCCAAACCAGCGCATCCGTCCGCTATGGCGCATCCGCACGAGTATCCGCTCGCCGGGCACAAGGTGAGCCATCTGCTGCCCTATTTCATTGCCGAGGGCAGGCAGAAGATCAACGTGCACTTTTCCTATCAGGACAATGCGGTGTACACCAACCCGGGCGCGCAGGCGTACTGGGGCAAGCTGTACCGCGACGAGAAGCTGATTCCCTATTATGTGGCACTGACCCCATTCATGGGCGAGGAAGCGGCACTGGCCGACCTGATTTTGCCGGATTGCCCTTATCTGGAACGCTGGGAGCCGGAGTCCATGCCCAATTCGTTGTGGCCTTGGCTCGGCATCCGTCAGCCGGTTATCAAGTCGCTGGGTGAATCGCGCGAAAACCGCATCATGATGCGCGACATCATCTGGAAGATGGATCCGGATGGCAAGCGCGGGATGAAGCAATACTGGAACTTCAAGGATGGCGAAGACTACATGCGCCAGCACTTCGACAACGTTCCGGGACTGAAGGAGGCGGGCGGCCTGGACTTCCTCAAGAAGCACGGCGTATGGCCGATTTATGGCAAGCTCAATCCGCGCACCGGCAAAATTTCCGATAGAACCGGACGTGAAATCGTGCCGGAGTATGGTTTGCACATGAAAGAGTTGTCGGCTTCTGACATGACCGGGACCTCTGTTGATGGCAAGGGCACCATTATGAAAAATGGAAAGGCCATAGGCGTTCGCCGCAATGGGAAAAATTACGTGGGCTTCCCCACCGGCAACCGCCTGATCAACATCCGTGTGGACGAGTGGGCCAAGTACGGCTTCAACCCGATGCCGACCTTCAAGCAGATCCCGTGGCACAAGGATATGAAGGACGACGAGATGGTGTTGACCACCTACAAAATCAACGTCCACAAGCAAGCCAGAACCGCCTCGGTCAAGTGGCTGGCCGAGATCATGCACAGCAACCCGGTGTGGATGAATACCGAAACCGGCGCGAAGCTGGGCGTCAAGACCGGTGATCTGGTGCGTATCGAAAGTACCGTCGGTCACATGGTGACCAAGGCGTATGTTTTCGAGGGCATTCATCCTAAAGTTGTAGCAATTCCGACTGCGTTTGGCCACTGGGAATATGGTCGGCTTGCCACGCTCAAGCTCAAGGAGAAGGAAGCCGGCGAGTTTGGCGCAACCGATGATGCCGACTTGAACAACGTCTGGTGGGAGGATAAAGGCGTGCATCCCAATGCAATCATTCCGACCGTTGTTGATCCGATTGGAGGATCGCAGGGGTGGTATGACACAGTGGTCAAGGTCACCAAGGCTGGGCCAAACGACAAATATGGTGATGTAGAGGGCAGTTGGGAGAAGCATCTCGTTGCCGCCAAGGAAACCATGCGTTATGCATATAACGGTGACCTGCACCGCAAGATGCATCCGGAGATGGCATCGTGGGCGGGTCCCGCCAGCGTCAAGCCGGGCGAAGGTGGTGGTCACCATTAGTATTCCCGGCCATCCATCGGGCATTCTTTCCCCAGTGGATGGCTGGGTGGTGCGCAGTAGCAAGAGCAAGAGCGATGTTGAGCAGTGCAGCCCGGCGCGATTCTCCTCAAGCCGGGCTGTTTTTGAAAGGGTGAAAATGACGACAGCCACGTTGCAGAAAGTTACTCACGATGAAAGCGGATTTTCGAACGACGAACTGGTAGCGGAATGCCGCGCCAGAGCCAGCGTCTACCGCATGCTGGCGGGTGCGTTCCTTGAGGAACCTTCCGCGGAATACCTCAACGCACTCCGTTCAGCCGAAGCGATGGCGACCCTGCAGGCGATGGGGGTGAAGTTCGCCGGGGATTTTACCGACGTACCGCTGGCGCAACTTCAGGAGATGCTGGCCTGTGAGTATGCCGTGCTGTTCGTGGTTGCTGGAGGCTGTCCCCCGGTCGAGTCGATCCGCCTGACGGGGCGTTATCAGCAGCAGCCCTTCTTTGAAGCGCGCGATTTCTACAAGAAGCACGGATTCGAAATCTCCAATGGTCGTTTCGCGGTATTCGAGGATCAAATAGGCGTGGAACTGACGTTCCTGGCCGAGATGCTGGAGCGTGCAGCCCATCATCTTGAGTCGCGGGATGTGGAATCATATACGCATCTTGAGAAAGAAATAAAACGTTTCTGGGCGCTACATCCGGGCAAGTGGGTACGCGGTTATGCCACGCTGCTCGAGCGTGCATCCGAGCATTCCTTCTATCGTCAAATGGGCAGACTGCTTGGCAGTTTTGCCGAGTGGGAATTGGAACTGCTCGGCGTCAGGGTGGACGACCTCGACGGCGGCAAGCTGAAAGTACCCAAGGCGGAGATCGAATACGAGTTCGACCCTGATGAGCCGGTGTGCGATGCCTGCGACAAAGGGCGCAAGGATGGTGACGATCTTGATGCCATGTTGCAGACCATCGATACTTCGTTGATTGAGAAACGTATCAAAGGAAAGGCCTGACATGCATTACTTGTGGGACTGGAACGAGCTTGCGCATCTGTGGAACGAGAACGAATTTCACGAAGTCCACGACTGGCTGAATCAGCGCTGGGCCACGCTGGTCAAGGACAGAGTTGGCGGCGACAAAGACCCGGATGCGCGCTTTTTGCAAGGTCTGGCGTTTGCGGCACTGGCACTTTATTTCACCCAGAATGGCAATCAGGAGAGCGCTGCCATTTTCATCGACGATGCGCTGATGATCCTGCCGAAATACGCGCCCAGCCATTTTGGTATCAGGGTTGAACCAGTCCTCGAAACGCTGCACACTTTGCGGCCTGTCATCTCCCTGCTGGCGCCGGACGATGAATGTCCGTTCCAGCCTTTCGTGTACAACAGACTAATTATCGATCATTCCACCATCAATGCATGAAGAATCGCCTTTGGTTATTGCCCGTTGGGGCGCGCCCGTGGCCGACAGGGAAGAAATATGTTTCGTTGCCGACGACGCAGCGCTACCGGACGATCTGCAAGGCTGCAACGTCGTGCTCGGCAACGGCAGCGAGGCACGAGCCGAACAATTGCTGGCGCGCGGCGCGGCGCGGGTGTTGCTGGCCGATGCGGCCATGCTGGACAGTACCGCCGTGTCCCGTCTGGTTCAAGGCTATGGCGCCGAACGGATTGGCGTCGCGTTGCTGGCGACAAAACGGCATGTATCCTGGTCGCTGGATATCGTGTCGAACGCGGATTTCAGATGTCTGACGCCGTCGGTCGGCAAGCATGGTTGGGAGATCGTGCTGAGCGACGGTACCGCCAGCGGCACCGATGCCGTGTGCTGGGTGGGCGAGATGCTGGCCTTGGGCGTCTCCATGGCGCTGATCCGTGTGGATATGCAGGACGAAGACTTGAATACCTGTGCCGGTCTGGTGGAAGCGCACGGCAATAAACTCTGGTTCTCTCCCTGGCAGCGTCCCGATGCCGATCTTGAACCGTGGGTACGCTACGGCCAGTTGCGCCGGTTGCTGCTGCCCGCGGCGAATGCGCGCGACGAAACCGAGATGGCGCGTATCCGTGCAGCGGCAATGCCGGCGCAAGAAGAGCTCGTCGCTGAAACAGCCGTCGAGGCCGCGGAAGGGGTTGGAGCAACGGTATGACGATGAGGATTTTGCGCAGTGCCTGTCTGGCATCGCTCATGTTGCCGGGTTTGAGCATGGGCGCGGAAGCACTGTTGCTGGAAGAAAACGCCTTGTCGAAAAAGGTGGAGCAGGTTCAGGACTACCAACTGATCGATGCGCGCAGTCCCGCAGCGCAACGGGCTGCGCCGATGGCCTTTTCGACCCACTACGGGATCGATGTGGCGATCAACAAGACGCTCGTGCTGGTCGTGGCGGATAGCGACGCCGAAGCAGTGAAGATCGCCGAATCCATTCCGGCTGCAAGCGGGCGTTCCGTATTCGCGGTGCAGGGCGGCGCCGAAGCCTGGCAGCGTGTGGCAACCAGGGCGTCACCAGTCACTTCCGTTTCAAAGAGCTTCGTCATCCCCAAGAACACCTGCGAACAGGGAAAACCCATCCAGGAACTCAGGCGCGATAAACCGTTGCAACAGTTCCAGACGAAATAGCCATGTTAGTCATGCCCGGATTCCATGCGGAGCGATGTGTTCGTTACCGCTACAGTTACAGCGAATGCAGCCGCTGCGCGGATGCCTGCCCGCATGAGGCCATCCGCCTGTTCGACGCGGGGATCGAGGTGCTGTCGGAGCGTTGCCGGCATTGCGGCTTGTGCGCGGTTGCCTGCCAGACCGAGGCATTGAGCCAGAGCGGCGTCTCCGCCGACCATCTGCTCAAAATGGCGGGCAAATCAAAACGGATGACCATCGCCTGCGCGCCTTCGGAACTGGCGGCGACGGTGGTTGTTCCCTGTCTGGGCGCGCTTCATCCGGTGGTGCTGGCCGAGCTGTCGCGGCAGGATATCGCCGTAGAATTAGCCGGTACGCAACACTGCGCCGAATGCGCGCACGCCGGCAAAGGCATCGACATGATCAGCGCCAATCTCGCGGCGCACGCGATGCTGTGCAGCGCGGTCGCGCCCGAGTCCCAGCCTTGGGCGGCGATCACGCTATTGACCGGAGAGCCGGAAGCGTCCGGCGAGCATGAGAAGCTGGACGCATCGCGCCGCAGTCTGTTCCAGCGTATCGTCGGGCATGGTATGGATGTGGTATCGGGCAAGTTCGAGGTCGCGCCTGCGCCGCTCAAGGCCATCCGCGCGGCTGCGCCGTTCCTGCCGGATCGCAAGGTGATATTGAACAGTCTGTATGCGGCAGCGGGCGAGAACGCGATCACTGTCGCCAGACATGATGCGCTTCCCGCGGAAGATTGGCAGGTGGTGAGCGGCTGCACCTATTGCGAGGCCTGTGTGCGGGTGTGCCCGACAGGCGCGCTGCAATTGCTGGAGAACAACACGGCCTGGCGACTGGCCGTATTGAACGACCGATGCGTCGCCTGCGATGTTTGCGCCGAAGTGTGCCAGCCGAAAGTGCTATGCCAGATGAACGCAGAAGATATCATCATCAATAAACAAAAGGGACGGTTGCTCACAGCCGTGGCGAAACAGCGCTGCGCACGATGCGACCGGGTCTTCGTCAAGGAAGGCGGCGAAGAGATATGCCAGATCTGTAGCGGCGACGATAACGACTTTGCCAGTATTTTCGGTTGATCGAGGAGGGAATATGGAATGGGAATTCACACCCGAACAAGTTGTCGGGGCTGAAGTAGATTATGACTTGAAGGAATTTCGCGCCGACCTGTTGCAGGAAGTGAGGGGCAACATGGGTGAAATGGACGACGCCCAGCAGCTGAAGATATTTTCCGCAATCTATGATTTGTGCTACTGGGTCGCTACCGGCAACGATTACGATGAGTTCTTGGCAACGCTGGATCATGATTCGTTTTTTCCGGGGTTTCTTGCCTCGATCAGGGATAATCTAGAACCCAATATCGTGATGCTGGGTGCAATACTTCAGCGTCTGATCATGGACCGGGTGGATGTGCAAAGCATGCCTCTGGATATGGCGATCAAGGAAGTGGATGCACTGCATCGGCAGATCGTAGCGAAACCAATGGCCGGGACACTTTTGCCGGGGCATGAACGGCCATGGCACATTTCATGATCATCGGGATGATATGAGTCGGGGATTTCATGGTTGAAGCAGACCTGATATTGCTGGGACTGTCTTTATTCATGGTAGCCACGCTTTACTCGATAACCGGTCACGGCGGAGCTTCGGGCTATATCGCGGTGATGGTGCTGTTAGGTTTGTCCCCGCAAGAAATCAAACCGCTGGCGCTGGGCTTGAACGTGGTTGTGGCGTCCATTGCAACGATATTGTTTTACCGGGCAGGCCATTTCAAGGGCGAGACTTTCTGGCCGTTTGTGGCTGGCTCGATACCTCTTGCAATGCTGGGGGGCTACCTTGATTTGCCGATCCACTGGTTCAACCTGGCAATGGGCGGCGTTCTGCTGCTTTCTGCATTCCGGCTTGCAATCAGGGATAACGGTGAAGAGGGTCTGCGTCGACCTGCCCTTGGAGTTGCAGTCATTTCGGGAGGCTGTATCGGATTGGTCTCGGGGTTGATCGGTATCGGCGGTGGCGTATTGTTGACACCGTTGCTGCTGATATCTGGATGGGCCAATGCGAAGCAGGCAGCGGCAGTTTCGGCGCCGTTTATTCTGCTAAATTCGATTTCTGGATTGATCGGGATCGGCATGCATTCGTCTCAGTCCATTCCAGAGCACCTTGTGCTGGCATCGGCATTCGTTCTTGTTGGAGGGGTACTAGGTTCTTTTCTGGGTAGCCGCACCTTGCCGATGAGAATGATACCTAAGGTCCTGTCAGCGGTATTAGTGATAGCCGGACTCAAATTATTCTATGTCTGATAGGTTGACTCATTTTTCAGATACGGGCCGCGCCCGCATGGTGGATGTGTCGGGGAAGTCCAGCACGCAGCGCGCCGCAGTTGCCAGCGGCGTGTTGCGCATGCAGCCGGAGACACTGGAACGCATACGTGAGGGAAAGATCGCCAAGGGTGATGTGCTGACCGTGGCCGATGTCGGCGCGGTGATGGCGGCCAAGCGCACGCCGGACATCATCCCGATTGCCACTCCATCGCGCTCAGCGGCGTGCAGGTCGAATTCAGCGAGATCACCGATAAGGACGAGCAGGGCTGCGCCGGCATCAAGGTCGTCACCACCGCCTCCTGCGTTGGACAGACCGGCGTCGAGATGGAGGCGCTGACCGCCGCCAATGTCGCGCTGCTCACCATCTACGACATGTGCAAGGCAATCGACCGCGGCATGCGCATCGAGTACGTGCAACTGGAAGAGAAGCGCGGCGGCAAGAGCGGCGTGTGGAAACGTGGAGAAAACAAATGATGCGAATACTTTTTTTCGGGCCGGTGGCTGACCGCGTCAAGATGCGCGAGACGCAAGTTGAGTTCAATGCCGGGATGACCCTGCACGATGTAATCGCGCGTCTGGGCGTTCAGCATCCGGGCGCCTTCAGTATCGTCAGCTTCATCGCCGTCAATCAGGTTCAGATTCATGACCGACAGATGGTGTTGAACGATAACGATGAGATCGCTTTCATGGCGAAGTTCTCCGGGGGGTGAGATGAACGAACCGGTCCGTATCCAGGCAGAAGACTTTTCCCAGAACGAAGAGATAGCAGCGCTCAAGGCCAGCTCGAAGCGCATGGGCGGCATCGCCACCTTCATCGGTTGTGCGCGCGACTTCTCCGAAGGCCGCGATGTCTCCGAGATCGGTTTCGAAGCCTACGGCAGCATGGCGCTGGCCGAGATGAAGAAGCTGCGCAGCGAGGCCATCGAGAAGTTCGGCCTGCTGGATGCGCGCATCGTGCATCGCGTCACCACCGTCCAGGCGGGCGACAACATCGTGTTCATCGCCGCCGGGGCCGAGCATCGTGCCGCGGCCTTCGATGCCTGCCGCTGGATAATCGACGAGCTGAAGCAGCGCGTGCCGATCTGGAAGAAAGAAATCACGCCGCAGGGCGATTCCTGGGTGACGCCGCATCCATGAATCCCTACGTCATCAGCATCGTCGGCCATTCCGGCTCTGGCAAGACTACTCTGGTGGAGAAACTCATCCGCGAGTTGTGCGCGCGCGGTGTGAAAGTCGCAACCATAAAACACGCGCATCACAAGGTGGTGCTGGATACACCGGGCAAGGACAGCTACCGCTACAAGGAAGCGGGCGCAGTGATGAGCATGCTGGTGACCAGCAATGAGTTGCAGCTGGTAGCCGATGTCTCCGATCGTCGGGAGCCGGAGCAATTGGCGCAGCGATTCCTGGGCGAGGCCGATCTGGTGCTGGCGGAAGGGTTCTCCCATGCCGGAGGATTAAAGATCGAGGTGTTGCGGCGCGAATGCGCCAAGCCGCCGCGTTGTGCCATCGAGGACGGTCTCATAGCTATCGTCACCGACATGGACGAGATATACCCGCAGTTGCCTCACTTCGGTCTGGAAGATATCGCCGACATCGTCGAATTCATCCTGCAACGAGCCGGGCGATGATCGAAGATTGCACTCATCCTCGCGGGCGGTGATTCGCGCCGCATGGGGCAGGACAAGGCGGGGCTGGTGCTGGACGGCAAGACCTTGCTGGACCGCGTTACCGCCACCATGCAACAGGTATTCTCCAAAGTGGTCGTCAGCGTGCGCCAACTGCCCGGCGAGGTCGAAGAGCCGCAGGTCTGCGACAAACAACAAGCGAGCGGTCCACTGGCCGGACTGATCGCCGGGCGGCGCAGGCTGACACGCCGTGGGTGTTCGCGGTGGCGTGTGATATGCCGTTTGTGACGCAGGCGGTGGTTTTGCATCTGGCGGCATTCCGTGACGGGCATCAGGCGGCGGTGCCGATGGTCGATGGCTATCCGCAGCCGCTGGCCCTTAAGCTGACCAAAGCGACTTAAGCCTCGCTGAACATATCCTGCGGCAATGGGATGCGGTGCCGCAATTGCAGCGGTGTGGCAAGCTCGATGCGTTGGCGCGAGGCGGCGTCGGAACATGGAGGGTTCGCATCCCACACCGGCTCTTCGCCCAGCAGGATACGGTCAATGTGTGCCAAACGCGCGCCGGTTTCGCTCAGGTAATAGTTGAAACGGCGCTGCACCCCGACATCAAGCAGGCGGGCTCCGTAGTAACAAAGATGTGACAGGCGGCTTGCGCGCAGCAGGTTCTCCGCGCCCGCCAGCATCGCCACACCCCGCACGGCCAAGGGAAGCGGACAGTCGAAATGTTTCGCGACGTATTCCGCCAACTCATTCCGATGCGTATCCATAAGGTCGCCCGGCATGGCAAACAGGTGTTTGCGCACATGCATATCCATAGCCCACTCCGCTGCCGCATGGGTCAGCGCAGGGACATTCAGCCAGATCTTTTCATGTGCGGGGACGAAGTGGTTATGCGCGATCACGTCCACCAGCAGGTGGCTGGCGAAGCCAAGCGACAGCGCATATTCCTCATCGCTTTGCGCGCCATCGAGAAGCTTGCGCGCCCTCTGCCATTGGTGTGTGGTCGAGAACGATACTCCCCATGGGCGCTGACTCAATAATGCAAGGTCTGGCAGGCATGCGCCCGCCAATACCAGTTTCGGGAATGATTTGATCGCACGGTGATAACGCGGATCAGTGAGCGGCACTGCCCACAACAACATCTGGGCGAAGTAGACGTGAGTATAAAGCCCCCAGGCGTATGCATCTGCGCTGAAAAACAACAGCGGGATCAACCAGCGCCAATGCTTGAGCAGATTCTTCATGCCATACAGTATCGTCGCGATATGCGAACTTTTGATGACAGCGAGATTATTCTATTGTGACAATGGCGATTCACTGCCTGGGGGGCTGGTTCGGAAGCGGAAGCAGGAGCGACGCATAAGCGGATTGTGCCGAGAGCAGCGTTTGGGGAATGGCGAAGGTTGCTTCTTGTTCCGGCTTTGGCCGCATGGCGGCAACATTCTGCAGCCCTTTTGAAATGGCTGCTTGCGCGGCGCGTGCCAACACCCGGCGGTTCTCGCCGGCGGTCGCCAGCGCGGGGGTGAACACCAGCAAGGCATCGAAACGCGGACTGCGCAGGATACGCCAAATGGAACGGGATAACGTCATGTCATCGATGAAGGGGGCGCCGCCGCTCTGTTCCCCGTCCTCATCAAGGTAGCGCAGGGCAATCGGGCAAAGCATTGCACCGGCATCAATCGCGGGCTGGATGAGCGCCGAGTGGAAATGCATGACCTGTTTGCCGTCTGTCGTAGTGCCTTCCGGGAATAACCCGACACAAACGCCCTGTTCAAGCAGGAGACTGACTTGTTGGTTGATCGATGCGGCGTCCTGATGTATTGACTTTGGGCGCAGGGCGCGTTCGATGAAGATGTTGTTGCTGCGTTTGCATAACCAGCCGATGAGCGGCCAGTCGCGCACTTCCGCTTTGGCAACAAAGCGCGATGGATAGATGGTATTCAGCACAAAGATATCCAGCCATGAGACATGGTTCGCGACGATCAGGCAGCCGCCTTCGCCATGCACTGGCCATTGCCCCTCGGTACGGATGCCGATGTTGAGGATGTCCAGCAGTTGCCGGCTCCATATTCTCAGGGTGCGGCGCCGTTTCGTTTGGCTCAGATGCGGGTAGGGAATCGCCAGCAGCACCGCATAAACAAGGTGCAGTACAAGACGGGCGCCCCTGAACAGGCTGATCAGGACGTTCGGCGAACGCTCATCCATGGTAGGCATTCGGGAAGGTGTGGATATTGGCCATTTCTGGCTGCGGTAATTTGCGCCGCTCGATGAACAGGCTGTTGCCCGGTATTTTCTTGGCCATTTTTTTGGCGGCTGTCGCGGCTTCGGCAATTTCATGGTGCGAGTGGAACGACTCTGCGGTAGCCCAAATTATGCCGATCGAGAGCGTGGGCAGCGGGTGGTGAACAATGCGGCCCTGGCGGTCTTCGCTTGAGTAGCCGCCGACAGCACGATGCCTTGCTTCAAACAACACCAGGGATGTTTGCGCGAAGGAGGTCGAGGCTCGGTTACAGCGTTTTTCCCAATCCGCGCTTTGCAGGACAAGGATAAAATCGTCGCCGCCGATATGTCCGATAAAATCGCGTTGAGGGTCGCAGACATTGTTGAGCAGCTTGCCGGTGAATTGGATCATCTCGTCGCCTTTGCGGTAGCCATATACATCGTTGTAGGGTTTGAAGTTGTCCAGGTCGCAATAACAGACGGCGAACGATTTGCCGGATTGCAGCAAAAAATCGATGTGCTCATTGATCGGGACATTGCCGGGCAGCAGGGTCAATGGATTGGCGTAACGTGCGGTTTCGATCTGCGCATTGGTGATTTCGCGCAACAGGTCTTGCCCGGTGCCGAGCCCGATGTAGCGGCCTTGTTCGGTAATGATGAAACCGTCGGTAAAATGCCTGATTCCCGACTCGCTCAGGAAATTGCTCAATTCGTGGAGGGAAGTGGATTTCTCCACCAGCAATGGTTCTGCATTCATCATGTCCTCGCAAGGCTTCTTGCCGAGGAGTTCACGGCGGAAAGGTTGTGCGAAACTGTCCACGAACTCATACCGGTTAATCAATCCGACGGGGCGCCCATGCTTGACGACAGGGATGGTGCGCAAGTCTTTGTTGGCGGAAAAACTGGCAAATACTTTTTCAATTTCGGTATCCGGCTGGACCGGTTCCACATAACGCAACAGCGTTTCAACCGTGATGCTGCGTTTGCTGCTGTAGGGCTGTTCGACGGCGCAGTTTGTGTTGATCAGGCAGCCTACTTCGGCGGGCGGGTTCAGCGGCGGGATGGGCTTGGGGCGGGCAATAAAATAGCCCTGCCCGCAGGCGATGCCGATATCCCGGATCACCCTGAATTCGGCATCCGTTTCGATTCCTTCCGCAATTACTTGGGTGCCGGAGCTTAATGCGATGCTCTGGATCGACCTGATGAACTGCTGCTTGATCGGGTCGGCATTGACGCCCTGCACGAAATGCATGTCTATCTTTACATATTCGGGGCGCAATTCGGACCACAGCCGCAAGCTCGAAAAGCCCTCGCCCAAGTCGTCCATCGCAATCTGGAATCCCATGTTGCGGTAGTGCAGCAGCGCGTTGCGCATTCCTTCGAAATCGAAAGTGGGCTGGTTTTCGGTTATTTCGATGATGACCCGTTGCGGATCGATGCCGAGATTCGCAAGATAGGCCAGCGTTTGCCCGTCTTTGAAACTGGGGTGGGTCAAGGCATCCGGGCTGACATTCAGGAATAATTTGCCTGGCAGGTTTTGGGCGGCAAAGGATTGCAGCACAATCTGCCGGCACATCATTTCGACTTCCAGGGAAAGCCCCTGTTGTTTGGCTGCCGCGAACAAATTGATGGGTGAATGCAGCGGGCTGTCGGCCGGGCCGCGGATCAGCCCCTCGAAGCCAATAAACGTGCCGTCAGAAATATTCATGATCGGCTGGAAAAGTGCAGAGAGGTTGCGCTGGCTGAGTATGTCCTGTAGCGTTTTCATCATATATGTCCTATGGATGGGATGCGCAGCAGGATAGTTGCCGAATGTTTCAATTGGGTTAAGGCGATGTTGCAGATTTATTGCAAATATACAATTTTTTTGTTTTAATGCCACCTGTTATTTTAATAATTGTTTAACAATGGAAATGTAATATGATGAAACCGGCTCAAGTGGTAAAGGCGTTGGCGGCATTGGCGCAACCCACGCGTCTGGCGATTTATCGCCTGCTGGTGGCGCGCGGCCCGGAAGGCATGGCGGCGGGGCAGGTGGCCGAGAAGCTGAAAGTGTCTCCGGCGACCATGTCGTTCCATTTCAAGACACTCAGCCACGCAGGGCTGATCGACAGCAGGCAGGATGGGCGCTTTGTTTATTACGCCGCGAATTTTACGGTGATGAACGGCATGGTGGATTACCTGACGGAAAACTGCTGCGGGGGTGATGCGGATGCCTGCAAGGTGCCAAGTAAAAAATGTTGATAACGATAAAAGGGAAATTGAAATGAGCGAGAAGCAATACAACGTGCTGGTGCTGTGTACCGGCAATTCCGCGCGCAGCATCCTGGGCGAGGTGCTATTCAATAGTCTGGGTAAAGGCAAATTCAAAGCCTACAGCGCGGGCAGCAAACCGGCGGGCAAGGTCAATCCGGGGGCGATCGAATGGCTGCAAGCCAATGGACACAGCACCGAAGGGCTGCGCAGCAAAAGCTGGGATGAGTTCACCGTCCCCGGCGCGCCGGAGTTCGACTTCATTTTCACCGTGTGCGATAACGCTGCGGGCGAAGCCTGTCCGCTGTGGCTCGGCAAACCCGCCACGGCGCATTGGGGAATTCCCGACCCGGCGCATGTCGAGGGTGAGGAAGCCCGGCGCGCAGCGTTCAAGAAGGCCGCCGATCAGCTGGCGCGCCGCATTCAGTTGTTCATGAGCCTGCCCATCGACAAGCTGGAAAAGCTCACCCTGAAACAAAAACTCGCCGAAATTGGGCGCATTCAAGACTGAGGGTGAAGTGATGGCAAAATTACAAGTATTCGATCCGGCGTTGTGTTGCAGCACTGGCGTTTGCGGAACAGAGGTTGATCAGGCGCTGGTGGATTTCAGCGCCGATGTGGATTGGTTGAAACATTCGGGTGGGCAGATCGAACGATTCAACCTCGCGCAACAGCCGATTGCATTTGTTGAAAATGCCGTTGCGAAAGCCTTTCTGGAGCGTTCCGGTGCCGAGGGTCTGCCACTGGTATTGGTGGATGGCGAAATCGTGCTGGCCGGGCGTTATCCGACCCGCAAAGAGCTGGCGCGTTTCGCTGGGGTCTCCGGCGCATTGAGCGAGATTACCGTGGCTGAAGCAAAGGCGGAGGGATGCTGTTCCGGCAACAAGTGTTGTTAAGGAAAAGCTGATTTATTCACGCAATCTGTTATTGCAAAAAATCCTTTAGCTGCGAGCGAAGCGCGGCAATCCAGTTTTTTGATATCAACGAATTTCTGGATTGCCACATCGCTGCGCTCCTCGCAATGACGAATTAATCTGCGTTTCCTTAAGTTGATCCAAAGGGTAAACCCCATGAAATTGCTGAAAGACGTTCCTCAATTCCTGTTCTTCACCGGCAAGGGCGGCGTGGGCAAAACTTCGCTGGCCTGCGCCACCGCTGTGCGACTGGCAGATGACGGAAAGCGTGTGCTGCTGGTAAGCACGGACCCGGCCTCCAACGTGGGGCAGGTGTTCGGTGTCAGTATCGGCAATACCATCACCCTTATTCCAGAGGTGGAGCGCCTGTCCGCACTGGAGATCGACCCGCAGGCGGCAGCCCAGGCCTATAGGGATCGCATCGTCGGTCCGGTGCGCGGCAATCTGCCGGAAGCTGTTGTCAGGGGAATCGAAGAGCAGCTTTCCGGCGCATGCACTACCGAGATCGCCGCGTTCGACGAGTTCACCGAGTTACTCACCAATCCTGTGCTGATCGAGCCTTTTGATCATGTTATCTTCGATACCGCGCCCACCGGTCACACCATTCGCCTGTTGCAACTACCGGGAGCTTGGAGCGGCTTTCTGGACAATAATCCAGAAGGTGCATCCTGTCTCGGACCGTTATCCGGTCTGGAAAAACAGCGCCAGCGCTACAGCGATGCGGTTGCGGTATTGGCCGATTCCCGCCGTACCCGGCTGGTGCTGGTTGCGCGTGCGCAGTGTTCCACCTTGCAGGAAGCGGCACGCACCAGTGAAGAACTGGCGCTTATCGGTTTGACGCACCAGCATCTGGTCGTGAACGGGTGCATGCCCGAAAGCGAGACGGGCGACCCGGTAGCGCTGGCTGTTTACCGCCGCGAGCAGAGGGCGCTGGATGCCATGCCTGATGTCCTGCGCGCATTGGCAATGGACAAGCGCAGCCTGTTGCCATTCAATTTGGTTGGTGTTGATGCACTGCGCGCGCTACTCGGCAGCGAGGCTATCAACGTGACGAGCCCCGTTCCGCATCGCAATGTCGAGTTACCCGATCTTTCCATCCTGATTGACGAGTTTGAGCAGGCCGGACATGGCTTGATCATGCTGATGGGCAAAGGTGGCGTTGGCAAGACCACCCTGGCGGCAGCGATTGCGGTTGAACTGGCTGCTCGCGGACATGACGTACAGCTCACGACTTCTGACCCGGCAGCCCACCTGGCAGAAACGTTGCAAGGCGAAATGGCGAATTTGACATTGAGCCGTATCGACCCGCATGCCGAGACAGCGCGCTATCGCCAGCATGTCCTGAAAACCAAAGGCAAGGATCTGGATGCGCAAGGCCGCGCGTTGCTGGAAGAAGACTTGCGCTCGCCATGCACCGAAGAGATCGCCGTGTTTCAGGCATTCTCGCGCGCTATTCGCGAAGCGAATCAAGCCTTCGTGGTGATGGATACCGCGCCGACTGGCCACACACTTTTGCTGCTCGATGCCACAGGCGCTTACCACCGCGAAGTTGAGCGCAATATGAAAGACAAGCTGCACTTCACCACCCCGATGATGCAACTCCAGAATCAGGCCCATACGCGCATACTCATCGTGACACTGGCAGAAACCACACCAGTTCTGGAAGCTGCCAATTTACAGGAAGACTTGCGCCGCGCGGGTATCGAACCCTGGGCATGGATCGTGAACCAGAGCCTTGCTGCGGCGCATCACGCCTCGCCGCTGCTGGCACAGCGTGCCGAACAGGAATGGCCGCAGCTCGAGGCGGTGCAGCAACAATATGCGCATCGCATCGCCGTTGTGCCGACTCAGGCTGAAGAACCGGTGGGGCTGGCTGCTTTGCGCGCATTGACCAATCCCGCACGAATGAAGACATTCGATAGCAACAAGCAAGGATAATAATATGAGCATTTTTGAACGTTACCTGACTGTCTGGGTTTTTCTGTGCATCATCGTTGGCATCGTGCTGGGGCAGTACTTTCCCGCGCCGTTCCACTGGCTGGGCGAGATGGAGATCGCCAACGTCAACCTGCCGGTCGGCGTGCTGATCTGGGTGATGATCATTCCCATGCTGCTGCGCATCGACTTCACCGCGCTACATGAAGTCCGCCACCACTGGCGCGGCATCAGCGTCACCCTGTTCATCAACTGGGCAGTCAAGCCGTTCTCCATGGCCTTGCTCGGCTGGATATTCATTCGCCATGTGTTTGCGCCCTACCTGCCCGCCGACCAGCTCGACAGCTATATCGCCGGACTCATCCTGCTCGCCGCCGCGCCCTGCACCGCGATGGTGTTCGTATGGAGCCGGCTGGTGAACGGCGAGCCGCTGTTCACCCTGAGCCAGGTTGCGCTGAATGACGCCATCATGGTGGTCGCCTTCGCCCCCATCGTCGCGTTGCTGCTCGGCATGTCGGCGATCACTGTGCCGTGGGATACCCTGCTCACTTCGGTCGTGCTTTACATCGTCATTCCGGTCGTGCTGGCGCAAATCTGGCGCAAAGTGCTGATGGCGCGCGATGGCATGGCGGCTGTGCACCGGGCACTACAAATCCTTAACCCCGTTTCCGTGGCCGCCCTGTTGCTCACCCTGGTGCTGCTGTTCGCGTTCCAGGGTAAAGCCATCATCGAACATCCGCTGATCATCGTCATGCTCGCCGTGCCGATCCTGATCCAGGTGTATTTCAACTCCGGACTTGCTTACTGGCTCAACCGACGCTTTGGTGAAGCGCACTGCGTGGCGGGGCCATCGGCCTTGATCGGAGCTTCCAACTTCTTCGAATTGGCCGTCGCAACCGCCATCAGCCTGTTCGGCTTTGAATCCGGTGCAGCATTGGCAACGGTAGTCGGAGTATTGATCGAAGTGCCGGTGATGTTGAGTGTGGTGCACATCGTGAAGCGGACCGAGGGGTGGTATCAGTCCGGGAATGCCGACGAAGTATAATTTGCCGTATGAGTATGAGTAATCCTGCGATGCTGTCTTTCCCCTGTATTCTTCGTGCATGGAATGCGCACGAAAGCGAACTGCGCAATTACCTCAGGCATCGTGCCGGAGACGCACACCTTGCCGACGACCTGCTGCAAGAAGTGTTCGTCAAGGCGATGCAACAGGGCAAACAATTTTGCGCGCTCGACAATGCCCGCGCGTGGTTGTTTCAGGTGGCGCGCAATGCGCTGGCCGATCATCACCGGTTGGGGCGCGAGGTTGCCGAGTTGCCGGAGGACATTCCCCAGCCGGAGTCCACGCACGAACCGATCCAGGCACTGGGTGCGTGCGTAAAACACGTGCTGTCGGAACTCACAGCGGAAGACCGCGACATCATCGAACAATGCGATCTCGAAGGCGTGAAGCAGAAGGACTATGCGGTCACCCACGGGCTTACACTCGCCGCCGTTAAATCGCGCCTGTTGCGCGCAAGGGAGCGCATGCGCAGCCAGATGAGCGCGGCCTGTCAGGTTAGTTTCGACGAACAGGGCAGGGTGACGGATCATGTTCAGCGCTAGTGGCTACTAGCCATCTGGTGTTCTCTTTACGCTGTCCTGGTTGTTCAGTCCGTGCGTAGTCCTTGCTCGTCCACCTTCGGGCGCGGGCCCTGCAGCGGTTCTCCAGTCACCATCAGGTAGACCTCTTCGGCGATGTCGGTGACGTGATCGCCAGCACGTTCCAGCCCCTTGGCGATGAACAGGAGTTGCGTGCCGTCGGCAACCTGCTTGCCGTCATTGCTCATCCGTTCCAGCAAGTGGTTGAACAGTTTGGCATAGAGCGCATCCAGTTCGGCATCGTCGCTCCAGGCCACATTGGCCGCCTCGGCATCATGACGCAGGTAGGCATCGATCACGCGCTGCAGCATGGATTGAATACGCGTGATCATCCATTTGAACTGGGTCAGGATTTCGCCGTCGACCGGTTTGCTCAGGCGTTGGCTGCGCTTGGCTGTATTCTTGGCGTAGTCGCCGATGCGTTCCAGATGGGGAGCGATGCGCGCGGCGGCAAGAATGGCGCGCAAATCATCGGCGACGGCCTGCTGGCGCGTGAGGGTGCGGACCGTGTGCGCGTTGATGCACGTTTGGATGACATCGATCTCGCGGTCGCTGTCGATCACGGCTTGGGCAAGCGCTGCATCGCCGCTGTCCAGCGCGGCCAACGCCCCCTTGAGCGCCTCGCTTACGTGTGCGGCAAGGCGGGTGATCTCTTCGGTCAGCAACTGCAAATCCTCGTCGAAAATATGCAGGGTGTGTTTGTCTGTCATGTAAAACTCCTGTGGCAAAAAGTTCAGCCGAAGCGGCCAGTGATGTAATCGCTGGTCAGCTTGTCTTTGGGGTTGGTGAAGATTGCATTGGTTCCGTTATATTCCACCAGCTTGCCCATGTGCATATAAGCCGTAAAATCGGAGATGCGCGCCGCCTGCTGCATATTGTGGGTGACGATGACGGTGGTGATGGTGCGCCGCAACTCGACCAGCAGATCCTCGATCCTGGCGGTGGCGATGGGATCCAGCGCCGAGGTTGGTTCATCCAGCAACAGGATATCCGGCTGCGGCGCGAGGGCGCGGGCGATGCACAGGCGCTGCTGCTGGCCGCCGGACAATCCGTAGGCCGATTCGTGCAGACGGCCCTTCACCTCGTCCCACAGGGCGGCACCGCGCAGCGCCTGTTCGACGCGCTCGTTCAGCACCCGTTTGTCGCCGATGCCGCGCACGCGCAGCCCGGCCGCCACGTTCTCGAAAATGGATTTGGGGAACGGGTTGGGTTTCTGGAAAACCATGCCGATGCGCAGGCGCACCAGCCCCGGCTCCATCGCGATCAGATTGCGGTCTTCCGGGTAAAGCCTGATCTCGCCGCCGTAGCGGTTGCCGGGATAAAGGTCGTGCATGCGGTTGAAGCAGCGCAGCAGAGTGCTCTTGCCGCAGCCGGAGGGGCCGATCATGGCGGTGATCTGTTTGTCCGCCACGGGCAGATTGATCCCGTTCAACGCCTGCGTCTTGCCGTACCAGAAGCTGAGGTTGCGAACTTCCGCACGCAGTTCGGGTGAGCTCATCACAACAGGTGTTGAACCGGCCACTTCTGCACCCGCCATATATTTAACTGAATCTAGATGTGTCATATCATTCCCCGGTAGTTTCAATTGTGGTTGCATCGTCCGGATGTCCCTATACAAATCAGCGATCATGTCTGCGCAGACGCAAGCGGATGTAGATCGCCAGCGCATTCATGGCCAGCGTCATCGCCATCAGCACCACACCTGTCGCCGCGGCATTGATGTGGAACTCCGCCTGCGGCCGCGATACCCAGTTGAACAACTGGATCGGCATTACCGTGAACGGGCTGCTCAGCCACTCGAAGTTGATGAATGGCGCTTCCGCCTGTATCGGGGAAGGCGGCAGGAAAGCGATGAAGGTGAGCGCGCCGATGGTGATCACCGGCGCCGCTTCGCCGATTGCGCGCGCCAATCCGACGATGACGCCGGTCAGAATGCCGGGACGCGCCGCCGGCAGGACGTACATGCGCACCGCCTGCCACTTGTCCGCCCCCAGGCCGTAAGCCGCTTCGCGCAGGTCGCGCGGAATGCCGCGCACCGCTTCGCGCGTGGAAACGATAATCACCGGCAGGATCAGCAGGGCGAGCACCAGTCCGGCGGTGAGTATGGTCTCGCCCAGCGCGAAGGTGTGCACGAACAAACCCAGCGCCAGCAGACCGTAGATGATGGAGGGCACGCCGGCGAGATTGCTGACATTGATCTCGATGATGTCGGTCAGCCAGTTTCTCGGTGCGTACTCTTCCAGATACAGCCCGGCTGCCACTCCCAGCGGAATGGCCACCACGGCGGTGACCAGCATCACCAGGCTGGTGCCCGTCATGGCGGACAGGATGCCGGCCTTTTCCGGGTGGCGGGAAGGGAAGTTGGTGTAAAACTCGCTGCTGATCAAACGCGGCCAGCCGCTGGTCAGCAAGTCGACAAACACGCCGATCAGCATGGCGCTGGCAACCATCAGCACCAGGATGCCGAGGCTGGCCATCACCACGTCGATGCGTTTGTTTGCGCTGACGATCTGCTCCAGCGTTTTGCAATTATTTGCGGCGTTCATCAATACTCCTCGCGGAAGCGTCGGCGCAAATAGAAGCCGACCAGGTTGAACAGCAAAGTGATGAGGAACAGCACGATGCCGACGGCGAACACCGACTGGTAGGCGATCGAGCCGTGCGGCAGGTCGCCCATGGCCATCTGCACGATGTAGGCGGTGATGGTGGCGGCGCCTTCCATCGGATTGAATCCGTAGTTTGGGTTTTGGCCTGCGGCGATGGCGACCACCATGGTTTCGCCCACCGCGCGCGACATGCCGAGAATGAAGGCCGCCGTGATGCCGGACAGCGCCGCCGGAACCACCACCTGCAGCGCGACGCGGAAGCGCGAATAGCCGAGTGCATAACCTGCCTCGCGCAGCCCCATCGGCACGCTGCGCATCGCATCCTCGCTGACCGAGGCGGTGTAGGGCAGGATCATGATGCCCATCACCAGGCCGGGCGCCAGCATGTTGAACCCGGAGAGTTCGGGCATGAAGCTCTGCAACATCGGGGTCACCAGCAACAGCGCGAAAAAGCCGTACACCACGGTGGGCACGCCCTCCAGCAACTCCAGAAAGGGTTTGACGGTCTCGCGCACGCCGGAGCCGGCATATTCGCTGAGATAGATGGCCAGCCCCAGGCCGGCCGGAATGGCGACCGCCAGCGCAATGCCGGCCACCGTCAGGGTGGCGGACACCAGCGTCATCACGCCGAAGTGCGCGTTCTCGAACATCGGCGTCCACTCCGTGTCCGTGAGAAAATCGAACAGCGAGACTTGCCTGAAGAAAGCCGCCGATTCGCTGATCAGCACATAGACGATGCCGACGGTCACCAGCACCGAAGCCAGCGCGGCGAGCGCCAGCACATAGCCGGCCAGACGATTCCATAAGGCGCGGCGACGCAGGAACTGCGCGGTTGTGCCGCCGAACACCGGATCGGCGGCGCCGTGTGAAACAAGAGGAGCAATATCGGTCATGATTCGATTCCGGTTTGCGGCCAAAGAATTCGGGGGCGCGAACGCCCCCGACAAATCGCTGCGCGTCCCTTACTTTGGCGAACGCGCCATCAGCTCTTCGATGCCCACACCCACTTCTGAGCCGTGGAACACCGTGCCGGTGGTGCGGTTCTTGAATTTCTTCAATGCAAGGTCATAGGCCTTGTCAGGCAGCGGCACATAGCCGACTTCCTTAACCAGCGGAGCTGCGTGCTTCTTGTCCATGTAAAACTCGACGAAACGGGAGACATGCGCTTTTTCGTCTGCCGACTTCTTGTTGACGTAGATGAAGATCGGACGCGATAGCGGCTGGTAAGTCGCGTTCTTGGCGTTTTCCACGGACGGGGAAACCGGCTTGCCGCCCTTCCAGGAAATTGGAGCAGCCTTCAGCTTATTTTTATTTTCCTCGTAATAAGCCAGACCGAAAAAGCCCAGCGCATTCGCGTTGCCGGCCACGCCCTGCACCAGCACGTTGTCGTCCTCGCTGGCAGTGAAGTCGCCGCGTGTGGATTTGCCTTCAATAATGGCTTCCACGAAATAGTCGTAAGTGCCAGAATCGGTGCCGGCGCCGAACAGCACCAGTGGACGATCCGGGAAGCCCGGACGAACCTGGTTCCAGTTGGTGATTTTTCCTTGCGCGGCTGGTTCCCACATCATTTTCAGTTCTTCAACGGTCAGATGTTTGGCCCAGTCGTTTTTCGGATTGATCACAACGGTCAAGGCGTCCAGCGCGGCAGGCAGCTCGATGTATTGAATGCCGTTTTCCTCGCACAGTTGTTTCTCGGAATCCTTGATCGGGCGCGACGCGTCGGAAATGTCGGTTTCCCCACGGCAGAATTTCTTGAAGCCACCGCCGGTGCCGGAAATACCCACGGTGACCATGGTCTTGCCCTTTTCGGCCTTCTGGAACTCCTCGGCAATCGCCTCTGTGATGGGGAACACGGTACTGGAACCATCGACCTTCACCAGATCGGCGGCATGAGCAAAACTGAAAACCGTTGTAGAGGCAAACAACAACGCGGTAATTGCAACAGACTTTTTCATTCATTTCTCCTTTGTCAGTTTGATTAACAACCAACGCCACTATAGAAAGGAATTATTTCAGCCGCGTGTCAGTAATGTGACAGAAATGTGAATTGCAGGATGGGGTGAAATTGAGGGCAGCCAATCACCGTAAAATCGCGCCTGTTGCGTGCATAAGGTGCGCATGCGTGGCAACAGTCAGGCGTTGTACTTCAAAACTGAATTCGCGCTTAACTGTTATGCCGTCGTCGATATTTTTTTGCCAGCCAGACATGCAGCAGCACGAGCAATACAAGCACTACCCCCGACACCTGATGGAATATGCTTAACGCATCGCGCCAGTCTTCGTGCGGCGGGTAGTACAGCGCCAAACCGCTGCCCGCGAGCAACAACAACGCGCCGGACAATGCCATGCCGCTGGCACGGTTGCGCTGCGCTCGCCAGTTGCCATGCTGGTGTAATGAATACAAGCGCCCCGTGATCCACAACAGCACATAAGCCGAGATACCATGCAGCCCCAGCACGCGGTGGCGCCAGGCGCGCAACGGATCGGTGTAGTCCTCCGCATCCAGATTCCATCCGATCACGATCCACAGCACGCCGCTCAATATGACGACCCATATGGACACCAGCACCTGCCTGCGCGCCAAAGGGCCGAGATGCATGCCCCATGCGCTCATGGCTTGCCTCCTGTATTGGCGTGACGGTCAAGCAGCAGCGCAAGCCGTGTCAGTCGGTTCAGCGCGCGCACAGAAAGCGTCGCCCCGGAGATGCCGTCGATCTGCTTGTCGAGTTTTTTTCCGCTATTCAGCTTCGCGCCGGAGAACTGCGCGGTGAATACCGGGCTCTTCACTTCCCAGCCACGGCTTTCGCGATAGACCAGCACCTTAACGCGCTCGATCACGCCGTCCTTGATCACAATTCCGACGGTGATCGGCATCTCCTTGCCGATCTCGTTCAGCACCCATGCGCTGCGCGTTCCGGCGCGCCAATAACGCACGCGCGCGGCGGGGTAGTCGTGCTCGAGGATGCCGCGCACCGCAGGCTGCAGATCGCCGGCTAGCCACAGCGTTTCCGCTGCCGGCGGCTTGCCGAAGGTCTCGCCCAGAAAGCGGGTGATCTCCGCTTCCTGATCGGCCCCCCAAGCCGGGAAGGCCAGCGCGAGCAGTATGAGCATCCTCAGGTGAGCCATGTCAGAACTGGTAGCCCAGGCCGAGGTTGAAGCCGTCGTACTCGTCCACTCCGCTCGGAGATCGCTGGTTCTGATAGTCCAGCTTCACTACCACATCGTGGTGCGGCCAGAAGTTGACGCCGATATCGGTCTGGCGGTAGCGGGTGTCCGTCGCGCCGCCGGCCCTGTTGTCCCAAGTGCTGCGGCGGGCGAACACGCCCCATTGCTCGGTGAACTTCCAGGCTGGCTCCACATACCAGCCGTTCTGCTTGTCTGCGCCGACGGACTTGGGGCCGCTGCCGTCCAGATTCCAGGCGGCATACAGTGCGCGCAGGCCGAACGCGCCCTTGTTCACCACTGCATGTGCTTCATACAGCGTCGCCGCACCTGCCGTGGTGTCGGAACTCTGGGTAATGTCTGTCTGCTGCTGCGCGGTAGCGGCAAGTTCGACACCGGGGATGCTGGCCCATTTCAGGCGGGCGGTGTAGGCCGCATCCTTGGCTTTGGCGCTGGCGCCGCTCAGGCGCCCGTCGCGCACCGCGTAGTTCTTGGCAGCGGTCGTCGCAAGGCCGCTGGTGACCATCGCGTCAAAGGTAATGGCATCGCTCAATCGCGTGGTGAGCATGAGGCCCCCTTCGCGCCAGGTCGTGGGGATGATGTTGGTTTCGACCGGGTTGCGCTCGACGCCATAGAACGTCGGCGGTTCGTGCGTCTCGCTGATGATGCCGACGGGCATCACCATCATGCCCGCCTTGACCGACAGCGCATCGCTCACAGTAAAATCCAGATAGGCCTGCTCTACGCCGACAACACCGGAACTCCCGGCAGCGGTGTCCTTGGTGACAGCGTGTTCCACTTCCAGTTCGGAAAAGAAACGGATCTGCTCGCTGAACTCATGCCCCATGAAGATCACGAAGCGATGCAGGTCCAGTTCGTCCTTGTTGGTTCCGCCCGCTTTTTGATTCTTCAGCTTGTTCAGGTGCAGTTCACCATAGCCGCCGAACGAGGTGGCTGCATTGGTTGAGCTGTCCTGGCTGGCGATCCTTTCCATCTGCGTGCCGGTGGCTTCCACTTTCTGTTCGGTCTGCTTTACCTGATCCTTCAGCGCGCGGTTCTCGCTTTCCAGGCTGTTCAGGCGCAGTTCCATCGCGCTTAGGCGGTCTTCGGTGCCGGTTTCGGCGTGGGCGCTTAGAATACCCGTAACAGCCAAGGCAAGGACGAGGCGGGGGAGGTGCTTAGGTCGGTGTTGCATCTGTGTATCTCCTATTCAAGTTGTTGATATAAAGTTATTTATTACTCTCAAGCTGGATTATGAGAATGATTCGCAAGTGAGAATGGTTCTCATCTTACATGAGAACAATTCTCATGTGCAAGTATTTTTGTTAAAGTTGCAACCGTGAATTCAAACCAATAGAGGAAAGCAGATGGAAAGCGAAGAACTTCGTAATGTCGGCCTGAAGGTGACCACACCGCGCCTCAAGATTCTTGGGCTGCTCGAAAACGCCAAGGCAAAACATATAACAGCCGAGACCATCTACCGGCAACTGGGTGAAAGCGGGGAGGCGATCGGGCTGGCCACGGTCTATCGCGCACTCGCCCAGTTTGAAGCGGCTGGGCTGATTACGCGACACCAGTTCGAGGGCGGCCAGACCGTGTTTGAACTGGAACGCGGTCCGCACCATGACCACATCGTCTGTGTCCGCTGCGGACGGGTTGAGGAGTTCTACGACAAGGTCATCGAGGACAGGCAGCGCGAGATCGCCGAGAATTTCGGTTTTACGCTGAAAGACCACGCACTGACCCTGTACGGTGAATGCAATGATGAAAATTGTTTGGGGAGAACCGGGTAAGAAACACGCTCTGGTTTTCTATTTGGTCATCGCTGTGGCGTGTGTTATCACTTTAATTCTAAAAAACCAAAGTTTGGTTTAGGGCAGTTAAACAGAAATTGATTGCATCCTTTTCCGGCTTCGTTCGTCTCCCCTGCACCACAGACTGTTTTGGAGTAGCAAAATGTCCAGCCTTGCCCTGACCTTGCCACGCCGCAACCCGCGCGCCTTCCTGCTGATCGCGGGCATCCTGTGGTTCCTGGTCTACAAGACGCTGGAGCCGCTGTCGCACCTTCTGGTCGGCGCGCTGCCGGTCGAGGCGGGCAGCCATCTGTACAATGCGCTGCAATTCTTCTTCTATGACACGCCCAAGGTGTTGTTGCTGCTGGCGGGTGTCGTCATGGTGATGGGCATGGTCAATTCGTACTTCACGCCGGAGCGCACCCGTGCCCTGCTGTCCGGCAGGCATGAGGGCGTGGGCAATGTGATGGCCGCCTCGCTCGGCATCGTCACGCCGTTCTGTTCCTGCTCCGCCGTGCCGCTGTTTATCGGCTTCGTCCAGGCCGGGGTGCCGCTGGGGGTGACGTTCTCCTTCCTGATCGCCGCGCCGATGGTCAACGAGATTGCGCTGGCGCTGCTGTTCGCCCTGTTCGGCTGGAAGATCGCCCTGCTTTATCTGGTGCTCGGCCTGACGGTCGCCATCGTCGCCGGCTTCATCATCGGCAAGCTGAAGATGGAACACCATCTGGAAGACTGGGTGCGCAACATGGCGAAGACGCAGGCCACGGTCGACGCGGATGAATTGACCCTGCCGGACAGGATTCAGGCCGGGTTCGCCAGCGTGCGCGAGATCGTCGGCAAGGTGTGGCCGTATGTGCTGGCCGGTATCGCCATCGGTGCGGGCATCCACGGCTATGTGCCGCAGGACTTCATGGCCGGTTTCATGGGCAAGGACGCGTGGTGGGCGGTGCCCGCCTCGGTGCTGATCGGCGTGCCGATGTACACCAACGCCGCAGGCATCATTCCCATCGTCGAAGCGCTGCTGGCAAAAGGCGCGGCACTCGGCACCGTGCTCGCCTTCATGATGAGCGTGATCGCACTGTCGCTGCCGGAGATGGTGATCTTGCGAAAAGTGCTCAAACCCGGATTAATTGCGACGTTCATCGGCGTCGTGTCGGTGGGCATCATGCTGGTGGGTTTTGTGTTCAACGCGGTGATGTGAAAAAATCCGTTTGCGCCACCCGGAAATTGGCGGTGTGTTGTCTGAATCAGGAGCGGCAAAATGGAAGTAAATCGCATCATCAGTATCTCTGCCGGTTTCATGGTCATGTTGAGCCTGGGGCTGGCACACTGGATGGGGCAAGTTGACCTGTCGCACGCCGGCTGGCTGTGGCTGACCCTGTTCGTCGGCTTCAATGTGTTTCAAATGGGCTTTACCGGCTTCTGCCCGATGGCCAAAGGGTTGCGTCTGTTCGGTGTCAAAAATGGCAGCTGCGGCACATCGTCCGGCAACGGTAAATCGTGCTGCTGATTAAGCGGGGAGCAAACTTTTGTCACACTTGAATAACATGAGCCGCTTTTTCCTTGCGATTGCTTTGCTGGGCAGCCTCGCCGCTTGCGGCAACGGCACGCCGGCGTCAACGTCGCCGGGCGTAAAGCTGGTGCAGAACGCTGCCGCTTCAGGGCTGCCGATCATCGTCGAATTCGGTGCCGTGGGTTGCGCCTCCTGCCGTGAAATGAAAATTGTGCTCGACAGCGTTGTTCGCCGCACCCAGGGCCGCGCCAATGTGCTGAACATCGACATCAGCAAAGACATGGATGCTGCGGATGCGTATCGCATTCAACTCATTCCGACGCAGGTGTTTTTCGATGCGCACGGGAATGAAATCGAGCGCCACATGGGCATACTGACCGAGGCCGGGGTCATCGCCCGTCTTGGCCTGAGCGACACGTCAAAATGAGCAGCGAAACCCTGATCGCCGCCTACCCGGTGGCCGCAGCATTAACCGCCCTGCTGGCCGGGCTGGCCTTGTCGGTGTCTCCTTGCACCCTGGCATCCGTGCCGCTGGTCGTCGGCTATGTCGGTGGCTATGGCGACGGCAGCCGCCGCCGCGCATTTTTCTACGCTGCCGCGTTCGTGCTCGGATTGTCGCTGGCCTTCACCGGGGTCGGTCTGGCGATTGCGCTTGCCGGAGCGTACTTTTTGCCGGCAAACGGGATATGGCGCAGCGTGCTGATAGCCCTGGCGCTGGTGGCGGGTGCAAGCCTGCTGTCCGGCCGCGCCCTGCCCGGCATGACCGGTGCGCAGTGTCAGACAGACAGGCCTGCGCCGGCCCAGTGGAAGGGCGTCATCGGCGCTTTTGTCACCGGCGCGTTTTCCGGTTTTGTCTTCGCGCCCTGCGCCACGCCGGTGATGGTCGGCATCCTGGCGCTGATTGGTAACCAGCAGGATGTGTTGTTCGGCACCATCCTGATGTTTCTCTACTCGCTCGGCCACGGTGCGCTGTTGCTGGCAGCAGGCAGTTCGGTCGGATTTGCCCAGTGGGTGGTGCGCTCGCGCTGGGCCGGGCGTGTCAATTGGCTGTTCACCCGGCTCGCCGGTGTGTTGCTGGTCGGCTACGCGATTTATCTTGCGGCCGAGATGGCGGGATGGTTGCGGTGAAAGTTGCATAACGTATTTATGAAGGAGAGCGCGAAATGAAAAACATCAAAGTCCTTGGCACCGGTTGCGCCAACTGCAAGACCACGATGAAGCTGATCGGGGAAATCGCCAGAGAAAAAGGAGTGGAAATCCGGTTGGAGAAGGTCGAGCAGCTTCAGGACATCATGGCTTACGGCGTGATGTCCACGCCCGGCGTGGTGGTGGACGGCAAGGTAGTGCATGCCGGTGGCGTGCCCGGCCGCGACAAGATCGCAGGCTGGCTGTGAACATCATGGACAGCGTCGCAGCAGCAGCTTTTCATGCGCGCCTCAAGGGGACCTTCAGCGGCATTTTGCAGTGGCAACAGCTGGATGCGCTGTGGGACAGGATTAAAAGCGGTCAGTGGTTCTTCTACCAGGTGGGCGAGACCCTGCCGGAAAAAACGCTGAGCGGCGACGAACTCGCGGTGCGCATCGATGCGCTGAACACGCTGCTGCGCCATGACCACGACTACCACTACTGCGGTATCGTCTATGCAGATGATGTCGAGGCGCCCACGCTGGTCAAGGTCTATGACCCCAACAACCTGGGCTCTTCATGCAGCCATAACGCCACGCCCACCCCGCCGCGCTGGATACTCAGCACCGCGCAGCCGGCGCTAGTGGAGAGCTACGCTCAAATGCCCAAAAACCGGAAGCATTGGTGGCAGATGTTTAACAGGGAGTGACCGGTATGTTGAAACGCAAATCAGGAGATGCACGTGGCTGAACCCATTCTTGAATCGCTGCTGACTTGTCCGGTTTGCGGCCATGCAGAAACGCTCACCATGCCTGCGGATGCCTGCCAGCCCGGTAGGATGTGGTGATAACCGCATCGTTCGCGATCGATGCGGTTCGTGCCTCACCGCATCCTACGGAGCTGTTCTTACGGCAGCGTGCCTTGCCCGCCGATACAGATGTCACGCGCAACGGGCAAGACCGGGTGCTGCGGATAAGGCGAATTGAATTTGGAGGCTTGACGCGATGTGCCACGATCAGCACTATGCACACGACGGCAGCTGTAAGGTCATGTTTGCTGCCGTGCAGCATATGCTTGGTTACGCCGCCGCCGGACTGTGGCCGGAGGCAGCTCACAACCCGCTGGACTTGTTACTTGCACCGCGCGCTGGTGCAAGCTATCCGCGCATGAGCGCGATCACGACTGAAATGGGCGGGATTGAATCCGGGTGTGCCGGGAGGATTGCCACGGGCATGAACGGAAATTTTGACCAAGTCGGCGCACGTAATCGTTCGCAGATGAGGGAGTACAACTGAATGTATCGAATCATTTTTTCAGCAGTTCTATTCTCGTGTGCTGTGCATGCGGTTGCGGCGGATAGCGGCAGCCGCCCCACGGCGCCCACGGCCGACCACAGCAAGTTCAAGGCGCTGCAAGGGCCGTTCAAGACGGGCGAGGATGTCACGCAAGCCTGCCTGACCTGTCACACCGAGGCCGCCAAACAGGTGATGTCAACCCGCCACTGGACATGGGATTACGCCAATCCCGGTACCGGCCAGCGCTTGGGCAAGAAGACCATGCTCAACAGCTTCTGCATCGCCGACCGCTCCAACGAGGCGTTCTGCAATGCCTGCCATGCCGGCTACGGCTGGAAAGACGACAAGTTCGATTTTACCTCGGAGAAGAACGTCGATTGTCTGGTCTGCCATAACACCGGCCAGTACGCCAAGCTCCCCGGCCTGGCCGGTCACCCCGCTTATCGGCGCATGGAATATCCGCCCGGCTCCGGCAAGTTTGTCGAGCCCGTGAATCTACCCAGGGTCGCGCAGCGCATCGGCAAGACCAGCCGCACCACCTGCGGCGTCTGCCACTTCTATGGCGGTGGCGGTGACGGCGTGAAACATGGCGACCTCGACTCTTCGCTGAAAAATCCCCGGCGCGAGCTGGATGTGCACATGGGCACGGACGGGGGGAATTTTACCTGCGCCACATGCCATAAGACCGAGAGTCACCGAGTCGCAGGCAGCCGGGTGGCGCCGACGGCGGTCGACCCGCACGGCGCGATACTGCGCGGCGAGAAGGCCGGGCGCAACCCGGCTACCTGCCAGGCGTGTCACGGCGACCGGCCGCACCCGTCCGCTCTCGGAGCGGGCATGCTGGGGGCGTTGTCAAAGGGTGACCGTCTCAACGCACATAGCCGCACGCTGGCCTGCCAGACTTGCCACATACCGGCTTTCGCCCGTGGCGGTGTGCCGACCAAGATGGCCTGGGACTGGTCCACTGCGGGTACGCTGGACGCCAACGGCAAGCCGTTCCAGAAAAAGGACGAGCGCGGTCACGTCATCTTCGACAGCAAGAAGGGTGATTTCCGCCTCGGCGAGAACATGAAGCCCGATTATGTCTGGTTTGACGGCCGCGTGGACTACACCCTGAGAACCGACCGCATCGATCCCGCGCACCTCGTTCAGATCAATCGTTTCCATGGGACCCCTGGCGATTCCAGCGCACGTATCTGGCCGGTGAAGCGCTTCACCGGCAAGCAGCCCTACGACCTGGAATACCTCACCCTGCTGGTGCCGCACACGGCCACCCCGGACGACACCGCCTTGTGGTTCAACTTCGACTGGCCCAAGGCGCTGGCAGCCGGCACCGCTGCGGCCGGCCAGCCGTTCAGCGGCAAGTTCGGTTTCGCCGAGACGGAGATGCTGTGGCCGATTACCCACATGGTGGCGCCCAGGGACAAGGCGCTGGGTTGCGCCGAATGCCACAGCCGCGACGGCCGCTTGCAGGGCGTGACGGGTATTTATCTGCCGGGCCGGGATCACGCGCCGTGGCTGGATCGTGCCGGCTTTACGCTGGCTGTGCTGGCTTTACTCGGGGTGCTGAGCCATGGCGCCCTGCGCATCCTTACCCGCAACCGCCGCAAGGAGCACTGACATGACTGAACGTCTCTATGTCTTCAAACGTTTCGAGCGCTTCTGGCACTGGGCGCAGGCCGCCCTGATCATCACCATGCTGCTCACCGGCTTCGAGATCCACGGCAGTTATCATTTGCTCGGTTTCCAGAAGGCGGTGGGCATTCATGCTTTTGCGGCCTGGGCGCTGATCACTCTGTGGGTGTTCGCCATCTTCTGGCATTTCACCACCGGCGAGTGGCGGCAATACATCCCCACGCTGAAGAACGTGGATGTCATATTTCGCTACTACGTGCTGGGCATCTTCACCGGCGCGCCGCATCCTTACCGCATTACCCAGCTGCGCAAGCACAACCCGCTGCAACGTCTGTCCTATCTGGTCATCAAGCTGTTCATCAACCCGCTGATCTGGGCCAGCGGCCTGGGTTTGCTTTATTACCAGGCATGGCGCGACGCCGTTCCGGCAGGTCTGGACCTGGCTGCGGTGGCCATGCTGCATACTGTGATGGCCTTCGCGATGTTGATCTTCCTCATCGTGCATGTCTATCTCACCACCACCGGCCACACCCCCCTGGCGCATATTCGCGCCATGATCACGGGCTACGAAGATGTGGATGGCTGAGCTCTGGTCCATGTGGCCGCGCCGCGAACTAATGGCAATGAGCGTTGTTTTGCCAGCGTCTTTACAATTGCTGCATGACAACGTCAGGAAGTTCGGCACGGTGTTCAACACCATCGTGCCGGGCACGCAATTGAGCGGCGTGCTGCGCCGCAAACAGGAGTGATACATGACTGAAACCATCCTGGAATCGTTGCTGACCTGTCCCGTTTGCGGCCATGCCGAAATGCTGACCATGCCCACCGATGCGTGCCAATGGTTCTACGAGTGCCCAAAATGCAGGACTTTGCTGAAACCCAAGCCCGGCGACTGCTGCGTGTTCTGTTCTTACGGCAGTGTTCCCTGTCCGCCGATCCAGCAAGCAAAGGCGATCGGCAAGACCGGGTGTTGCGGATAAAACGAATTGAATTTGGAGGTTTGACGCGATGAGTCACGATCACCATCACGCACACGGCGGCAGCGGCAATATCCTGTTTTTCGCCCTCCCGTTGCTTCTCAACTTTGTGCTGATTACGGGCGCGTGGGCAGGCGGACCCTGGCATGCCGCCAGCCCGAACACGGCCGGCTGGCAGCTTATGACTCCGGATGAACGCATGGAGCACCAGCGCCGCATGCGCAGCTTTGAAAGCTATGAAGAATGCAGCGCTTATCAGACTGGACATCACGCCCGCATGGCCGAACGCGCCCTGCGCGAGGGAGTCGTCCTGGAACGCAAGGCGGAATCCGGCTGCGAACAGTTGCGGAAGCGAGAATACTTCAAGTGACCTCGCGCCCGACTTCGGCATTGGTGCGCCGCTTTGCTGCTCCGTTGGCGGCGCTGGTGCCGCCTGTTGCTGCCGTCTGGTGGGCTTTTCCCGAGAATCTGCCGCTCTGGCGCAGCATCGCGATTGTCGCCGCATGGGCCGGTAGCGGGTTGCTGGTATCCAGCATCGTGCTGATGATGCGCGAGACCCATGTCGCCCGCCTGCTGGGCGGTCTCGAGTCCATGTATCGCTGGCATCACCGCAGCGGCATGCTGGCCTACCTGCTGCTCTTGTGCCATCCGTTGGCACTGGCGCTGGACGACTGGCTGGAGGCGCCACAGCTTGCCTGGATGTTGCTTGCTCCCTGGACGCAATCCTGGCCGCTGTGGCTGGGCTGGGCCGCGCTGCTCCTGCTGATGTTTGGCCTGACAACCACCTTTGCCGCGCGTTTGCCCTACCGGCGCTGGCGGTTTTTTCACCTTGCCCTCGGCTTGGGGGTGCTGCTCGGTCTTGCCCATGTATATGCGCTACTGGGCGGGGCGAACATACTTCTGTTCCTGATCGTTACAACGGCCTTGGCTCTTGGGTGGCGCCTGATTGCCAGCGACGTTGGCGCTGCCGCCCATCCTTATCATGTGGTGCGTGTGGCGCACCAGCCCGGTGAAATGATCGAGGTGCTGCTTGCGCCCTATGCTTCCGCTCTTGCCGTGTCCCCCGGCCAGTTCGTTCTGGCCGCATTCGGCGATGGCCCCCATTATCGCGGCTGCGGCGAATATCATCCCTTCACCGTGAGCGGTATTGAGGCGGACGGAGTGTTAAGGCTTGGGATCAAGGCGCTGGGACCTTGTTCGCAACGTATCCAGAACCTCGAAGCGGGTGTTCTGGTGCACTTGCAGGGGCCGTTCGGGATTTTTCTGGATGGGACCCCTTCTCGCCCCCAGCTTTGGGTGGCTGGCGGTATTGGCATTACGCCCTTCATGGCCGCGTTGCGCGCGCATCGCCGCGTCCAACCCACAACCCTGATTTATCTTTTTCGCAGCGCGGCGGATGCCGCATTTCTCGACGAACTCTCCGCGCTGGTCAGAACAGACCCGCAGTTCGAATTGCTTGCCGAGGCATCCGGCAGGGGCCTGCCCGATTTTCCCGGACTGCTGGCGAGAATCAGCCAGATCACGGAGCGCGACGTGAATATTTGCGGTCCGATGCCCATGGTCGATGCGCTGATGCCGCAATTGCGGCAGCTCGGTGTTGCCGCGGATGCCATTCATTTTGAAAGATTCGATTTTCGCTGATGCGTAAATTATTCATTTTCTCCACGGTAACTTTCTGGCTGGTCGTGGCCGGCTTCTGGCTGGCAAATTTTTTTCTGCCGCTGGAACCGCCTTCCGCAGTTTCCACTATTGCGGAGACTGCTGATAGAAACTTTACGTTGTCGGACGTGGCCTTGCACGGCAGAGAAGATGATTGCTGGATGGCTATTGAGGTCCAAGTTTATGATATTACCGCCTATCTGCCCGACCATCCCTCCGAGCCGGAACTGGTACTGCCGTGGTGCGGCAAGGAAGCCACGCAAGCCTGGCAGACCAAAGGCAAGGGTCGCCCACACTCGCCCCGCGCCGATCAGTTGTTGGCGAAATACCGGATCGGGAAACTGGATGAGGCTCGTTAGATAATGAATAACACATGGTTGCTGGCTGGCGGCATCGGCTTCGGCTCGCATCTCATCGACCCAAAACCGAAGAAAAGTGACTTCGTGGTGCAGAGCATCTCCACCGGCAAAACGGTGCGCGCGGTGATCAACATCGCCACCTATCTGCACGACGTGTGCAAGCAGATGAAAAAGATCGAATCGGTGGAGGTGATCGAGAACTCAGATTGCACATGGCCGGAGCCGCCCTGCAAGGGCATGGATAAGTTCCGCAATAACGATTACAGGAACGTGCCGGAAGCAATTTCCACTCATGGCGGTCATGACCGCTGAAAATGGGGGCTATCATCAAGTCTGGCTATGCGGCGGGAGCGAAGGCCTGTCTTAACCCAACATAGGAAATCCCCCGGCTATGCCGGGGTGGCAGTAGAAGTTTGACATTTACAGGAGTCCATCTGCGACACTCTGA
>Ga0155952_1033_pt2 | contig 59385 bp, 50 predicted proteins | sample RifCSPlowO2_02_FD_107606 | JGI IMG/M metagenome (GOLD analysis project Ga0155952, IMG submission 107606) | Gallionellales bacterium RIFCSPLOWO2_02_FULL_57_47
CAGCAGCAAAGGACAGCCATTGCAAGGCGGCAAAGCGGGGCAGGGTCATTTGAGGTAAAATTCGCGGAAAATCGTGTGGCACTTTATCCCGAAGAAAGCGAAAACTCAACTTGAAAACACCCTCTGACACTCGTTCCTCCGCTAAAAGCGGAAACCTTACCTACCGCGATGCCGGTGTGGACATCGACGCGGGAGACCGCCTTGTCGAGAACATCAAACCGTTCGCCAGGCGCACGATGCGTCCCGAGGTGCTCAACGGCATCGGCGGCTTCGGCGCGCTGGTGGAGATTTCCAAAAAATATCGCGAGCCGGTGCTGGTATCCGGCACCGACGGCGTCGGCACCAAGCTCAAGCTTGCCTTCGAGCTGAACCGCCACGACACGGTCGGCATCGACCTCGTCGGCATGAGCGTCAACGACATACTGGTGCAGGGCGCGGAACCGCTGTTCTTCCTCGATTATTTCGCCTGCGGCAAGCTCGACGTGGACGCCGCCACCGAGGTCATCAAAGGCATCGCCTTCGGCTGCGAACAGGCGGGTTGCGCGCTGATCGGCGGCGAGACCGCCGAAATGCCCGGCATGTACCCGGCCGGCGAATACGACCTCGCCGGTTTCGCCGTCGGCGTCGTGGAAAAGGCCAGCATCATCAGCGGGCGAGACATCAAGGCGGGCGACGCGGTGATCGGCCTCGCGTCGAATGGCGCGCATTCCAACGGCTACTCGCTGATACGCAAAATCATCGAACACTCCGCCTCGGATCTCAATGTGGAATTCGACGGGGAGCGCACGCTGGCCGACTGCATCATGGCGCCGACGCGCATCTACGTGAAGCCGCTGCTGGCGCTGATGCAGTCGCTCACCGTGAAGGGCATGGCGCACATTACCGGTGGCGGCCTGCTGGAAAACGTGCCGCGCGTATTGCCGGAAAATGCCGTTGCGCAACTGGCCGGCAATGCCTGGCACACGCCCAAGCTGTTCGACTGGCTGCGCGAGATGGGCAACGTCGCACCGCAGGAAATGTACCGCACCTTCAATTGCGGCATCGGCATGGTGGTGATCGTGGACAGGAGCGATGCGGATGCTGCGCTGGCGCAGCTCAACGCCGCCGGAGAAACCGCCACCGTCATCGGCATGATACGCGCGCGCCAGGGCAATGAAGCCCAGACACAAGTCAGTTAGATGAAATCCATCGTCATCCTGATTTCCGGTCGCGGCAGCAACATGCTGGCCCTGCTGGAAGCGAAGCTGCCCTGCCGGGTCGCTGCGGTAATCAGCAACCGTGCGAATGCCGGGGGGTTGGGCATCGCCAAAGCGCATGGCATTCCCACCGCCGTCATCGAACATCGCGACTACGCGGATCGCGAAAGCTTCGATGCAGCACTTGCCCGAACGATAGACACTTTTGATCCTGACTATGTGGTGCTTGCCGGATTCATGCGGATCCTCACCGCAGGCTTTGTCTCTCGTTACCACGGCCGGCTGGTCAATATTCATCCCTCGCTGTTGCCCGCCTACAGCGGCCTCAATACTCATGCACGCGCCTTGCACGACGGGGTGAAGATCCACGGCTGCACTGTGCATTTTGTCTCCTCCGATCTCGACCATGGCCCGATCATCATTCAGGCTGCCTTGCCGGTACTGCCCGAGGACACCGAACAAACGCTGGCGGCGCGCGTGCTGCATGAAGAGCACCACATATATCCGCAAGCGATCCGCTGGCTGTGCACAGGCAAAATAGAACTGAACGAACCGGGGCAAGTCGTCTTCCGGGGCAGCAAACAATCCAGTTTCACCTTGTTTTCACCAGCTTTGGAGTAGAAGCAGATGACAGGTACCAGAGGACAGAATACAGAAGACAGAGGACAGGGGTGTTGTCGCGGCTTTGCCTCGGCTATGAACCCTATTCTATCCGCTGTCTTCTGTCTTCTGTCCTCCGTCTTCTGTCCGCCGTCATCCGCGTTTGCCGCCTCGCCGGGCAGCGTGCAGGCCGTTTATGACGTTTACAAGGGCGGCATCAAGATCGGCCAGGTCGAGGAAGTCTATACGCGCGACAATGACCACTACACGCTGTCCAGCACCACACGTGCAACAGGATTGCTGGCAATATTCAGGCCGGGAAAAATACTTATCAGCAGCAGCGGATTGGTCGGCTTGAAAGGTCTGCAACCTCTGCTGTTCAACGATCATCGCGAGGGCCATGAGAGCAGGAATCGTCGCGCCGAGTTCGATTGGGAGGCCAGGCAACTCACGCTGATCCAGCACAAGCAGCGCACCGTGGTGCCGCTGCCCGAGGGCACACAGGACCGCCTGAGCGCGATGTATCAATTCATGTTCCTGCCGCTGGAGTCCGCCACCACGCTGGACTTCCCGATGACCAATGGCGGCAAGCTGGACATCTACAACTATCGCATCACCCCCGGCCAACACGTGACGGTTCCGCTCGGCACGTTCAAGGCCCTGTATGTGGCAAGCGTGCCGGAAAAGGACGCGAGCAAAACGGAAATCTGGCTGGCCGTCGACCACGCAAACTTTCCCTACAAAATGGTCATCACTGATGGCGACGGCGGCAAATTCTCGCAGGTGCTGACCAAATTTGATTTGGTGCCGTGAGCGCCGTCATACGCACCCCGCTTCTCCGCGTCGCCCTGGCCATCGCGCTTTCCGCGCTGATACATGCCGCTGTCCTGTGGCTGCCGCAGCTGCAGTTTTCCCATGCAGCAGCGGAATTGCCGCCACTCACCGCAAGGCTCGAGCGCCTGCCCGAATCCGTGACACGATCCGCTGAAAACGCTAAGCCTGCAAAGCCGGCAACCGGGACTATGCAAGCAATGGATAAAACTGAAGAACCGGCTGCGCCCCGCCCGTTTCCCCAACACCTGCAGCTGACCTTCGCCGTTTACCACCGCGAGGGTAAATTCAAGACTGGCGAAGTTCGGCAACAACTCGACATCGGCATGGACAGATACACCCCCTGAAAGCAATAAAGCGAACTGCCGGGCTGACAAGCTTGCGCAATAGCGTCCAGCTCATCCAGACCAGCTCATCCAGACCAGCCGCGGCCGGATTGTTGCGCAGGGACTGCAGCCCGAAACTTTCATGCAGGAAGAATTTAGCGCAGACGGCAAGCAAACCCTGGAAACCACATTCAACTGGGCAGCACAGAAACTGCGTTTTTCACCCGGCAACGACACTGCGCTACCCGCAGATGCGCAGGACATGCTGAGCTTTATGTACCAGCTCTCGCAACTTCCGATGGAAGGCGAATACTTCCCGCTGCCCCTCAGCGATGGCTCGAAACTCGAAACCCATGAAATTGAAATTGGACAGAGAGAGGTCATCACCACGCCGATGGGCAAGTTGCGCGCACTGCGTCTGCGTAAAATGCATCGCCAGAGCGAGGCCTATTTTGAAATCTGGCTGGGGCTGGAATACCGCCTGTTGCCCGTCAGGATTCGACAGACTGGCCGCGACGGCCAGGTCGCCGTTGAGATGGTTGTTTCCGATATACGCGTGGCGGATGAATAACTCTCAACCGGGCTTGAAGTCATAGGGATAGGTTTGCAGCGCTGGTTTCATCAGCATGTCTTCCTGGAGGATATGCTCAATCATCCATTCGCTCAAAAAATACGAGTAATGCAACGCTGCACTTTCTGACCAAGAGCCATTCCCGGCCACCAGTTCTTCTCTCATGTGGCGAAGCTCATTTTGCACATATTGATGTTCCAGTTTGTTATGCGTGAAGTCAAAACCGATTGCCTGCGCAATCTGTTCCTCATCGGCAAAATGAACACCCACGCAATCCTCGAGCTGTTCCAGCAACCGTGGCAGGTTGGAGCTGTCCTTCGCCCTGATCGCGCTTTCCACTTCGTTGATCACTTTCAGCACATTTCTGTGTTCGGAATCGATCGTTTCATTTCCGACACTCAACTGCTCTGACCATTCCAGTTCCATCATGCCCCCTGCGAAATATTCGATCAAGGATTGCTGCGGTTCAATCGCAGACCTTTTGCATCTTACCCTATCGGACAGGCGTCAGCATAGAGCCGGGTCAGAGGGTGCTGCACCGACAACCCTGCTAAACTGCGCGTCTGAATTTCAACATTTAATTTACCATGCTTATCACCGAATACCGTTTAGAACTTGCCATCCAGGCCCTGCGTGCCATCCTGCCGCTGGAGCATCCTGCCGACACCACACTGCGCTACTTTTTCAAGAACGAACGCATCGGATCCAACGAGCGGGAACTGGTCGCCGAGACCGTGTTCGGCGTATTGCGCCACCGCCTGTTGCTGGAACAATGCTGTGCCGGAAACACACCCCGCGACACGTTACCGGCGCAACCGGCCGCTTGCGGGAGCGGGTGTGAGGCGGCCATTGCTGAAACAACTAGCCATCCGACTAGGCTACCCAAAGACGGTAGCCAAGCCGCTGGTTATCCCGCCCCGGATGCTTCGCAACGCCGTGTCATGGCCGCCACTCCGCGCCGCATGGCGCTTGCCTGGCTGGTCAGGTTCGGCGGCTACAACCTGCGCGAACTCGAACCGGTATTGAAACGCGACGAGAAAGATTGGCTCGTCACCGTAAAGGGCGTGAAAGCCGGGGAGTTGCCGTTGCCGGTGCAGGCTGAACTGCCCGAATGGCTGGTGGAAAAAATGCGTGCGTCTTATTCCGATGCCGACATCCTTACCATCGGCCTGTCGATGCAGCAAAGCGCGCCGCTGGATATCCGCGTCAACACCCTGCTCGCCAAGCGCGAGGATATATTGCAGCAACTGCGAGACAAAAATATTGAAGCCACTGCCACGCCGTACTCGCCCGTCGGCATCCGCCTCAAGGAAAAAATCCCGCTCAATCGCGATGCGCTGTTTACCGAAGGCAAGATTGAAGTACAGGACGAAGGCAGCCAGTTGCTCGGCTTTTTGCTTGCGCCCAGGCGCAACGACATGGTGGTGGATTTCTGCGCCGGGGCGGGCGGCAAGACGCTGATGCTGTCTGCGCTGATGAATTCGCAAGGCCGATTGTACGCAATGGACGTATCGGAAAAACGGCTCGCCAACCTCAAGCCGCGGCTGAAACGTTCCGGCGCCAGCAACATACAGCCGATGCTGATTTCACACGAGAACGACCTCAAGGTAAAACGCCTGGCAGGCAAGATTGATCGCGTGCTGGTGGATGCGCCTTGCAGCGGCCTGGGCACGCTGCGCCGCAGCCCGGACCTGAAATTCCGCCAATCACCCGGCAGCATTGAAAAGTACACGCTACAACAAGCCGCCATCCTCGCCGCCACCAGCCGCCTGCTGAAAAAAGGCGGGCGACTGGTGTATGCGACTTGCAGCTTCCTGCCGGAAGAAAATCAGCACATCGTGCTAGCCTTCCTCGCCGCCCATCCGGACTTCGTGCTGCGCCCGGTCAGCGAAATATTGCAGCAGCAAAAAATCGCGCTGGATACGGGCGACTACCTGGAACTGCGCCCGCACCTGCATGGCACGGACGGATTTTTTGCGGCGGTACTGGAGCGGGTTTAGTTACTCATTAAGACAGTGAAAATTTCATTTGATCCTGAAAAGCATTTGGCCACAGAGAGCACAGAGTAAAAACAAAAGGTTGACTCCTCTTTTGTGTAAGTCAAAGAAATACCTGATTAGCCACCAAGTTCAGTTGCACATTAAAAGATCCGTCATTGCGAGCGAAGCGCGGCAATCCAGTTAATCAAAAATGCCTTTGTGAAAGAATCATCTGGATTGCCGCGCTTCGCTCGCAATGACGATTTCTTCTGCGTTTCTTTGGTTGCCCGTCAGGGCATGATCTCCACATACTCGTAGACTTCGCAATCGCGCAGGGTCTTGCGCACATCCAGCGGGGCTTTTGCGTACCAGGCGTGCGGATCGTGGCGGTCTATTTCCCTTCCCAGGAACCTTACCAGCTCGCAGATCGGATCGACGACTTTGCTGCGGTAGTCGCTGTCATTTTTCACGTAGGCGAGATAAAGATTTTTCAGGCAATTTCCACGGCACCATGGCTGCGCTTCGCACTTGTCGCACGGCATATCGGGATGCGGCTGCAACGGGCTGGGCTTTAGCCAGTTTTCTATCAAGTCGCCTTGCAGCATTTCCGGCACGTACATCATGTCCGGGCAGGGATAAATCTTGCCGTCCGGCATCACGTTGAGGATATGCGTTGACACCCGGCATTGGGTTTTGCCCTGACAGAGCTCGGTTGCCCGCGTCGGCAGCACCTTGTTGCGCACGATCCCCATGATCGGGATGATGGGGTACAACTCGTCGCTGGAAAAGAATTTGTCCACCAGTTGTGCGATTACCGCTTTTTTCTTTTCCATCGCGGCGGAAGAATAAGTGCCCTCCCCGGCGACGAACTGGAAATACACATAGTCGAAAGTATTCGCCAGTTCGTCCAGTTCCTCGAATGAGGTTTCCTCGCTGCTCCAGGTCACGCGCGCCGTGAAGGTTCCCGCCATCCGGTCGCGAACCGCCCGGGTATTCCTGACTACCTGCCGGTACACGCCGCGCCCGCGGAAACCGTCGGTAATGGTCTCGCCGCCGTCTATCGAAAGCAGGATATTGGAAAGATTTGACAGAACCCTGTCCGGCAAACCGTCCAGCAGCGTGCCGTTGGTCTGAAGCTGGAAGCGGAAGGTTGGATAACGCTCCATGACTTCCTGGATGAATTTGAGATTCAGGGTCGGTTCGCCGCCGTAGAAAGTAACATAGATCTCGTGCCCGGCGAGATGCGTCGCAATAAAGGCATCCAGAGCATCCGTGGTGTAGGAAACCTTGCCCTGTGAGCCAACCATGTCACCCACGCCGAGCGAGCAATAAGTGCACTTCAGATTGCACGTCAAGGTGGTGAGCAGTTGCAGTTCCACGCGGTGGCCGACGATGGGGGAAGCTTTCATGACGTCTTCAACGACCTCCTGCGAACGAAGGGGGGCATACAACATTGGATTGGACATGGCAAAGTTTTGCATTGAATTGGAAGTATTTTTAAGACCGGGGGAAAACAACAGGTTCCTGCAAGCGTACCGGGGGCGCCTTAGAAAAGGTGCTCACCATAATGTTTCACGATGCGCCTATGAAATCAGGCGGCAATTATCCACCGATTTTCAGGCCGATTCAACCGCGCCCGAAATATTGGATTACGTGTAGGCAAGCGGAATTATTTACCGGACAAGCCAAAAACAGCCGCGAATCAAGGGCCGCTGCCTTTGCATTCCCGGTCATTGAATGTGCAGGTATTTTCTTGTATATGGCCTTTGTAATGCTCCTCAAACGAACGGCATATATCCGGTTTGAAAAGCCACTGATGATCGGGCGTGGTAAAAAGCTTCACATCTATCGGAAGCTCCCGCTCCTGGTAAACCTCGATAATCTGCACTTCCTCAGGCTTTATACCGTTCTGGTGCAGATATTCCACCAGGCCGCAAATCGTGTCCGAAAAGTAGCAATTATATTCATCGCTCCCTTCAATAATGCGGATTCTGGCCTCGTAGGTATAGGGAATGCTCTTGTCGTATTTTGACTTTGGGCCAAGTATTTTTTCAATCAAACTCATAACCGTTCTCCCTGAAATGAAGGCTAGGCGTAGCATATGCCTGAAGTATATCGCCTGACCAAGCGAGTGTTTGAACCTCCCCATTGCCTGGCCAGCATACCGGTGGTTGCCTCATTAATCAACGCTGCTACGCCGTCCAAAAAATGCTTTCCCAAAATATCGCTTAAAAAGTTACAATTTGGGACATCATTGCTGCAAGCCATTGCATAACAAGCGCATAACTTTTTACTGAACCGCTATCGAGGCTCCCACGATGAACTGCCTTCGCGCCGCCCTGCTTGCACTGCTGTGTTGTTTTTTTCTTGCGGCATGCAACACCGTCAGCAGCGTCAACGACAACAGTGTCAGGCCCGCGTGGATCGACAATCCCGGCAGCGGAGTTTCCGCTTCAGCGGGAATGCATGTTCGCGGCAAGGCAGCACAGGAAGAGCTGGCCATCCTTCGCGCGCGTGAAGAATACGCCAAGCGCTTCGGGGTGAAGATTGAAGCAGCGCAGACGATGACTACGACAGTGGCGGGCGGCCGGTCCAATACAGTGGGCGCACAAGTGTCACGCGAAGAGCTCAGGCAAGTCGATGTCAAGGCCGAGGTCAAAGCAAAATGGCGGGATCCGAATTCCGATGTATTGTGGGTGTGGTTAGTTCCAAGCACCCAATGAGAGGCACGAGATGAAGCCGTACCCTGCACCATCGTTTTTCAGACAGATGACCGTTGCATTCGTTTTCACATTTACTGCCATAACACCGGCGTCTTTTGCAGCGTCCGATGATTTCGAGGCCTATCGGCTGCAACAGCAGCAAGGCGCGCAAAAGATCAAGGCAGAGTTTCAGGAGTACAAGGAAAATCAGGATCGCGAATTTTCCGGCTTTCTCAAGAGCCAGTGGCGCGAATTCGAAACTTTCCAGGGGAAGGTTCGCATCAAGGAGCCAAAGCCCAGACAGCTTCCGGTGGTCTTGCCCGCTGCACAGCCCGCCCCGGCGCAGCCTGTTCCGGCTCCGGAACCCATTGTTCCCAAGCCGGTACCCGATATCAAAGCCAAACCGTCACCCATAGCACCGGCGCCTGTCATCGCGCCTGTTGCAGTAGCGCCGGTCATCACACCGCCGCCACCGCCTCCCCAACCGAAACCGGTGCCGGTGGCTGCGGACAAGATTGAACTTTCTTTTTACGGCAATACGGTAAGTTTCCTCTTCGATCCACAGTGGAAGAAATACCGTTTACCCAACGGCGACAAACCGGAGGCGATGAGCGCCTTCTGGACGATGATGAGCGGCAGCAAGTACGAACCTGCGCTCGAGTCGGTCAATGCGGCGCGGCGCGAACTCAAGCTGGATGACTGGGGTTATGTGGCCCTGTGGCGCGATGCCGTGCAGGCGCTGCAGCCGGAGCGCAAGCCTGAACAAAACCTGTTGCTCTGGTATTTCCTCGTCAAGTCAGGCTACGACGTGCGTTTAGGCTACGCAGGACAGGATGTGCACCTGTTTGTTGCGGTCAAACAACAGGTGTTTTCGACCAAGTTCACCAGGGTTGGCCCACAGACTTATTATGCGGTGCTGGCCGCTGACCGCGGCGACAGCATCGGCTCCTTTTATACCTATGAAGCCAGTTATCCGGTCAAGCTCAAGCCGCTCGACATAGCGTCTGCATCGACCAGCTTCACCAGGCCGGTGACAGCGCAGCGTGTACTGGCCTTCGAGTACAAGGGCGAGACGATCAGGTTAAACGTGCCTTATGACCGGCGGCTGGTGCAATACATGGGCTCCTTCCCGCAATCCGAGTTCGCAATTTATTATGCGACAGACGGCAGCCAGCTGGTGCGCCAGTCCCTGCTCGCCGAGCTGAAAAAATACACCGCGATGATGAGCGAGGAAGAAGCCGTGAATTTTCTGCTCGCCTTTGTCCAGAAAGCCTTTGCCTACAAGACCGATGATGACCAGTTCGGTTACGAAAAATATTTTTTCGTCGAAGAGTCGTTTTTCTTTCCCTATTCCGACTGCGAGGACCGCTCGGTGCTGTTCGCCTGGCTGGCGCATGAGCTGGTCGGGGTGAAAATGATCGGCCTGCTCTACCCGGGGCACATGACGACTGCCGTGGCGCTCAGGCAAGTTAAGCCGGGTTTCTCCACGGTGGATCATCAGGGCGCCCGTTTTGTCATTGCCGACCCGACGTATATCGGCGCATCGGTCGGCATGGCGATGCCTTTCTATGCGAAGTTAAAGCCCAATCGCGTGGTGGATATCCAGTAGAAATATCCGGGAATGGCTGTTTTCCAACAGGGTGTTAAAACTCCAGCGGGTCGACATCCAAAGAGCAGCGCAGCTTCTTCGCGGGCAGCGCGTCGAGCTTCGGTTGCCAGGCGCGCAGGAATTGCTGCAAGTCCTTGCGTTTCTCACTTTGTATCAGCAACTGCGCGCGGACATGATTGGCGCGGCGCGGCAGCGCGGCGGGTACCACACCGAGAATTTCCACCTGATGCTGTAGCGCAATGCCGGCCGTGCGTGCATCATTCAAAAAGCGGTATACCTCGTTTTCCTGTTTGCCTTCGGCACGCAGCATCGCCTGATAAACGAACGGCGGAAAGCCCGCCATCTGCCGCTCGGCAAGCTGCGACGCTGCCCAGCCCTCGAAGTCATGAGCCTGCAATGCACGATACAGCGGATGATCGGGAAAGGCGGTCTGGATCAGTACCTCGCCCGGTTTGTCGGCGCGCCCGGCGCGCCCGGCCACCTGCACCAGTTGCGCGAACAGTTTTTCCGCCGCGCGGAAATCACTGCTGTACAGCGCGCTGTCCGGGTTGAGCACGCCTACCAGCGTCAGCGCGGGAAAATCGTGCCCCTTGGCAAGCATCTGCGTGCCGACCAGGATGTCCACTTCATTGGCGTGGATCTGCTCGCGCATGGTTTGCCAGGCGCGCTTGTTGCGCGTGCTGTCGCGATCCACCCGCAGGATGCGCGCGTCCGGGAAGTATTCACGCAACACGCTTTCCACCCGCTGTGTACCGCTGCCTACCGGGTGCAGATCGGCATTGCCGCAACTCGGGCAGGCGTGCGGCACATGCAATTGATAGCCGCAATGGTGGCAGCGCAACCGCTTGTCGTTCAGATGCAGCACCATCTTGCCCGCGCAATGCTTGCAGCCCGACAGCCAGCCGCATGAGGTACACATCAGCACCGGCGCATAGCCGCGCCGGTTGATGAACAGCAGACTCTGTTCCTTGCGCGCGATGCGCAGCCCGATCTCGCGCAGCAGGTTTTCGCTGATGCCGTGGTGCATCACGGTCTGGTTGATATTGACACAGCGCACCGTGGGCAGACGTGCCTCGGCAAGCGCGCGTCCGGTCAGCCTGAGCATCCGGTAGCGCCCGCTCTGCGCATTGTGATAGCTCTCCAGCGACGGCGTCGCCGAACCCAGCACGATAGCCACGCCGCGCTGGCTGGCGCGGAAAATCGCCACGTCGCGCGCCGAGTAGCGCAGCCCGTCCTGCTGCTTGAACGAGCTGTCGTGCTCTTCATCCACGATAATCAAAGCAAGGCCGGGCAATTCGGCGAACACCGACAAGCGCGTGCCGAGCACGATCCGGGCCGCGCCTGACTGCGCCTGCTGCCAGTTGTGCAGCCGCTCGCCTTCCGCCAGGCCGCTGTGCAAGCTGACCAGATTGAGATCCGGAAAACGGTTGCGAAAATAATTTTCCAGTTGCGGCGTGAGGTTGATCTCCGGCACCAGCAGCAACACCTGGCCGCCGCCCCTTCGACCAGGCTCAGGACATGGCTGCAACATGTGGTGCATCAAATGCACATACACCTCGGTCTTGCCGCTGCCGGTGATGCCGTGCAACAGGAAACAGGCATAGCCGCTGGCTTGCGTGACCGCATCCACCGCCTGCTGCTGCTCGCCGGTCAGCGTGTGCGCGTTGTCGAAAGTGTGTTTCTGAATACCATTAACCGTTCGCCCTGAGCCTGTCGAAGGGAGGGCACCCCCCGAAAAACTCTCAACCAAACCCTCCGCCACCAGCGCCTTCAACTGCGTCCCCGCCGTCGCCGACAACGCCTTGAGCTGAGCCAGAATGCACGGTTGCTCCGCCAGCTTCGCCAGAAGGCGCCGCTGCACCATTTTACGTTTCGGGAAATTCTCAAGATCGAGTGCCGCACCGCTGGCACTCAAGCGATAACTCAAGACAGGTTTGCTGATGACCGGCTTATCGGATCGCAAGCGCGTGGGCAAAGCGGATAACACCGTCTGCCCGATAGGATAACGATAGTAATCGCTGCAAAAACGCAGCAGATCGAGCAACCCAGCCGACAACGGCGCGCTATCGCGCAGCACCTGCTGCACCGGCTTGATACGCTCCGGCGCCATATCCGTAGCGGCAACGCACTCCATCACCACACCGACCATCTGCCGCTTACCGAATGGCACAATCACGCGCTGCCCGATTGCCGCCGCAATACCTTCCCCCACCGTGTAATCGAACAGGGTGGACAGAGGAACATCGAGGGCGACACGGACGATAGTCATAGGTAACGATTGTCGCAGAAATGCAAAAGCCACAGGAGATACCCGCGGCTTTTTTAACCTTTGAAGCATGTTGTAGGAACGGGCCATGCTCGCGACAAGAATATTCGCGGGCATGGCCCGCTCCTACATCGGGTTAGGCAGACTTTTTAATGGTATTTGCGGCTCAGCTCATGCACCGCCGCAACCAGTGCCGCCACATGCTCCGGGTTGGTGTGCTGTGAAATGCCGTGGCCCAGGTTGAACACATGACCGCTGCCGTAGCCGTAGCTGCTGAGCACTTTTTCAACTTCGGCATGGATCGCCTCGGGTGAGGCGAACAATACCGCCGGGTCGAGGTTGCCCTGCAGCGCGACCTTGTGGCCGACCTTCTGCCGCGCGATGCCGATGTCCATGGTCCAGTCCAGACCGATCGCATCGCAGCCGGTGTTGGCAATACTTTCGATCCACAGTCCGCCGCCCTTGGTGAACACGATGCTGGGGATGCGCACGCCGTCTTTTTCCTTGATCAGGCCATCCACGATGCGATGCGTATAGGCCAGCGAGAATTCGTGGAATGCCGCATGCGACAATACCCCGCCCCAGGAATCGAAGATCATCACGGCCTGTGCGCCGGCTTCGATTTGCGCATTCAGGTAAGCGATTACCGCCTGGGTGGTCACCTCGAGAATGTGGTGCATCAGCTTCGGCTCGTTGTACATCAGGGTCTTCACCTTGGCGTAATCGTCGCTGCCGCCGCCCTCGACCATGTAGCAGGACAACGTGAACGGGCTGCCGGAGAAACCGATCAGCGGAATACGTCCATCCAGCGCCTTGCGAATCTGCGTCACGGCATCGGTGACATAGCGCAAATCCTTGCCGATGTCCGGCACCCGCAGCGCCTTGATCGCCGCTTCGTCGCGCAACGGGCGCTCAAACTTCGGGCCTTCGCCATCGGAAAAATACAGTCCCAGGCCCATCGCATCCGGCACGGTAAGAATATCCGAGAACAGAATCGCCGCGTCCAGCGGGAAACGATCTACCGGTTGCAGCGTCACTTCAGTGGCATAGTCCGGGCTCTTGCACAGCCCAAGGAAGCTGCCGGCGCGTTTGCGCGTCTCGCGATATTCCGGCAGGAAACGACCGGCCTGGCGCATCATCCACATTGGCGTGTAATCGGTCGGCTGGCGCAGCAGCGCGCGCAGGAAAGTGTCGTTTTTCAGTTTGAAATTCATATTCTCTCTTCGTTAAATACTAAATCCATCCTCAACTAAACCCCTCCCGGCCTCTCCTTGTCAGGGGAGGTAATCACAGTTCCTCCCCTGACAAGGGGAGGTTAGGAGGGGTTGGGTTTAGCGAGGCAAAACGGAACTACCCGTCAGAAACTCGTCCACTGCACGCGCGCACTGGCGGCCTTCGCGGATCGCCCACACCACCAGCGACTGGCCGCGGCGCATATCGCCGGCGGCGAACACCTTGTCCCTGCTGGTGCGGTAGTTCTCGGTGTCGGCCTTGACGTTGCCGCGCGCATCCTTTTCCACGCCGAACGCATCCAGCACCTGCTGCAACGGGTTGGTGAAGCCCATCGCCAGGAACACCAAGTCAGCCTTCAGTTCGAATTCGCTGCCGGCGATCTCGCTCATCCTGCCGTCCTTCCACTCGACGCGCACCGTACGGATCTTCTCGACCCTGCCGTTCCTGCCGACGAACTCCCTGGTGGCGATTGCCCAGTCGCGCGTGCAACCTTCCTCGTGCGAACTCGAAGTACGCAGCTTATTTGGCCAGTACGGCCACACCAGCGGCTTGTCCTCTTTTTCGGGAGGGCGCGGCATCACTTCGATCTGCGTGACCGAAGCGGCACCGTGGCGGTTCGACGTGCCGACGCAATCGGAGCCAGTGTCGCCGCCGCCGATTACGACCACATGCTTGCCCTTGGCGTTGATCGGATTCTTGCCGTCGCCGGCCACTTCCCTGTTCTGCGGGATCAGGAATTCCAGCGCGTAATGCACGCCGTCCAGTTTGCGTCCCGGCACCGGCAGATCGCGCGGCTGCTCGGAACCGCCCGCCAGGATCACGGCATCGAATTTCTTCAGCAACTCATCCGGCACGACGGTTTTCTGCGCATCGTTCGCTACACCTTTGCCCGGCGCTTCCTTGCCGACGAACACGCCGGTGCGGAACTCCACCCCTTCTGCATGCAACTGCGCCATGCGCCAGTCGATCAGCTTCTTGTCGAGCTTGAAGTCGGGTATTCCGTAGCGCAGCAGACCGCCGATGCGGTCGTTCTTTTCGAACACGGTGACTGCATGGCCGACGCGCGCCAGCTGCTGCGCCGCCGCCAGGCCTGCCGGGCCGGAACCGACCACGGCGACCTTCTTGCCGGTTTTCTTCGCCGCGGGCTGCGGCGCCACCCAGCCGTTCTCGCCGCCCTTGTCGATGAGGAAATGCTCGATGGACTTGATACCCACCGCATCGCTGTTGATGTTCAGCGTGCAGGCCGCCTCGCACGGCGCGGGGCAGACGCGCCCGGTGAATTCCGGGAAGTTGTTGGTGGAGTGCAGCACCTCCAGCGCCTCGCGCCAGTTGCCGTGGTACACCAGGTCGTTCCAGTCCGGGATGATGTTGTTGACCGGACAGCCGTTGGTGCAGAACGGCACGCCGCAATCCATGCAGCGCGCGCCCTGTATCGTGGCCTGCGCGTCGCTCAGGTGCAATATAAACTCGCGGTAATTTTTCAGCCGCTCCACGACCGGCAGGCTGGCCTCGCTCTGCCGCTGGTACTCCAGGAATCCGGTTGGCTTACCCATTATGCGCCTCCCTTCTTCTTCTGCGCCGCCATATCCTGCAAGGCGCGACAGTATTCGTGCGGGAGCACCTTGACGAACTTGCTGCGGCTGGACTCCCAGTCGGCAAGTATCTGCTTTGCGCGAACCGATCCGGTATAGCGCGCATGCCGCTCGATCAGCGACTTCAACTGAACCTCGTCCGGCTGTCCATTGTGCAGCACGGCATCCTTGCGCTGTTTGGCTGCGGGCAGCACTTCCTCGTTCGCTACCATCGAACTGTTGCAGCAATTGCAGAACTTGCCCTCCTCGTCATAGACGTAGGCAATCCCGCCCGACATGCCGGCGGCGAAGTTTCGTCCGGTCGCGCCGAGCACGACCACCGTGCCGCCGGTCATGTATTCGCAGCCGTGATCGCCGGTACCTTCGACAACGGCAGTCGCGCCCGAATTACGCACGCAGAAACGTTCTCCGGCTACCCCGGCGAAGAAGGCTTCGCCCTGAATTGCGCCGTACATGACGGTGTTGCCGACGATGATGTTTTCCGTTGCCTGGCCGCTGAAATCCGGATGCGGACGGACGATGATCCTGCCGCCCGAAAGCCCCTTGCCGACATAGTCGTTCGCTTCGCCGACCAGGTCGAAAGTAATGCCCTTGGCAAGGAATGCGGCGAAACTCTGCCCCGCCGTTCCGTTCAGCCGGATATGGATGGTGTCGTCCGGCAACCCGGCGGTGCCGTATTTTTCCGCCACGCGGCCGGAAAGCATCGCACCCGCCGTGCGGTTGATGTTCCTGATCGACACCTCGGCGTTGACCTTGATGCCTTTATCCAGTGCCGGCAAGGCCAGCCTGATGATCTGGTGGTCAAGTGCTTTCGACAGGCCGTGATCCTGCGCTTCGGTGTGCCGCCTCGCAACCGTCTCAGGAAGCTTCGGTTGATAGAATACCTTGGAAAAATCGAGCCCCTTGGCTTTCCAGTGTTCGATGCCGGCCTTCATCTCCAGCAGGTCGGTGCGGCCTATCAGCTCGTCGATTTTGCGCACACCCATTTGCGCCATCAATTCGCGGACTTCTTCGGCGATGAAAAAGAAGAAGTTCACCAGATGCTCGGGCTGGCCGGTGAAGCGCTTGCGCAGCTCCGGATCCTGCGTCGCAACGCCGACCGGGCAGGTGTTGAGGTGGCATTTGCGCATCATGATGCAGCCTTCCACGATCAGCGGCGCGGTGGCGAAACCGAATTCATCCGCACCCAGCAGCGCGCCGATCAGTACATCCCGGCCCGTCTTGACCTGGCCATCGACCTGCACCCGGATGCGGCCGCGCAAACGGTTCAACACCAGTGTCTGCTGCGTTTCCGAGAGGCCCAGCTCCCAGGGCGTTCCGGCATGCTTGATCGAAGACAACGGCGAAGCGCCGGTGCCGCCGTCATGCCCCGCAATGACCAGGTGATCTGCCTTGGCTTTTGCCACGCCTGCCGCCACCGTGCCGACGCCAAGCTCGGACACCAGCTTGACCGAAATACCGGCCTTGGGATTGACGTTCTTGAGGTCGTGGATCAGTTGCGCAAGATCCTCGATCGAATAGATGTCGTGATGCGGCGGCGGCGAAATGAGACCGACGCCCGGCACCGAATGGCGCAGGAAGCCGATGTATTCGCTGACCTTGTGTCCCGGCAATTGCCCGCCTTCGCCGGGCTTGGCACCTTGCGCCATCTTGATCTGGATCTGCTCGGAATTGACCAGATACTCGGCGGTCACGCCGAAGCGGCCGGATGCCACCTGCTTGATCGCCGAGCGCAACGAGTCGCCGGCCTGCAACGTGTAATCGCGCTCGATGCGGTCGGCGCCGATCACTTCGGACACTTTCTCTCCGCCCTTGACCGGCAGGAAACGTTTGGCATCCTCGCCGCCCTCGCCGGTGTTCGACTTGCCGCCAATACGGTTCATCGCAATGGCCAGCGTGGTATGCGCCTCGGTCGAGATTGAACCCAGCGACATGGCGCCGGAGGCAAAACGCTTGACGATCTCCTTCGCCGGTTCGACCTCGTCGATCGGCACCGGGGGACCGGCCGGCTTGACCTCGAACAGGCCGCGCAGGGTCATGTGGCGCTTGCCCTGGTCGTTGATCAGCGCCGCATATTCCTTGTAGGTCGAATATTTTCCGGAACGCGTGGCATGCTGCAGCTTGGCGATGGTATCGGGCGTCCACATGTGCTCTTCGCCGCGAACGCGGAAAGCATATTCGCCGCCCGCGTCCAGAGCGCTGCCCAGAACCATTTCCTGCCCAAAGGCCTGCCGGTGCAGCCGCAGCGCCTCTTCGGCTACATCGAACACATCCATGCCTTCGATATTGGACGCGGTACCGGTAAAGTATTTGTCGACAAACCCTTTCTTCAGGCCTACCGCTTCGAATATCTGCGCGCCGGTGTAGGACATATAGGTCGAGATGCCCATTTTGGACATCACCTTGCACAGCCCCTTGCCGATTGCCTTGGTGAAATTCTTCGCATATTTTTCGGCCACGGCAGGGTCGCCATAGGCGAGTTCCGCGAGGGTTTCCATTGCCAGGTACGGATGCACGGCTTCGGCCCCGTAACCGCCGAGCAAGGCAAAGTGATGCGTTTCGCGAGCCGAGCCGGTTTCGACGACCAGGCCGGTACTCGTGCGCATGCCGTTTTTCACCAGGTGATGATGCACGGCGGATGTCGCCAGCAGCGCAGGGATGGCCAGGTTGTCTGCCGACACCTTGCGGTCCGAAACAATCAGAACGTTGGCGCCGGAACGCACGGCATCTTCCGCCTCTGCGGCAAGCGATGCAAGGCGCGCCTCGATCCCTTCCTTGCCCCATGACACCGGATAACACATGTCCAATTCGTGCGAACGGAGCTTGCCGCCGGTGTATTTTTCGATATGGCGGATTTTCTCCATATTTTCAGAGGAGAGAACCGGTTGCGCGACCTCGAGGCGGATCGGCGGATTGATGTCGGACACTTCCAGCAGGTTAGGCTTCGGCCCGATGAACGACAGCAAGGACATCACCATCTCCTCGCGGATCGGATCGATCGGCGGATTGGTGACCTGCGCGAACAACTGCTTGAAATAATAATAAAACTGTTTCAGCTTGCCGGACAGCACCGGCAACGCACTATCGTTGCCCATTGATCCGGTAGCCTCTTCGCCATTTTCGGCCATCGGCTGCAGGATGAACGAAATATCTTCCTGCGTGTAGCCGAAAGCCTGCTGGCGATCGAGCAGGGAAATTGGTGATTTTGCGCGCTGCTCGCTTACGGTCTGGACTTCGTCGAGCTTGATGCGGATCTTTTCGATCCACTCGCGGTAGGGCTTGAGGTTGGCGAGCGTATCCTTGATCTCCTTGTCCTCGATGATGCGCCCCTGTTTGGTGTCGATCAGGAGCATCTTGCCCGGCTGCAAGCGCCACTTCTTGACGATACTGCTTTCGGGAATCGGCAGAACACCGGCTTCGGAAGCCATTAATACCAGATCATCGTTGGTGACGATATAACGCGCCGGGCGCAAGCCGTTGCGGTCCAGCGTCGCCCCGATTTGCCGGCCATCGGTGAACGCCATCGCCGCCGGTCCGTCCCAGGGCTCCATCATCGCCGCGTGATATTCGTAAAACGCGCGCCGGTTTTCGTCCATCGTGGGATGTTTTTCCCATGTTTCCGGAATCATCATCATGACAGCGTGCGCCAGCGAGTAGCCGCTCATCACCAGCAGTTCGAGCGTATTGTCAAAAGCGGCGGAATCGGACTGACCGGGGTAGATCAAGGGCCATACTTTTTGCAGGTCCTTGCCCAGCAGCGGCGAGGAAACCCCTTTTTCACGGGCCAGCATCCAGTTATAGTTGCCGCGTATCGTGTTGATTTCGCCATTGTGCGCAACCATGCGGAACGGGTGCGCCAGGTTCCACTTCGGAAAGGTGTTGGTGGAAAAACGTTGATGCACCAAGGCCAGTGCCGAAATGCAGCGCGCATCCTGCAGGTCTTTGTAGTAGACCCCGACCTGATCGGCAAGCAGCAACCCTTTGTACACGACCGTGCGCGCCGACATGGAGACTGTGTAATAGCCCTTGGCGTGCTCCAGTTCCAGGCGCTGGATTGCGTTGGCGGCCCGGCGGCGAATAATGAAGAGACGGCGCTCCAGAGCGTCTGTCACCAGGACATTGCTGCACCGGCCGATAAATATCTGGCGTATCACCGGTTCCTGCTGGCGCACGGCCGGCGACATCGGCATATCGGTATTGACCGGCACGTCGCGCCAGCCGAGGACCATCTGCCCCTCGCCGCGAACGGAGCGCTCGATCTCTTCCTGGCATGCGGAACGGGACGCGCTTTCGCGCGGCAAAAAAACCATGCCGACGCCATATTCACCGGCCCGCGGCAGGGTTACACCCTGTTTCGCCATTTCCTCGCGGTATAGTTGATCCGGAATCTGGATCAACAATCCGGCTCCGTCTCCCTGCAAAGCGTCGGCTCCCACGGCGCCGCGGTGATCCAGGTTTTTCAGGATCAAGAGGCCCTGATCCACGATACCGTGGCTCTTCTTGCCCTTGATGTGCGCGACAAAACCAACGCCGCAAGCATCGTGCTCGAGGCGCGGGTCATATAAACCTTGTTGCATGGGAAAAACAGGGTTACTCACGGCATTCCTTAATCAAAACACTAAGCAAACGATTACGGCGGGGTCTGGCGCGGATCCCTTCGCACCAACGCCTCGCCAAAAGTTTTTCCCAGGATAAAACAACTTTCCGATGATCTATCTGGCTATCCAAACACCCTGCAAAGGCGGGCACAACTTGCGAACCAATACAACAGGAATACGCACGGAAGCCGCAACCATGGAGGACGGCAATTACCACTGATCCCCGATCAAATTAGATCAGGCCTAGCGCCACCATCGACTTCGCCACCCTCGTGAATCCGGCGATATTCGCGCCGACATCCATTACGCCACCGAAACATGAAACCTGCCCCGAATTCAGCCAGGAAATGCCCCCTGCCCAAAGGTCTCAGGGAAAAATAAGGGGGGGCATTGTAGCTGCAATGCACGCTTGCTACAAGTAAGCTCCGCGCCAAACGGCGAGGGCGCTAGAAACTGGCAGGTATTTCTTCCACCGCAAAAATGCGGCGGTGTTCGCGGATGGCATAACGGTCGGTCATCCCGGCGATATAGTCGGAAACGGCACGGGCGCGGTCACGCTCGTCCGCAAGGTGCTGGGATTGCGGCGGCAGCAGGCGGCTGTCCGCCATGAAAACGCCGAACAAGTCGCTGATAATGCGCTGCGCCTTGGCGCTCATGCGCAGCACGCGGTAATGGCGGTACAAATGGATGCGCAGAAAATTTTTCAGCTCGCGCTGCTGTTCATCCATCCCGGGACTGTAGGCAATCATCGCCGGTGCGCTGCGCACCTCTTCTATCGTGGCTGGCGCCTGCGCTGCGATGTTGCGCTCGCTCTGCCGTATCAGATCGGTCGCCAGCGTGTTGATCATGCGCCGTACGGTTTCATGCACGACGCGCCGCTCGGGCAAATCGGGATATGCACGGCGCACTTCCTGCAATTGTGCAGCCACCAGCGGCACGGTAGCGAGCTGATCGAGTGTGATCAGGCCTGAACGCAGGCCATCGTCCACATCGTGATTGTTGTAGGCGATTTCATCGGCAAAGTTGGCAATCTGAGCTTCCAGCGAGGGGCGGCGATTTTTCAGGAAGCGCTCGCCCAGCTCGCCGAGTTGCGCGGCGTTTCCCGCAGAGCAATGCTTGAGGATGCCTTCGCGCGTTTCAAAACAAAGATTCAGCCCGTCAAATTCGGCGTAGCGCTCTTCCAGCAAATCCACCACGCGCAGCGATTGCAGGTTGTGCTCGAAGCCGCCGTAATCCTTCATGCAGGCATTCAGCGCCTCCTGCCCGGCATGACCGAACGGCGTATGCCCGAGGTCATGCGCCAGCGAAATCGCTTCGGCGAGGTCTTCGTTCAAATGCAGGCGGCGCGCGATGGAACGGGCGATTTGCGCGACTTCGATGCTGTGGGTAAGGCGGGTGCGGAACAGGTCGCCTTCGTGATTCACGAATACCTGGGTCTTGTATTCGAGGCGGCGAAACGCGCCGGAATGGATGATGCGGTCGCGGTCGCGCTGGAATTCGCTGCGGGTATTCGGCGCTGCTTCCGTAATTTTTCGCCCGCGCGAGTTGGCCTCGGTGACGGCGTATGGCGCGAGCTCAGTCATATTTAACGCAAGCCTGCAGTGTCTGCCGCAGCAATTCTTCAGGTACATCACTGCTCAGCACGGCATGGCCGATAGCCTTGAGCAGCACGAAACGCATCTTGCCGCCCTCCACTTTCTTGTCCAGTCCCATCAGTTCGAGATATTTTTCCACACCCAGAGCAGGGGCGACGGTGGGCAGCCCGGCGCGTTCGAACAGGCTGCGAACACGCGCCGCCTCCTGTGCGCCGATCCAGCCCAGGCGCTGCGACAAGTCCGCCGCCATGATGGTGCCCGCTGCCACGCCCTCGCCGTGCAGCCAGTTGCCATAGCCCATGCCAGACTCGATGGCATGCCCGAAGGTGTGCCCCAGATTCAGCAAGGCGCGCTCGCCGCTTTCGCGTTCATCCGCCGCGACGACTTCGGCCTTGTTCCGGCAACTGCGCGCAATCGCATATTGCAGCGCAGCGGTATCGCGCGCCAGCAGCCTGTCGATGTTCTGCTCCAGCCATTCGAGAAACGGCAGGTCGCGGATCAGGCCATACTTGATGACCTCGGCGATGCCCGCCGCTAGCTCGTTGTCCGGCAGGGTATTCAGCGTGTCGGTATCGGCCAGCACCAGTTGCGGCTGGTAAAACGCACCGATCATGTTCTTGCCGAGCGGATGATTGATGCCGGTCTTGCCGCCCACCGAAGAATCCACCTGAGCGAGCAGCGTGGTGGGTATCTGAATGAACGGCACGCCGCGCAGATAGGTCGCGGCCGCATAGCCGGTCATGTCGCCGATCACGCCGCCGCCGAGCGCAATCAGCGGCGTGGTCCGTTCGCAGCGGTTGGCCAGCAGCGCGTCGTAAATCAAATTCAGCGTAGCGGAGTTTTTATATTCCTCTCCATCCGGCAGAATAATTGGCACGCTGTTGACGCCGATAGCCTGCAAGGTTTGCCGGAGTTTTTCCAGGTAGAGCGGCGCGACTGTCGTGTTGGTTACGACGGCTGCACGTTTGCGCGGCATGGCGCCCTGCAATAATTCCGCATGGCCGAGCAATCCGCTGCCGATGTGTATCGGATAACTGCGCTTGCCTAATCCTACTGTCAGTGTTTGCATCATCTTCCTAAACAAGGGTAGGGCGGGTCACACCCGCCATTCCCACATCATTCATCAAAATCAGTCGCGCAGTCTCGTGTAACGGCGGGTGTAACCCGCCCTACGGTTATTTTTTTCCGAACGCATCTATTTCAGCCACCAGATGCAGCATCAACGAGTGGACGCTTTGCTTGCCGCTCTGCATGACGATATCCGCAACCTGCTGGTACAAGGGATCGCGCTGCTGGTACAACTCTGTCAATTTCGCGTAAGGATCAGCGGTTTGCAGCAGCGGGCGGTTACGGTCACGCCGGGTGCGTTGCCATAAATCATGCACGCTCGCCTTAAGATAAATAACGATTCCATTCTGCTGCAGCAGCTCGCGGCTCTGTTCCCCCAGCACCGCACCGCCGCCGGTTGCCAGAACCATGTGGTCGCGCCCGACCAGATCGCGAATGGCGGCTGCTTCGCGCTGGCGAAATCCCGCTTCGCCCTCGATATCGAATATGTGCGGGATCGTCACCCCGGTGCGCTTCTGAATTTCCTCGTCGCTGTCCACAAAGACTTTGCCCAGATGTCTGGCCAGTGCCCGCCCCATCGTGGTTTTGCCGGATCCCATCATGCCTACCAGAATCAGGTTGCCGGACTGGAGCTTACGGCGGCCATCCGGGCGGCTGTTGTCTTGAGCGCTTTGCATGTGGCGCATTGTAAACGATAAAAACAATATGCCAATCGAGCTGGCGGCATACCCGAAAAAATCAGCCGCCCGAAGGCGGCTGACTGGTGTGGTGCTTGCGCGGCTTTGCCGTCAATATATTGCCGTATGCCCTACCGTACAGTTGTTGTCAAAACTGTCTGGTTCCGACATGGGAAGAATCAAGGTCGTTTTTGCCGAGCTTTCGGTACCCATGACCATCACTCGCGCAGTCACCTCATCCTTAATGAACCATGCGGCAGACTTCGGATACTGAAGATAAAAAGTAGCCGCGCCGTTTGCGTCCGTCGTCACCGTCATCGGAACGGTTCCCCCTGCGGCCTGCTCTGGAGAAATCCTATTGTTACCGGGTATCGCCAGGGCGGCTCTAGCTGAGGCACTTATCGCAGTATCTTCTCCAGGATCGAGAATCCCGTTGAGATTCACATCTTCGGTGTTTGCATCGAGTACCCCGTTGCCATTGGTGTCTTCGTTGGTGACAACGTCGATAATCCCGTTGCCATTAAGATCTTCGCCAAGATCGAGAAATCCGTTGCCATTGGAATCTTCGGTGGTGAAATCGAGAACCCCGTTGAGATTCGCATCTTCGTTGGGGGCCCAGGTATCGATAACCCCGTTGCCTACAGTATCTTCACCGGCATCTAATAACCCGTTACGGTTGCTGTCCTCGTTGGCGGTAAATGACGAGTAGACATATGCTGGCGGCGTAGCCCAACCTGGCCAAGGGAGTGGGCCAGTCGTGTATGGCCCCTCACAACCCCAATCCCAGCCAATAGTGCTAGAACTCTGTGATTGTTCGGCAAAAATTTCCCCGTTTCTATATTCGACGGGAAAAACAGTCAGGGTCACGGTGGCACCCGCCACCGCACTGCCGTTGGAATTCACAACCAGAACGCTGCCCGGCAGCTTGTACTGGGTTGTGTTGGCGGTGTCCGTAATTGTCGAGCCGAAACCAACCGTAACACTGACGGCAGAGGAAGAGACCATCAGCGGAGTCGAGTCGCACCTGGTATTGGTTTCAGCAACGAGAGGATCTGGTACGAAGGTGCAAGCCTGACCCACCACACGAGCCTGGGCATGGATCGCAGCCAGCGTAGGCGCACTCCCCGCAGAGAAAGTGGTGGTTGCTATTCCGCGGCTGTCGGTAATGGCCACGGCAGGTGAAACGCTTTCGCCGCTGCCCGTGGTTCCGAGCAAGCCGAACATTACCGCCGCACCCCCGACCGCATTATTGCCGACATCACGGACGATAGCTTCAAGCGTCAATGTGCTGATATTGCCGCCGGAGCTGGGAACGACGGTCGACGCAGAAGCTGACAGCAAGAGCTTGGCCGCAGCCGTAGCAGGAGCGCTGATGACAAAGGTGCGCGTCAGGGTACCCAGGGTCGCGCCGCTCGCATCCAGTGCGTCCACCTGCACCGTCACCGAACCGGAGTTGCCCGGCGCCGTATAGGTCGCTGCTGCCGCGCCTGATGTTGGCGTTTGAAAGATCGAGGTGAGCGGGCCCGTTGCCGGAGAAGTTCCCGTCCAGGTTCCAGATGTCGCGCTGATCCGAACATTGGCAACCGTGCCACCGGCGATCGTCGCGGGAACCGTGGCTGCAAGTAACTGCGTTGCCCCGGACGTCAAAGCGAACGGATCGCTGGCCGGTATCGTGATTGCAAACGCGAGCCCGGTTGCCGCCGTCACGAAGATGTCCTTGGTTGCCGTCGCCGTCACCGCTCCAGCCGGATCCAGCCACTCTGCGGTCAGCACCACGGTCCCTGATGCGGTCGGAGTGAATGTAAGTGTTGGCGTAACACCCGTGGCATCGGTGATCAGCGTCGCAGCGGAAAGCGTTGCCGCCCCGGTGCTGGTCGCTCCGATCGAGAAACGGATGGTCTGGTTAGACAGGCCAAGTGCGGCGGCATTCGTTGCGGTCGCAGTTGCGGCAAGCGTGCCGGTGCCAACCTGGATCGTGTTGCTGGGTGTCACGGCCAACGCCACTGTCGAGCCTTTGATCAGCACCGGGACGCTCGCCGATGCCACTCCCGCCACTGTTGCGGTGACGGTGGCCGTGCGATTGCTGAAATCGGCGAGGCCGCTTTTCAGCGTCACAGTCGCCTGGCCGGATGCATCGGTCGTTGCCGTGCTGGCGTTCAGGTTGCCGCTGTTGGTCGCGAAGGAAACGATTACCCCCGGCATGACGGCGTTGGACGTATCCACCAGGGTCGCCGTCAGAGTCGCCGCAGTCGAGTTGTCAGTCGGGATCCAGTTCGCGGATGTGCCCAAGGCAATGTCGGCTGGCACTGTAGCGATGGGGGTGTTCGTTGTTGCGACTGCGCTACTGGTGTTATCGCTGCAACCCGAAAGCGCGGCAATCGCTGCCGCCAACAGGAACGATGCCGGAAATCGGGTCAATGTTGTTTTAAAAAAATGGTCTCGCACTTGTTTCTCCCGTTCACGCTCTCGGCGTCATAGTTAAATTACCTCCGGCAAAGCCGGAGGCTTATTGGGTGAGCGCCTCAAAGGCGCTGATAAAACCATGAGCCGCCCAAGGCGGCTGGTTTCCACTCCTTCCCCCTATCAGGGGGAAGGTTGGGATGGGGGTACAAACTTTTGACTGCATCCGTGCTTGAATTTCTACCCCCACCCTAACCCTCCCCCTGCAAGGGGGAGGGAATAATGTAGCCAAGTTTTAACGTTACTCGTTAATGACCACCGAAACGGTCAAACCTAACGGAGTCCCCCGGCAAAGCCGGGGGTTTACCTCACCGAATTACGCACTGCATGCAATAAGTTCGCTACTCACTATATATTTCATGAATAGATTGGCTCGCATGCAATGCACATACAATTCAAATCCGACAAACGGATAAATCAACCCTACTGGCGGCAGCACAAGAAAATAATTTTATAATTATTTTGCCATTTCGCAAAAACCACCGGTTGTTTTAGAGGCTGACATAATGTAAATTTGGGGTGCGTTCGCTTATCGCAGATTTAATGCTTCGCTCATGATTTTTGGTGTAATGAAAACCAGCAACTCGCTCTTGTTTTCCAGCTTGGAAGAGCTTCTGAACAGGTAGCCCAGCACCGGAATATCCCCAAGCAATGGCACCTTGTCCACACCGGTACTTTCCACCTGTGAATATACCCCGCCGATGACCACCGTACCGCCATTTTCCACCAGCACCTGCGTCTTTACTTTGTTGGTATCGATGCTGGGAACCCCTGCGTACAATGTGCCGACAGAGTCTTTATTTACGGCTATATCCATGATGATGTTGTCATCCGGGGTAATTTGCGGGGTGACAGTCAAACTCAGCGTCGCCTTTTTGAAAGACACATTCGTGGCACCGCTGCTGGAAGCCTGTTGATACGGCACTTCGGTGCCGGTTTCAATCAGTGCTTGCGTCTTGTCGGATGTCACAACTCGCGGACTTGAGATAACCTTGCCCTTGCTGTCGGTTTCAAGCGCGGTCAGTTCAATCGATAGTATCTTGCTCAAAGAATTGTTGAACAGCAGCATGGAGAATGCACCAGCAGTACCCGCTGATGGCAAATTAACATTGGGGATATTGGCAGGCATTGTCGTACCGGCTAATGGCCCGGCAGTTACAGTATTGGCGCCTATGTTGCCATTGAGTGTCGGCATGCCATTCACCTTGAAGGTATCACCTGACTGGTAGCCCAGCCGCACACCCAGATTTCTGCCAAACTTGTCCGACGCTTCAACCACACGCGCCTCGATCATCACCTGCCGTACCGGCACGTCAATTTGCTTGATCAGCTTGCGCGCCTCTTCAAGATGCGCGGGTGTGTCCTGAACAAACAGAGTATTGGTGCGTGCATCTACAACTGCGCTACCGCGCTTGGAGAGAATACGCTGCTTGTCGCTTGACAGGAGCGCGGCCAGCGCCTCGCCCTTCTGATAACTTATCTGGAAACTTTCCGTGCGTAGCTCTTCAAGTTCGGCGATTTCCTGGCGCGAGGTTAAATCGATTTTTTCCTTGGCTGCTATTTCATCGCGGGGTGCAACTTGAATCACGTTGCCGTTTTTGCGCATGTCCAGGCCGCGGCTCTGCAGGATAATGTCGAAAGCCTGGTCCCACGGCACATCTTTCAGTCGCAGGGTGATATTTCCGCGCACCGTATCGCTGATTACCATGTTCGTTTCGGTGAAATCGGCAATCACATTCAATGCTTCTCGAACATCAATCTGCTGGAAATTAAGCGTCAGTTTTTCACCCACATAACCGGCTTTCCTGGCTTTGCCCGACTCGTCAACTTTCACAACGACCGGTTTCACCTCGACGATAAATTTGTTGTCGGTTTGATATGCGGCATGTTCCCATGAACCCTTGGGTTCGATCACCATACGCACGTTGTCGCCCTGCACAAAGGTATCAATGCCCAGCACCGGGGTTGCAAAGTCGACCACATCCAGTTTGCGTTGCAAATTTCGCGGCAGATCGGTTTTGAGAAAATCGACCATCAGCGTAGTGCCTTGTTGCCGTATGTCTATGCCGACACCGGTATCGGAGAGATCGACCTGAATGCGCCCCTCGCCGTTCTTGCCACGGCGAAAATCAATATCGCGCAGCGAGTGTTTTTGCGCATCCTTTTTGGCTTCTGCAAAACGTGAGGTGATGCTGGTGGCCGCCATATCCGCTGACTTACCCTGCAAGGTAATCAGCAGGTAACTGCCGTCAATCTTGGTCTCATAGGCCGCCATCTGATTGAGGTTGACCACCAGACGTGTGCGGTTGCCAGCCTGAACGATATTGGCGCTGCGCAGGTTCCCCTCGGCAAAATCCTGTAGCGATTTGCCCAATCCGTTTGCAGTATTGGGGAAATCAAACGCGATACGCGGCGGTGTATTGATGGTAAACGCCGCCGGCGGATTATCCAGCGGCTGTGCCAACTCAACCTTGATGATTGTCGCTCCGCCGCCGGTGCTGTTGACACTCAGCGCAGTAATACTGTTCAGCGCGTCAGCGTCAGCCTGTGCCTGGGCGCTTAATATGACGAATGCGGCGAATATACCCAGCAATCGAGCCATGCCTTTGACCACGTTAATAAGCTGTCTCATTATTTTGCTCCTAAATCATTCAAGTAATTGCAGGCTGCTTATGCGCTCAGTCCAGTCACCCGTGCTGTCTTGCACCATTTCTTTGATTATCACTCCCGTCTCGTTCACTTCCTTTATCAAACCAAAGTTCAAGCCGACATGGTTACCGGCTTTAACCCGATGCAGCTTGCCATCGGGAGCGCGAACCACCGCATAGCCAATCTTATTTTGGTAAAGATAGCCCACCATTTTGAGGCCTTCGAGCGGGAAATCTTCCAGAGCCTCCTTGGGGCGGTCCCGGTCCGGCTGATTCATTCCCATTAAATCGCTGGAGCGTGATTCTTGTTTTCGCGGCTTGAACGGGTCGGGAAAACTTTTCTCATTGTTGTAGATAAAAGGCTCATACGGCTTCACCTCTGGAGGAGGCTCTATTTTGCCGCGCATATCCTTCCCTGAATTCTTGACGAAATCATGCAAATCCTGTAATTCTTCGCCGCCACAACCAGTCAGCAGCACGGGAACAAGCGCAAAATAAATCATCCTCATTTCTTCGCTCCCGCCGCCGGCTTGTCCTTCTTCTTTTGCGCCGCCGCCTCTTCAGTGTCCAGATAGCGGAAAGTTTTCGCTGTGGCATCCATAACCAAGGCACCGCCGCTAATATTTATCGAAATATCATTAAGCGTGACTATGCGGGGCAACAATGCGATATCACTGGCAAATTTGCCGATATCATCGTAATTTCCCGATACTTTAATGGTAATCGGCAACTCGGCAAATGCACCCTTCACCGTTTCAACGCCAGGCTTGAACAACTCGAACTGTAGCCCGCGACCCAACCCGGCCTGGTTAATATCCGTCAACAACGCATCCATTTCCGATTTGCTTGGCAGTTGCTTGAGCAACGCGCCAAAGGATTCCTGGGTTTCAGTAAGCTGTTTCTTGATCAGGTCCAGGTTGATCGCCTGTTTCTTTTTAACCAGAAAAGTTTCCTTCAGCGTCGCTTCCTCTTGTTTGATTCTGCTCAGTTCTTCCCACTGATCCATCCAGACAAACCACACTCCTGCTGCAACTACAACCGCAAACATCGCCACAAATGCGATGATTTTTACCGCCCAGGGCCACGCGCCGGGAGTTTTCGGGTTTAGATTTTTCAGTTCATCCAGACTCTTTTTCAGGGCATCCTGGTTCATCATGATACCTGACCCTTTGCGCCAACAGGTTTAGCGGGCGCCGTTTTGACCGCCTCCTGTTGCTTGGTCAAATTGAAGTTCAACGTAAACTCGCTGATTCGGCCGCCGCCTGCTTTGGAGGAAGTTATTATCACCAGTGTGGCAGAATCAAGCCAGGGCGAATCATCAATCGCCCGCATTAATGTGGAAACACGCGCATTTGATTGCGCAAAACCAACCAGATTGATCTTGTTACCCGACTGCTTGAGCGTCTTGAGGTAGACACCGTCCGGCAGGATGCTCAACATTTGATCCATCAGATGCACCACATCGGAGCGCGTGCTTTGCAGGTTTTCCACAACGTTCTTGCGTTCCAGCAATGCTTGCGTTTCCTCGCGCAGTTTTTTTATTTCTGCTATTTGAGTGTCCAGTTTCGCTATTTCCTGCTTCAGGTATGTGTTGCGACTTTCCTGAAAGGATATCTGTGTGCTGTTAGCAACCTGCACGGCCCCAACCAACAGTGCGCCCAGCAGCACTGAAATTGCACTTAACGCGATAAACTGAACCTGGCGGGCGCGCCGCTTTTCAGCACGATGCGGCAATAGGTTTATGCGCATCATGATGGGTCAAACCTCCGCATCGCCAGACCGCAAGCGATAATCAAAGATGGCGCATCAGTCTGCAATTGCCGCGGTTTAATGTGGCTCGACAGCTTCATCAGGGAAAACGGGTTGGCCACCATGGTGCTCACCTGAGTCCGGGTTGCCACCGCATCATCCAGTCCGGGCAAAGTCGCGCAGCCACCCGCAAGCACGATGAAATCAACCTCGTGGTATTGCGTCGAGGTGAAGAAAAACTGCAAAGCACGGGCAATCTCCGCAACCACGTTTTCGCGAAAAGGCGACAGCACATCGCTTTCGTAATTATCCGGTAGCCTTCCGCTACGCTTGGCTGACTCGGCCTCATCCGCAGACAAGCCAAACGCTGTCTGAATCTGCTCGGACAACTGGTTGCCACCCACCTGCTGATCCCGCGAATACACCGATTGCCCATTGTGCAGCACATTGACATTCATTACGCTTGCGCCTATGTCGATCAGTGCCACACACTTGTCCACCGCACCGTCAGGCAGCTGAATGCGAATCTGCTCAAACGCCATCTCGGCCGCGTAAGGCTCAACATCCATAACCACGGTTTTAAGCCCTGCCAACTGAGCAGCCGCAACACGATCATCGACGTTCGCCTTGCGGGAGGCCGCCAACAGCACCTCCAACTCCTCGGGATTGTCAGGCGCGGGGCCGATCACCTGAAAGTCGAGATTGACTTCTTCCAGCGCAAAAGGGATGTATTGATTGGCTTCGGATTCGACTTGGAACTCCAGGTCTTCTTCGCGCATGCCGGCGGGCAAAAGAATCTTTTTGGTGATTACTGCGGCTGCAGGCAATGCCATGCTTACGTTCCTGATACGTGTACCCATTCGCTTCCAGGCGCGTTGCATACTTTCCGAAACGGCATCGAGATTATTGATGTTGCCGTCAGTGATGGCATCTTTGGGAAGCAGCTCGATTGCATAGCGCTCGAAAATATAGCCATCTTTTTTGGGAGACTTGCTCAACTCGACCATCTTGATGGATGATGAACTGATATCCACTCCTATCAGGGGTGGTGCCGAAGCACTCAAAAAGTCCAGCGGAATATCAAAATTTACCTTAAGCATAGGCCCTTTAGAGCTTTATTTGTACAAAGTGGTTTAAATCCTAGCAATAACTATAAATCGTGTAAAGCTATTTTTGTGGGTTATTTATATCCATAGAGACTATATAATTTCACGCTCCATGTAACAATTCTTGAATAATCGGACTACTGTACATATGCATTCCCGTCGCTGGCTTCTCCCTGCACTTGCCGCTTTAACCTTGCTTTTGCTTCCGGCGATATTGCTGGGTTTGGCGGTTATTTTAGCTTACCCGAAACTGCCTTCTCTGGAAGTGCTTACCGACTATCGCCCAAAAATACCGCTGCGCATTTACAGCGCAGAAGGCGCCCTGCTCGGTGAATTCGGGGAAGAACGCCGCGCGCTGGTCACCATCGCTGAAGTACCCGAGGTTATGAAACAAGCCATTCTGGCTGCCGAAGACGACCGATTCTACGAACATGGAGGTGTTGATTACATGGGGGTAATACGTGCGGCTGTTTCCAATTTCACCTCAGGTGTCGTGAAGCAGGGGGCCAGTACTATCACCATGCAAGTGGCGCGCAATTTTTTTCTTTCCAAGGAAAAAACCATTACGCGCAAGTTTAACGAGGTACTGCTAACTTTCAAAATCGAACACAGCTTAAGCAAAGACGACATTTTGCAGCTGTATATCAACCAGATTTACCTTGGCCAGCGAGCGTATGGCTTTGCTGCGGCCTCGCAAATTTACTTCGGCAAACCGCTCGGCCAGGTTACTGTTGCTGAAGCAGCCATGCTCGCAGGTTTACCCAAAGCACCCTCACTTTATAACCCGGTGGTCAATCCACAACGTGCAAAACAGCGCCAACTTTACGTCCTGCGCCGTATGCATGAGCTGCATTTTGTCAATGACGAGCAACTTCAGCTTGCGCAGCAACAACCGATTGCAGCCAGGCGCGGCACTCAGGAGTTTGGCACAAAATCTGACTATTTATCGGAAATGGTTCGACAGGCTGTTTATGAGCAATACAAGGATGACGCTTACACGCAGGGCTTCAAGGTTTACACCACTATCCGGCAACAGGATCAGCTCGTTGCTTACCAGGCTGTTCGCGCCGGGGTGCTGGATTATGACCGTCGCCATGGCTATCGCGGTCCGGAAGGTTTCATCGCTTTGCCCAAAGACAGCACCAGCGCGAATTACAGTGCCGAACAACTGGAGGAAGCCCTGCTGGATATTGCTGACAGCAATGATCTGATTCCTGCCGTGGTTCTGGCAGCATCACCCAAGTCAGTCCGTGCCTATTGCAAGGGCGGGGAAATTGCCGAAATCAGCGGCGATGCTTTGCTATTCGTCCAGCCTGCCTTAACCAAGAAAGTGGCCCTGAACCAGCGCATTAACGTCGGCTCACTGATACGATTGCAGAAAGATAACGCTGGGATTTGGCAGATAAGCCAGCTTCCGGAAGTCGAGGCCGCCTTTGTTTCCGGCAATCCGCGCGACGGCGCCATCTACTCACTGATCGGCGGCTTCGATTTCAATCGCAACCAGTTCAATCATATCACCCAGGCATGGCGTCAACCGGGGTCGAGCTTCAAGCCTTTTGTGTATTCCGCCGCTCTGGAAAAAGGCTTCACCCCCGCTACCGTGATCAATGATGCGCCCCTGATCTTTGATGCCGAGCAAACAGGCAACGAGCCCTGGCAGCCTAAAAACTACGATGAAAAATTCGAGGGACCGATGCGTATGCGCCAGGCATTGCTCAAATCAAAGAACCTGGTGTCGATCCGCATCCTGCAGTCCATCACTCCCCAATATGCGCGTGACTACGTCACCAAATTCGGCTTCGATGCCACCAGGTATCCAGCCTATCTGACGATGGCTCTGGGAGCCGGATCTGCGACACCCATGCAAATGTTGACTGGTTATTCGGTGTTTGCAAACGGCGGCTTTCATGTTGCCCCTTATTTCATCCAACGCATCGAGGACGCAAACGGCAATGTACTCAGAAAAACCAATCCGGTCGCGGCAGGTGAAGGCGCGGAGCAGGTTATTGATGTGCGCAATGCCTACACCATGGTCAGCATGCTGCAAGATGTGGTCAAACACGGCACCGCCTTTCGCGCCATGCAGCTCGGCCGGCAGGACCTGGCCGGCAAAACCGGAACCACCAACGACTCAGTGGATGCATGGTTCTGCGGCTTCCATCCATCCGTGGTCGGCATCTCCTGGATCGGCTACGACCAGCCGCGCAGCCTGGGCGACAGGGAAACAGGCGGCGGTGCAGCCTTGCCGATCTGGATGAGTTATATGGAAAAAACACTCAAGGATGTGCCTTCTGCTGTTTACAAGATGCCGGAAAACATGGTTGCCGTGCCCATCAACGAGGATGGTTATCGCGATGACAATAGTTCGCGGATCGAATATTTCTATTTGGAAAACGCGCCAGCGGAACAGGCCATGCCTGCACCCGGCGAAGAAACCAAGCCCGCAGACACCATCAAGGACCAGTTGCTCTGATTGCCCATTATGACTAAAGAATACGCACAGAAGCGCGACCTGATGCGCGAACAACTGGCACACAAGGCCGCCAAGTTAATGGCCGAAGACGGCATCACCGATCACGCTTTCGCCAAACGCAAAGCTGCACGACAGCTCGGTGCAGCGGACACCCAGCACCTGCCCAGCAACCAGGAAGTGGATCACGCGCTGCACAGCTATCGCGCGCTCTACCAGCATGACAGCCACCCCGGTATCCTGCGCCAGCTGCGCGAAGAAGCCCTTGCCACCATGCGTCTGCTGGCGGAGTTTCACCCTTACCTGACCGGCTCGGTATTGAGCGGCACAGCGGGGGCGCATTCGGACATCAACCTGATGCTGTTCTCCGACGATGCAAAAGCCGTTTTGCTGTTCCTGCTCAAGCACAACATCACTTTCGAAGACGGTGAATGGAAGGTTCATTTCGCCGGGCGGGACGAGAAAGTGCCAAGCTACACGCTGACCGGCGAATCCGGCGTGCAGACACACATCATCGTCCTGCCGGAAAACGCCCGCCACAGCGGCAGCCGCCACCCGGAGACCCATGCGGACGTTGCCGCGGTGGGGGCGTTGCTGGCGGGTTGATTGAACGTAGGTTGGGTGGAGCGTAGCGATACCCAACAATTGCAAACGATGGGTATCGCGTCGCTCAACCCATCCTACAAGATGGAGGTTTACCATGATCACATTACGCAAGGCAGACGCACGCGGACACGCGCACCACGGCTGGCTGGAAAGCTGGCACAGCTTCTCCTTCGCCGACTACCAGGACCCCGCACATGTGCGCTTCGGCACGTTGCGCGTCATCAACGAAGATATCGTGCAGCCCGAAGCGGGTTTCGACACGCACGACCACCGCGACATGGAGATCATCACCTACATCCTGTCCGGCAGGTTGCACCACCGCGACAGCATGGGCAACGGCGAGGACATCCATACCGGTGAGATACAGGTGATGCGCGCGGGCAGCGGCGTTCAGCACAGCGAATTCAACCCGTCGTCCAGCGAAGCGGTGCACCTGCTGCAAATCTGGATCATGCCGGACGAGCAAGGGCTTGCGCCGGGTTACTGGCAGAAAATATTTCCGGAAGAAGCGAAGCGCGGGCGCTGGTGCCTGCTGGTGTCACCCGATGCGGCGGAGGGCTCGCTGCGCATCCATCAGGATGCAAAACTGTCGGCGGCGCTGCTGGATGGCGCGGAGACGCTGGATTATCCCATCGCAGCCGGACGCAGGATTTATCTGCATGTCGCGCGCGGCAGCGTGCAGGCCAACGGGCATAAGCTGGCCGCGGGCGACGCACTGATGTATGTCGGTGAGGAGAGGGTCAGCCTTGCGGCGGGAAGCAATGCAGAGGTGTTGCTGTTTGATTTGGCGTAGGGCGGAACCGCGGTGCGTTCCCTAAGGCCGTTCGTGCTGAGCTTGTCGAAGCATGAATGGCCGCAATCAAAATCAACCTCGCCGGGGGTTGCCCGGCAGCAAGTTACCTTTCTTGTCTTGCCAAGAAAGGTAACCCAAAGAAGTCGCCCCCGGTTTGCCGCCGCTGCGCGGTCCCCTGCGTTGCTCGACTGGTCAGGCGGCTGCGGAACTCGCGCTACGCGCTCAGACAGTCCTCGCCGAAATCCCCTGACCAGCCTGCGCTACTCGGCGGCGCACAGGGGAATGAAAAAACCAAAGATGTAGCGTGCGCTGTGCGCACATTTTTTTGTTTTGTCGTGCGCGTAGCGCACGCTACGCTGGCTACACAAGTTGACGTGCCATAGCCACCATAACGTCAGCAAGATAGTCAGTTCGCTGATGTTTTTCATAGCGCAGGAGCGCCAACCCTTTCAACATCTGCTCTGGTGCATTTGTTAGTAGGTTTCTATGATGCAAAAGCCACCAACCTCGATACGCGTGTAATACAGGTACATGCTCTTGCGTAAGCAAAGTATAGGCTTCGACAGCCTCCAGCAGCCAATATTCAGAAGCTTCTGGGTTGAACTCCAGAATTTCCTCTGGGTCACGGTCTGCATGCTTAAAAAAATTCTCTGGCGCGCGAAATTTGTTTCTGACTTCTTGATGGTGTTCTGGACTAATGGCCTCATTAAGGAGGTTCTCGAAGAGAATTGGATGCTTCAGGTCACGATGCTCACATAAATTAACGAGCACATTACGCGCCGCAGCAGCAAGTGTATGGATGGATACAGCATCACCCCAATTAAAGTAGAGCCGAATTGCAGTCTCAAGCTGCCGCCTCGCCGCGTCCATCTTTGATAAACGCAAATCTGCCATAAAAGCCTAATGTGATTTAGCCTGCGTAGGGCGCAATAACCAACGGGCATTGCGCCGTATGTTTACTCCTTCAACCACCGCGCCGCATCCAGCGCGAAGTAAGTCAGTATCCCGTCCGCCCCGGCGCGCTTGAACGCCAGCAACGATTCCAGCACGCACGCCTGTTCGTTCAGCCAACCGTTCTGCGCGGCGGCCTTCAGCATCGCATATTCGCCGCTGACCTGATAGACGAAGGTCGGGGCCTTGAATTCGTCTTTCACGCGGCGCACGATGTCCAGATACGGCATGCCGGGCTTGACCATCACCATGTCCGCACCTTCCTGCAGGTCGAGGCCGACTTCCCACAGCGCCTCGTCGGAGTTGGCCGGGTCCATCTGGTAGGTGTACTTGTTGCCGGAGCCGAGGTTGCCGCTGGAGCCGACCGCGTCGCGGAACGGGCCGTAGAAGCTGGAGGCGTATTTGGCGGAGTAGGCCATGATGCGGGTGTGGATGCAACCTTTGCGATCAAGCGCGGCGCGCACCGCGCCGATGCGACCGTCCATCATGTCTGAAGGAGCCACAATATCCGCACCAGCCATCGCGTGAACTTGCGCCTGTTGCGCCAGCACTTCGACGGTCTCGTCGTTGATGACGTAGCCGCTGTCGTCGATCAGGCCGTCCTGCCCGTGACTGGTGTAGGGGTCGAGCGCCACATCGGTCATCACGCCGAGTTCGGGAAAATTCTTTTTCAGCGCGGCGACCACGCGCGGCACCAGGCCGTCCGGGTTGTAGGCCTCGCGCGCATCCAGGCTTTTCAGCGGCGTGTCGATCACCGGGAAAATTGCCATCACCGGTATCCCAAGCTTGACGCATTGTTCGGCATCCTTGAGCAGCAAGTCCAAAGTCTTGCGCTGTACCCCCGGCATGGACTTCACATCCTCGACTTTATTACTGCCTTCCAGCACAAAAACGGGGTAGATAAAATCTGAAGAAGTGAGCACATGCTCTCGCATCAAGTCGCGTGAAAAGGCGTCGCGGCGCATACGGCGCATTCTGGTGTGAGGGTATTGTCCGAGTGTTTGCATGATTTTTCCTAAAAATTTAGATTTTCTGGAACTATTTCAGTAAATCCTTATCTTACTTGGCGAATGGCGTGAGTCATTCCACGTTTCTCCTCCCTGAACGTGTATCTTAACGCTATGTTAAGACTTCAGTCCCTAGTCTCAATCCCCTTGACTAGGGACTTTTTTTGTCCACAAAATTCAAATCTCGTCGCCATACTGCGTTGCTCTCGAAAAATCTTGCTTGCATAATTTGTGTATGCGGCGCGGCGATTTTACTCGTGCGCCTTGTCTGGCTTAGAGCTTTGAATTTTGTTCTGCTGTAAACCAGCCGGAGATCACCCCTTCCGCCTCTTCCATGCCGATCTTTTTCAGGCTGGAGAACAACTGCACGGTACACTGCGGAAAATGTTCGGCCAGATGTGATTTTATGCGATTCAGGGTCAGTGTGGCCTGCTGGCGGCTGAGTTTGTCCGATTTGGTCAGCAGGATATGCACCGGCTTGCCGGTCGGTGCAAACCAGTCCAGCATGTTCTCGTCCATCCCGGTCAGCGGGTGACGGGAATCCATGATCATCACCAGCCCGGCCAGTTCCTCACGGGTTTGCAGATACTCGCCCAGCAGTTGTTCCCAGTGCCGCTGCACGTCCGGCGGCACCTTGGCGTAGCCGTAACCGGGCAAGTCCACCAGAAAATTGTTGTCGCCCAGCGAAAAATAGTTGAGGTGCTGGGTGCGTCCCGGCGTTTTGCTGGTGTAGGCCAACCTCACATGGTTGGCCAAAGTATTGATCGCGCTCGACTTGCCCGCGTTGGAACGCCCGACGAACGCCACTTCCCTGCCGCCGTGTTGCGGCAAATCTTTCAGGTGATTGACGGTGGTGTAGAACGCCGCCTGCGAAAAGAGTCCCATTACTGACAATAACCATGCAGAGTGCATTTCATGCACCAATAGCAATGTTGCATGAAATGCACCCTACGATATTTCACTTTTGATTTAAAAATGGAATTAGAGGCTTCCATCATTTCCACGCCGAGAATATCTTGTCCGCAGCAGCAACCGTCGCGGCGATGTCCGCATCGGTATGCGCAGCGGAAACGAAGCCCGCTTCGAACGCCGACGGCGCGAGATACACACCTTCATCCAGCATCGCGTGGAAGAAGCGATTGAATGCCTCCTTGTCGCAATTCATCACTTCGGCATAGCTGGTTGGTAATGACTTGCTGAAATACAGGCCGAACATGCCGCCCACCGACTGCGCACAGAACGGGATGCCGCGCTTTTTCGCCGCTGCGGTCAAGCCTTCGGTGAGTAGTTGCGCCAGTTGCGAGAGCCGCTGATAAAAGCCGGGGGTCTGCACCAGTTTCAGCGTGGCCAGTCCGGCCGCCACCGCCACCGGATTACCGGACAAGGTGCCGGCCTGATACACCGCGCCGAGCGGAGCCAGGCATTGCATGATGTCGCGCCGCCCGCCAAAGGCCGCCGCCGGCAATCCGCCGCCCATCACCTTGCCCAGCGTGACCAGGTCGGGCTTGATGCCGTAATGGCCCTGCGCGCCTTGCAGGCCGACACGGAAGCCGGTCATCACTTCGTCGAGAATCAGCACCGCACCGTGCTTGGTGCACAGATTACGCATTGCATCCAGAAATTCGCGCTTGGGTGTAACCAGATTCATGTTGCCCGCCACCACTTCGACGATCACCGCCGCGATTTCCTTGCCCATCGCGGCGAAGGTTTTTTCCAATCCGGCGGCATCGTTGTAATCCAGCACCGTGGTCAGCGCCGCAATTTCCGCGGGCACACCGGACGAACTCGGCTGGCCGAAAGTCAGCGCGCCGGAACCCGCCTTGACCAGCAGCCCGTCGGAGTGACCGTGATAACAGCCCTCGAACTTGACGATGCGGCTGCGTCCGGTAAAGCCGCGCGCCAGGCGTATCGCCGACATCGTGGCTTCGGTGCCGGAACTCACCAGGCGCACCATTTCCAGACTCGGCAAAATCTTGCACAAAAGTTTTGCCATCTCCAGCTCACTCGCCGTCGGCGCGCCGAAACCAAGGCCCTGCGCCGCCGCGTCCTGCACCGCCTTGACCACCTCTGGATGGCAGTGCCCGACGATCATAGGCCCCCATGAACCGACGTAATCGGTATAGCGCTTGCCGTCCGCGTCCCACACAAAAGCCCCCTGGCCGCGCTGGAAAAACAGCGGCGTGCCGCCGACCGAGCGGAAGGCGCGCACCGGCGAATTCACCCCGCCCGGGATAACTTTCTGGGATTCGTTGAATAATTCTTGGTTATGCGAAGTCATGTCTGTTTGCCTTGCTCAAATATAGATTGGAAAATTCTCTTGCCGCGCCTTCAATATCGGGCGCAGAAAAAACCGCCGAAATCACCGCCAGCGCATTTGCGCCCGATTCAAGCAACTGCACACCGTTCTGCGCGGTGATGCCGCCGATCGCCACCAGCGGCACCGCCAGTTCGCGGCGCGCCTGCCGCAACAAATCCGGCGTGGCAACTACCGCATCAGGCTTCACTGTGGAAGTAAAGAAGCTGCCGAACGCCACGTAATCGGCGCCTTGCAGCACCGCCTCATGCGCCAGCGCAAGGCGATTATAGCAAGACACACCGATCAGCCTGCCGCTGCCCAACAGCGCGCGAGTCGTGCTCACACTGCCATCTTCGCCACCCAGATGCACGCCATCGGCATCTACTTGCTGCGCCAAGGTCGCGTCGTCATTGACGATCAGCGGCACGTCAAATTCGCGCGTCAGTTCGCGCAACGCTTCCGCCTGGAACAGGCGCAATGCCGCTTCTGCGGCCTTGTTGCGGTACTGTATCACCCGCGCCCCGCCCAGCAATGCCAGGCGCACCTTGCGCAGCAACTCCGCCGTATCGGCTTCGTCCGGCGTAATTGCATACAAGCCGCAAATTAAATTAATTCGGGCGTTCAGGTTGCTCTTCATCCTCTTCGCCGCGCGCCCAGAACAAACGGTCCGGAATGTGCTGCCCCATGCCGGGCCGGAAGCCTGCATTCAGGGTTTGCCAGGTGTACTCCTGCGCTTCCTTGACCGCCTCCGGCACGTCCACGCCCTGCGCCAGCAGCGCGGCAATCGCGGAGGCCAGCGTACAGCCCGAGCCGTGGTATATCCCGGGCAGGCGCGCCCAGCTATCGCTGCTGATCACGCCACGCTCGCTGTACAACGTATTGATGACCTTGGGCGTTTGTTCGTGCGTGCCGGTAATCAGCACATACTCGCAACCCAGACTCAGTATCCGCATCGCGCACTCTTCAAGGGTAGGGTCGTCCTCCTCGTTGCTCTCATCCAGCGCGAGGCGACGCGCCTCCATGCTGTTCGGCGTTATGATAGTAGTTTGCGGAATCAGCAACTCACGCATCGCGTCCAGCATGTCGTCATTCGCCAGTTCGTCGCCGCGCCCCGAAGACAGCACCGGATCGAGCACCAGCGGAATGTCGGGATAGTCGGCCAGCACTTCAGCGATCGCCGCAATATTTTCCACGCTGCCGAGCAGGCCGATCTTGAACGCCGCCACCGGCACATCCTCCAGCATCGCGCGCGCCTGATCCACGACCCATTCCGGATCGATCGGCAACACATCGTCCACCCCGCTGGTGTCCTGCACGGTGATTGCCGTCACCACCGACAGCGGGTGACAGCCCATGCTGGCAATGGTCAACAGGTCAGCCTGCAGACCGGCTCCGCCGCTGGGATCGGTTGCGGCGAAACTCATTACTAACGGGAAGGGTTCGGACATGATGTGGGCAATGGTAAAATGCGTTTCCGGGCAGGCATTTTACCCTATATGACCTCAACTGCCGAACCCAAAAACAATTTCGAAATGGTGGAACCCTGATGCGTATCCTGCACACCATGCTGCGCGTAGCCGACCTGGAGAGATCGCTCGCCTTCTATACCGGGGTTCTCGGCATGAAATTGCTGCGCCGTACCGACTATCCCGAAGGAAAATTTACGCTGGCCTTTGTCGGCTTTGGCGACGAAGCCAGCAGCGCGGTGATCGAGCTTACCTATAACTGGGGTGTGGAAAAATATGAGCTCGGCAACGCTTTTGGCCACATCGCGATCGAAGTGGACGATGCATATGCCGCGTGTGAAAAAATAAAATTACTCGGCGGCAAGGTGGTGCGCGAAGCGGGGGCGATGAAACATGGCTCGACGGTGATTGCGTTTGTGGAAGACCCGGATGGGTACAAGATTGAACTGATTCAGAGGAAAGCGGGATAAGGCAGATTCGCCGTGAGCAGCCCGGCGCAGTTGCCTTTCCCCTTGTAATTCCATTGCTACTTTAAAAGTGCAACAATTCGCAGGTCGGGGTGTGCCCGGCAGCTTGATCCGGCGGGTGTAACCCGCCCTACAAAATGCATGCTTAATCTGGAATTGGGATAAGACAAATACAGGTGCTACACCCTCTCATCCAGATAATTCGCCACCCTGGCAAACTCTGCCACGCCGAGATTCTCGGCGCGCAGCTGCGCATCAATCCCCAGTTTCTCAAAATCCGCTTCAGCCAAATAACCGCGCAGCGTGTTGCGCAATGTTTTGCGGCGTTGCCCGAACGCTGTCCTGACGATCGCGGCGAACAGCTTTTCGTTGCGCACGATAATTTTGCTGGCAGGCAACGGGGTCATGCGCACGATGGCGGAATCCACCTTGGGCGCTGGACGAAAGGATTCGGGCGGAACATCGAGCAGCTTTTCCATGAAAAATCGATACTGCAGCATCACCGACAACCGCCCGTATTCGGGCGTTGACGGTGCGGCGACCATGCGCTCGACCACTTCGTTTTGCAACATGAAGTGCATGTCTTTTATGCGCTCGGCATAGGCGGCGAAATGAAACAGCAACGGCGAGGAAATATTGTAGGGCAGGTTGCCGACGATGCGCAGCGACACCGGAAGCGTTGCGAAATCGAACTCCAGCGCGTCGCCGGCATGGATGGTCAATTTCGGCTTTGAATTGGCACCCCCCTTAAAATCTGGGTTGGGGGGATTGTCCTGCGGGTATTCATTCTTTAATCGCGCGATGATATCGCGGTCGATTTCCACCACGTGCAGGTGATTTAACCGCTTCAACAGCGGTCTGGTCAGCGCACCCAGGCCGGGCCCGATCTCGACCATGTTATCGGCCGGTTCGGGATGAATCGCGCCGATGATATCTGCGATGATCTGCTCGTCGACCAGGAAATTCTGGCCGAATTTTTTCTTGGCTTTATGCACGATACATTTGTTCGTTGTACGCCAGCTCATATTTTGCCATTTGGGCCGCGAGCCTGATCGCCTCCAGCAGGCTGCCGCTATCGGCCTTTCCGGTTCCCGCCAGATCCAGCGCCGTGCCGTGATCCACCGAGGTGCGGATGATGGGCAGGCCCAGCGTGACGTTCACGCCATGACCAAAGCTGGCGTGCTTCAGCACCGGCAGACCCTGATCGTGATACATCGACAAGACGCAGTCGCACTGCGCCAGCCTGTGCGGCGTGAACAGCGTATCGGCAGGCAGCGGCGCGCTGACGTTGAAACCCTCGGCACGCAATTTGTCGAGCACCGGGATCATCACCTCGATTTCCTCGCGCCCCAGATAGCCGCCTTCGCCTGCATGGGGATTCAATCCCGCCACCAGGATACGAGGCTGCGCGATACCGAAGCGATTTTGCAGATCGCGCCGGATGATGCGCAGCACGTTTTCCAATAATGAGGGTGTGATTGCGGCAGGCACCTCTTTCAAAGGAAGGTGAGTGGTGGCGAGAGCCACACGCATCCCGCCGCCGACCAGCATCATTACCACCAGTTTTGTATTCGTTTGTTCGGCGAGGAATTCGGTATGTCCGGTAAAGGGAATGCCCGCATCGTTGATGATACCTTTGTGTACCGGCGCGGTGACCATGGCGGAAAACTCGCCGCGTCCCTGTTCATTACCGATGCAACCTTGCACCGCGCGTCTCAGCGTCGCCAGAACATATTCGCTATTGGCGGCATCCAGCACGCCGGCATGGCAGGGAGCGGCGAGCGGGATATGGATTACTGGCAGTGAGTGGGGAGCGGGGAGTGTAAAGTGGGGAGAAGCAGGCACATATCCACTTCCCACTCCCCGCTTCCCGCTTCCCACATCGTGCACTTGCAGTGCTATGCCGAGTTGTCTGGCGCGTTGCAGCAGCAGATTTTTATCGGCAACGACGACGAACGGAAAAACCGGCGGCGTAACCGCTAGCTGTACGCACAGGTCTGGTCCTATCCCCGCCGGTTCGCCGGCAGTAATAACCATGGGCGCCGCAAGCACAGCAGTGTTCACTGGCTGTCTTTTACGTCGAGGCGGTATTCCACAAACGCGCGGTCGCGCAACTGGCGCAACCAGTCCTGATACAACTCGTCCGACTTGAACGTGCCTATGGATATACGCGCCTGCTGGCGCTTCTGTTGCTCGCTGACATCGGTGTTGCGCCGCTCCAGTACCTGTATCAAATGCCAGCCGAATTGCGTTTGTACCGCGCCCATCATGCCGGGTTGCAGCTTGTTCATTGTCCCTTCAAATTCCGACACTGTCTGCCCCGGTGACAGCCAATCCAGATCTCCACCCTGTTGTGCGCTGCCATCCTGCGAATAGCGCTTGGCTTGTTCGGCAAAATCCGCACCCGCCTCGATGCGCTCCTTGATCTCCATCAGACGCCTTTTGGCCTCGCTTTCCGAAACGATCTCGCTGGTCTTGATCAGGATATGCCGCGCATGGGTCTGGGAAATTACCACCGGCGCATTGCCGCTGCGTTTCTCAACCAGCTTGATAATGTGGAAACCGCTCGGGCTGCGTAACACGGCAGAAACCTGCCCCGGCTGTAATTCCTGCAATTCGTTCAGAAAAAGCGGCGGAAGGTTGTCACTGGGCCGCCAACCCAGATCGCCTCCTTTCAGCGCGTCCCTGGCATCGGAAACGCCAGCCGCGACCTGGGCGAAATCCGCACCGTTCTTCAATTGTTTCAGCGCCTGTTCGGCTTTGTCGCGTGCAGCCTGTATTTTTTCCGCGCTGGCCTGTTCCGGCACCACCACCAGAATGTGCGCAAGATGGAACTCATCTCCGGCGCCACCCATCTTGTCTTTGTTGGCCAGATAGTTGTCAACCTCGCTGTCGCTGATGATGAGCTTGCTGTCCACTTCACGCTCGCGCAGCCGCGTGGAAATAATCTCACTGCGAATTTCCTCGCGGAACTTCCTGAAGTCCACACCTTCCGCTTCCAGCTTGGCGCGAAATTCAGCCGATGTCGGAAACTTGTTTTGTTGTGCGATGCGTGTTATCGCCATATCCAGCTGCGTATCGTCCACGCGCATGCCGCTTTCATTCGCATACTGCGCCTGCAGCATGTCGTTGATCATGCGTTCGAGAATCTGCCGCTCCAGCACCTCGGCGTCAGGCAGCGGGGTGCGCTGTTTCTGCAGCTGGCGCACTACGGTACGCACCTGTTCATCCAGTTCGTAACGGGTAATCACATCATCGTTAACCACCGCAACCACTGCATCAAGAACCCCTGCTTGTTGTTGCGGATCGATGGGCGGCAGTACATTTTTAGCCGGCGATGGTGTCAACTCCGCACCCCGGTCGCCGGGGGTTTGATTGCCTGGCTTCGTTACGGCCTTCCCGATCTTGGGCGAAGACGCATCGGCACCGTATGCCGATTGCACCACGAGCAACGCACCACACATCAACAGTTTTTTTATTTGCATCATTTTCTTTCGTAATCAGGGTAAAGGCTGCGTGGTTTTTTCGGCAGATTTGACGTTCGTTTTTGCATAGCCTGGCACGCTTTGCTTGAGCAAACTCAAAGGATCAGCGCCTACCTTAATAAAATCGTTCAGCTCGAGTTGGACAAAGAATCCCGTATTGGATTGTTGCGTGGCGGTGGCAAAATGCTGTGCGACGAGACGCAGTGTCCAACAGCTCTGATTATACTCAAGCCCCGCAATCGCCTCCAAAGTCCGGTCATCCTGCAGCGAATAGTCCCAGCGGCCCACCGCATGCCAGCGTCCGGTAAGCGGCCATTGCGAGGAAACGTCGACCTGACGCAGTGCATTGCGCATGAAGCGGTACCCCAAATTAAAGACCTTGCCGGCTTCCGGGCGGTAACGCGCCGCGATGTTATAACGTTGCGCATGCGACTGATTCGGGTCAAATTGAAACTCGCTGTCCACCGACCAGGCATCGGTGATCCGCCCCGCAGCCGCCAGCAGAATATCCGACTTGTTGATTGTCGTTGTCGGCGTGATCAGATTCACCCGGGGCGTTTTGAAACTGAAACGCTCACCCACCGTCACCTTCAGGCGCTCCATGCCGTTTACGCGCTCAAGCAGGCGCGATGTCATCGCCAGTGTGACATGATCGGCATCGCCGAAGCGATCACTGCCAAAAAAGCGATTCTCGGTGAACATCTGGGTAAAACTGAAATCGGCCTGCGCAGTGTCAAAGTTGGGCAGTAAGTCCTGATTTCGGTATGGCACATAGACATAAAAAACGCGCGGCTCGAAAGTTTGCAGATAATCTCCGCCAAACATGTTTGAGTCGCGCTCGAATGCTATTCCACTGTCGATACTATAAACCGGCAACACGCGCGCAGCGTTCTGCAACGCCGTGACATTATTTGCCCCCATCACATATTTGGTGCCGTGCAACGCGACCTTGGGTGTGATGTAAACGGCTGAATCATCCAGCAGCGGATAACTTATGCTGGGGTATATCACCAGGCGCCTGCCGTTCACCGCAGTTGGATGACTGAAACTCACGAATTCACCGGCAAGATTGAATGTCGCGGCGGAAACACTCTGCTGCGCGTCAAGCGTCACTTGCGGCAGACGCGCGTACGGCACGGCGATGGGCGCGGCAGGGTCCTGCAAAGTCTGATAGCGTTGCACTCGCGCAACCGCGTTCCATGAGCCCGAGTTGAATTTCAGGCCACCCTCCTGCAGCAGGTTGGCTTGGGAAGTGGCATTCACGGCATTTCCCAGATCGCGAAAATAGGCATCATCCGCAACACGGTTGTAATTAACGAAGCCGGCAAAGCCGTCCGCCAGCATCTGGTCATGCTTCAGAGCAAACCGCGCCCGATCGCGGTCTGCCACTTTATCGTTGGGCAGCACGTCGACATGCAGTTCGCCGCCATAATCGCGCCCCAAATAGCGGTATTCGTTGTTCAGCATCAGGCCGCGCTTCAGCATGATGCGCGGTGCAAAGGTCGCGTCCTGATTCGCCGCAATATTCCAGTAATAGGGCAGTGTTACTTCCGTTCCGCCCTGGCTTGTGCCGCCAAAAACCGGCGCCAGAAAACCCGATTTGCGCTGGTCGTTAAGCGGAAAATCCATCCAGGGCGTGTACAGAATCGGCACGCCCTTGAACTCAACCGTCGCATGACGCGCCACGCCGATCATCCGGTCCCGATCCAGCTCCAGCATGCCCATTTTCATCATCCAGTCATCATTCCCCGCGGGACAGGTGGTGTAGGTGGCATTGTCAAGGCTGAAGTGCTCGCGATCCTGGATGCGCAGCGCATCCGCAGAACCACGAGCCTCATTTGCTTCCAGATAAAACTGCGGTTGTTCCATCCTGCCGGCGCTATTGCCCAGATTGAACAGGAGGTGCGGCCCGCTCATCGTATTGCCATCCTGTTTCAATATTACCGATCCCCGCGCATCCAGATCCTGCGAGCGTTGCTGATAGAGAAACCGGTCTGCACTGATAGACTGTCCGTTTTGTCGTAGAGTCGCATTGCCGGTCGCCTCGATTTGGTCATCCTTTTTCCCCGACAAGCTGTCTGCCTCAATGATGGCCGGCCCGTTCTGGTCAGCCTCGACGCTGCCTCTGGTGGCGGTATCAAGTCGAACCGCGGTCGTGCCCGTATCCGCACAAGAGTCATGCGCAAGGCAACACAGCGAGAAAATAACCAGGGAATTGAGACGAAACCGCATAACGCGCAGCGAGTAGTAAGATGATAAACTTTCGCAAGTTTACCATTAACCCCGTTGAAAAGCCCTTTATGCAACGCCTGCAACAACTCACCGAGTGGCTGCACAGCCAGTTCCCAAACGAAACCTTCACCCTTGCGCCGGCCTCCGCAGATGCCAGCTTCCGCCGCTATTTTCGCGCCACATATTCTGATCGCACCCTGATCGTGATGGATGCGCCACCACAACAAGAAGATTGCCGCCCGTTTCTGCACATCGCCAGACTGTTCGAGGAAGCCGGAACGCATGTCCCGCATGTCTATGCGCAGGACTTGCAGCAGGGTTTCCTGCTGTTGTCCGACCTCGGCAGCACCACTTACCTGCAGGCACTGTGCGGAGGGGTCGCTGCGCAGCAGCGGTGCACCCACCGGCCTCCTCCTTGCGGGGAGGATGCCGGCACGGCGCGCGAGCTGTATGGCGCCGCCACCGACGCGCTGATCAAAATCCAGCTCGCGTCGCGCGAAAATGAGCTGCCCCCCTATGACAAAGCCCTGCTGCTGCGCGAGATGCGCCTGTTTCCGGAGTGGTATATCGCGAAGCATCTCAATATCACCCTGACCGGCAAACAACACGCCAAACTGGAAGAGGTCTTTGCGCGCATCATCGCCAACAACCTCGCCCAACCGCGCGTATACGTGCACCGCGACTATCATTCGCGCAACCTGATGTATATCGAGCCCCCTCTCCTCAATCCTCTCCCGTTGCCCTCTCCTCAATCCTCTGATGGAACAACTAGCCATTCGACTAGGCCATCAAAGGACAATGGCCAAGTCGCTGGTTATCCCGCAAGCGGGCGAGGAAGCAAACGAAACCATCAATTGTTGATCCCTGCGGGAGAGGAGGCGAAAGAGAAGACCAATTTTCTGATCTCGCCCGGCATTCTCGATTTTCAGGATGCCGTATACGGCCCGATCACCTACGACCTCGCATCGCTGTTCAAGGACGCCTATATCAAATGGGAAGAAGCGGAGATCATCGACTGGCTGATCCGCTACTGGGAAAAAGCACGCAAGGCCGGGTTGCCGGTAGCCGAAGATTTCTCCGTGTTCTACCGCGACTACGAATGGATGGGCGTGCAGCGGCATATCAAAGTGCTGGGCATTTTTGCGCGCCTGTACCACCGCGACGGCAAGGACGGCTACCTTAAAGACCTGCCACTGGTGATGGCGTATCTGCGCGCTGCCTGCACACGATATATCGACCTCAAGCCGCTGTTAAATCTGCTGGACGAACTGGAACCGCACGCGGCACAGACGGGGTACACCTTTTGACGATGCTGCGCATCTCCCTCTCCCCAACCCTCTCCCGCAAGCGGGCGAGGGGGCGAACGTGAAAGGCGTAAACCCATGATAGCAATGCTTTTAGCAGCCGGTCGCGGCGAACGCATGCGCCCGCTCACCGACCATACTCCCAAGCCGCTGCTGGAAGCCGGCGGCAAACCGCTGATCGTCTGGCACATCGAAAGACTGGCGCGCGCCGGCATCACCGACTTGGTCATCAACCACGCCCACCTCGGCGCACAGATCGAAACCGCATTGGGTGGCGGCAGCCGCTACGGTGTCCGCATCCGCTATTCGGACGAAGGCACTGCCCTGGAAACCGCCGGCGGCATCGCCTATGCCCTGCCGTTACTACTCCCCTCGCCCGCTGGCGGGAGAGGGGGCGGGGGAGAGGGAGAACCCTTCGCGGTAATCAACAGCGACATCTACAGCGACTACGATTTTGCGCATTTGTTTGAACGCGCCGCCGCGCTGCAAGCCAGCGGCGATGCCGCCCACCTGGTGCTGGTCGACAACCCGCCCCACCATCCAAAAGGTGATTTTGGACTTACAGATGGTCGAGTGACAGACACCTTTTCCTCAATCCTGAACCCTCAATCCTCAATCCTCACTTTCAGCGGCATCGGCATCTACCAGACATCGCTGTTCAAGGATATCCCGCGCGGCAGCATCGCGCCGCTCGCGCCGCTGCTGCGTGCACAGATCGCCCTCGGCAAGGTCAGCGGCGAGCACCACCGGGGCTTATGGGTGGATGTCGGCACACCGCAACGCCTCGTCGAACTCGACAAGCTGATTCGCTCGTCGCACAATGCACCATGACTATCGATTCAACCATCTATGCAATGCGGCGCAAACGCCTGCTGGAAACGATGCAGCGCGGCATCGCCATCGTCCCCACGGCGCCGGAAGTGGCGCGCAACGGCGACACCCGCTATGGATACCGCTTTGACAGCAACTTCTATTACCTGAGCGGCTTTGCCGAGCCGGAAGCGGTGCTGGTGCTGGTTGCCAGCCAGGACAAGAATAGCGAGACACAATCCATCCTGTTCTGCCGCGAAAAAAATCTGGAGCGCGAAGTCTGGGACGGTTACCGCACCGGCCCAGATGCCGCAAAAGATGAATACGGTTTCGACGCGGCTTACCCGATCGCACAGCTGGATGAAAAGCTGGCCGAACTGATGGGCAACCAGCCTGCGCTGTTCTATCCGGTGGGCCACGATACCGCATGGGACCAGCGCATCCTCAGGCTGCGCGGCGAGGTGCAGGCCAAGGCGCGCAGCGGCATCCGCGCCCCGAACGAAATACACGACGTACGCACGCTGCTCAACGAAATGCGCCTGTTCAAGGACGAACACGAGCTGATGATGATGCGCCACGCCGCCGAAATTTCCACGCATGCGCATCGCCGCGCGATGCGGTTCACCCGTCCCGGCCAGTTCGAATACCAGCTTGAAGCCGAATTGCTGCACGAATTCTGCCGCCATGGCGCGCGCTTCCCCGCCTACCCTTCCATCGTCGCCGGCGGCGCGCATGCCTGCGTGCTGCATTACGTCGGCAACAATGCCAGGCTCAAGGACGGCGACCTGCTGCTGATCGACGCGGGCTGCGAACTGGACGGCTACGCCTCCGACATCACGCGCACCTTCCCGGTGAACGGGCGTTTCTCCGCCGCACAAAAAGACGTCTATGAACTCGTGCTCGCCGCGCAATCCGCCGCAATTGCCGTCGCCCGACCCGGCAAGACCTGGAATGCGCCGCATGACGCCGCGCTGAGCGTGCTGGCGCAGGGCTTCATCGACCTCAAGCTGTGCCAGGGCAGCGTGGATGCCGTGCTGGAAAGCGAAAGCTACAAGCGGTTTTACATGCACCGCACCGGCCACTGGCTGGGCATGGACGTGCACGATGTCGGCAATTACAAGACCGGTGACAACTGGCGCGCGCTGCAAACAAGCATGGTGTTCACCGTCGAGCCGGGCTGCTACATCCGTCCTGCCGATGACGTGCCGCAGGCGCTATGGAACATCGGCATCCGCATCGAAGACGATGTGGCGATCACCGAACTGGGCAATGAAGTGCTTACTGCTGCTGCGCCGAAAACGGTGGCGGAGATTGAGGAGTTGATGCGAACCTGAAAAATCATGGATACAGCAAGCGTAGGGCGGGTCACACCCGCCGTAAAACGAAATCATGAAAAAATCGATTCAAAATTTGGAGAATGATTTTGAAAAGGCGGGTGTGACCCGCCCTACGCCGCTTATGCATAGCGGAGTCCCATTGATTCGGCTTATCCCCGGCGCACCGAAAAGCTATCGAACATCACCCCGATGCGGCTGCACAACACCTCATCCAGAAACTCCTGCACCGGGTAGGAGCTGACTTTCTCGTCGGCGCAACCCTGCGGGCGGAATTCCTGCAGCACGTAATTGCGCACACCCAAATCCCGCAACTCCTCTGCAAGCTGCAGCAATGAATCCTTGCTGTGATACAACGGATGCACGGTGGTGCGGAATTCACAGGGCACGCCGCTGGCCAGCAGCAGCCGGGCGCTTTCCCGTGCTTTCTCTCCACTCGCCGGAGTGCCGGTCACCTTGTCGTAATCGCTGAAAGCAGCCTTGATGTCCATGCCGACCCAGGAAAGCAGCGGCAACAGTTCGCCGAGGCGCGACGGGTAGGTGCCGCCGGTATGCAGACCAACCTTGAAGCCGAGGTTGCGCACTTCGTTGATGGCGGATGCGAGGCTGTCTTGCAGCGTCGGTTCGCCGCCGCTGAAAACGACCGCGTCCAGCAAGCCCTGGCGGCGGCGCAGAAAGCTGAGCACCGACGGCCAATCCAGTTGGGTATCGCTATTGCGGGGAATAAGATGGGGATTGTGGCAATAGCCGCAGCGCCACGGACAGCCCTGGCAGAACACCACGGCAGCCAGGCAGCCGGGAAAATCGGTGCTGGTTAGCGGCGTGAGACCGCCGATTTGCACACGATCTTTCAAGCCCGGTCTCCGGCGGGCTTGGAAAGTCGGCGTCCCGTTTCGTGTGTAATGTTTGGCAAAGAATTTCCAGTGGCGAAGGAAGCCAAGGCCGGGCTATTTGCGCTTTCTAAAGCATATATTGGCGAAACGCTTGTTAAACCCGTTCGCCCTGAGCCTGTCGAAGGGTGAATGAATTAACGCAGTGATTCATCAGTCCCTCTGTTCATGGTTCGACAAGCTCTGATGGAACAACTAAGTATTGACTAAGCACGATACCCCTGTGCTAAGTCACTACTTAACCACGAACGGATGGACTTGATCAGCGCCTGCTCAGTCACTCAGACTGCCAGCTGGGCGCGGCATTCCTGGAAGAACTGGCGCTCGCCATGCTCGCCTTTTTTGCCGATATTGAATGAAGCCACCGGGCGGTGGTAGCCCATCACGCGGGTCCACACTTCGCAGGGCTGGCGTTCTGCGTCGGTCAAAACAATTTCGCTGGCTTTCAGGTTCGTCTGGTTGGAAAGGTCGGTCATTTTATTCTCCCTGTTATCGTTTTAATGAATGGCAATACTTAAATGGCGCAGGTCAGGCTGCCAGTTTCCTGCGTTTCTCGGCGAGAATTTCCTGGTCGCACTTCGGGCAGTATTTGTGCTCGCCCTCGATATATCCGTGTTGCGGGCAGATCGAGAATGTCGGCGTGATCGTGATGTAGGGCTGGCTGAAACGTTCCAGTGAACGGCGCACCAGCGACTTGCATGCTTCCGCGCTGGTGATGCGCTCGCTCATGTACAGGTGCAGCACGGTTCCGCCGGTGTATTTGCGCTGCAACTCTTCCTGCCGCTCCAGCGCCTCGAACGGATCGTCGGTAAAGCCGACCGGCAGTTGCGACGAGTTGGTGTAATAGGGCATTTCCTTGCTGCCCGCCTGGATGATGCCGGCGAAACGCTTGCGGTCTTCCTTGGCGAAGCGGTAGGTGGTGCCTTCCGCCGGGGTGGCTTCCAGGTTGAACATGTGTCCGGTTTCGTCCTGGAACGCGAGCATCCTGGCACGCACATGGTCGAGCAGGCGCACCGCGAACTGGTGTCCCCACTCGCTGGTGATGTCGTGTTCGTCGTGGGTGAAGTTGCGCACCATTTCGTTGATGCCGTTGACACCCAGCGTGGAGAAGTGGTTGCGCAGCGTGCCGAGGTAGCGCCTGGTATAGGGGAACAGGCCCGCGTCCATGTGACGCTGGATCACCTTGCGCTTGATTTCCAGGCTGTTCTTGCCGATTTCCAGCAGCTCGTCGAGGCGGCTGAGCAACGCGTCTTCGTTGCCCTGATAGAGGTAACCAAGACGCGCGCAGTTGACCGTGACCACGCCCACCGAGCCGGTCTGCTCGGCGCTGCCGAACAGTCCGTTGCCGCGCTTCAGCAGTTCGCGCAGATCGAGCTGGAGACGGCAGCACATCGAGCGCACCATGTTGGGCTTGAGGTCGGAATTGATGAAGTTCTGGAAGTACGGCAGGCCGTACTTCGCCGTCATCTCGAACAGCAGGTTTGCGTTTTCTGACTCCCACGGGAAATCGGGCGTCATGTTGTAGGTCGGGATCGGGAAGGTGAACACCCTGCCCTTGGCATCGCCCTTGGTCATCACCTCGATATAGGCGCGGTTGATCATGTCCATCTCAACCTGCAACTCGCCATAGGTGAACGGCATGCTCTCACCGCCGATGACCGGCACCTGCCCGCGCAAGTCTTCCGGGCATACCCAGTCGAAGGTCAGGTTGGTGAAGGGCGTCTGCGTGCCCCAGCGCGACGGCACGTTGAGGTTATAGACCATTTCCTGGATGGACTGCCTGACGTCGTCATAGCGCAGGTTGTCCTTGCGGATGAACGGCGCCATGTAGGTATCGAAGGAGGAAAACGCCTGCGCCCCGGCCCATTCGTTCTGCAGCGTGCCGAGAAAATTGACGATCTGGCCGACCGCGGAGGACAGGTGTTTTGGAGGGCCGGCCTCGACCTTGCCCGGCACGCCGTTCAGCCCCTCGTTGAGCAGCGTGCGCAGCGACCAGCCGGCGCAGTAGCCGGCCAGCATGTCGAGGTCATGCACATGGATGTCGCCTTCGCGGTGCGCGACGCCGACTTCCGGCGGGTAGACGTGGCTGAGCCAGTAGTTGGCCACCACTTTCCCGGAAACGTTGAGGATCAGGCCGCCCAGGCTGTACCCCTGGTTGGCATTGGCGTTGACGCGCCAGTCCATCTGGTCGAGGTATTCGTTGATCGAGCTTTCCACATCCACGACGGTCTTGCGGTCCTGGCGCAGCTTGGTGTGCTGCTCCCGGTAGACGATGTAGGCGCGGGCGGTCTTGAGGTGGTTGGCTGAGATCAGCACCTGCTCGACCGCGTCCTGGACCTTCTCGATATGCGGCGGTTCGGCGCGGAACTTGTGGATCAGTACCTTGACCACCTGGGCGGTGAGCAGGAATGCCTCGTTGGCATCGAGCTCGCCGGTGGCGGTGCCGGCCCGCTGGATGGCGGAACGTATTTTTTCCGAATCGAACGGCGCCAGCGTGTTGTCGCGCTTGATGACACCCTTGGGGAGAGGAACCAGATTGGCCACATTGCCGCCCGGCTGGTTTTGCGAGTTGCCAACTGCGAGAACCGTACCTGCCATGACTTCCTCCTGAATTATTATTTTTCTTGGATGAAATCACCCCGGATTCCTGCAATCCGGCAAGCCCGGTTCAATCATCGCAAAGCACTAGATGTTGTGTGTGCGGATGTAGAATTACACAACCTATTGTGGGGTGTCAAGAGGAAGCGCGCACCCCGATATTCGGGGCGGGCTTGAAACTACTGGCTGGCGGCGTGCAGGCGTGAGGCAAATTTCTCAAGTACTTTTTCAGGGGTAAACTGCGACAGTTCAAACTTGGGCAAGTCTATCGAATCAAGCGTGTTCTTGGCGATCAATCCAAGCTCGGTTTCCCCCTCCACCACCAGACGGCGGCTGAAAAACAGCGTGTCCGGATCTTCCCGGCGCGTTGCCAGCAGGAAGAAATCGTAAGCCGTGGCGCTGATCGCAAGGTCGGGGGTCTTGCCCGCCGCGCAGGCGACAAAACCGGTGCTGTCGATCGTGAAATAGAAGCTCAATCCGACATCGATCACGCGGATGCTGACCAGCTTGCCATGCAATGGCTCCAGCAGTTCTGGCTTGATGATGCGACCCAGCGCCAGATTAAGTCCTTGGCTGAACAGCAACGAAGGCGGGTAAGACGGCAACATCGACAGCGCCATGCACAGTGGTTTGGGAAAGCTGAAAGCAGGCAGATTCATGGTTATTCCTTCGTCGGCTCGAATTTTGGAATCATTTTATCCTGTTTGCTGGTTGTGACCAATAACCCAACCGCAATTCAATGGTAGACCATGAGGTCTCTTTGACGGTTGTGAGTGGAGGCTGTATAAATTGGCAACTCTTTCTCACGAGCTAAACTATAAGGGACAGAAATGAAGAAAATTACTTTGGCTTTAATGGCAATCGCCAGTTTGACTGGCGCAACAACTGCATTTGCGAGTGACAATGGTTGGTATTTGTTTGGTGCAGTCGGGCAAACAACAGGCGGCGCTATTAAAGAATTAGTAGATCATCAACTGACGTATGCAGGAAAAAATGGATTTTCATCCAGCTTGAGTACACCAACCGTATATAATTTGTATGTTGGTTATCAAATAAACAGGAATTTGGCGTTAGAAGGTGGTTACATTGGTTCGACTAGTGTGACCTACACTGCCTCTGGTGGAAACCTGGCTGGCCCAGTTACCGCATCGGCGATGATCAGTGGTGGGACTTTCGCTGCGGTTGGCATGTTGCCTCTGGCTAGGCAATTCAGTTTATTGGGCAAAGTGGGTGTCGCCTATATTCTAACTACAGCCGGCATAACGGGGCTCGCTGGCACCTCTTACCTTAGCGGAATAAGAAACGACATAACTTGTGGCGTTGGTGCGAAGTATGACTATTCCGATGCCTTTTCAATGCGATTTAATCTGGATAACTACAACATCGGCAGTTCTTATTTTTCTCCTGGTCGCAGCAACGTCTGGACGGTTGGTGTTGGCTACAAATATTGATCCTTAATTCAGGCTTATTGTCGTAGCACTTGGTCGATTTGAGTCTTCAACAACGATGCAACATGGTCTTGAATAACGACATCCAGTGTTTGCCTTAACCCGCTTGCGCCATCAACTCGGGCGCTTCACCATTCAGCATCAGGCCGCATCCTCGGCGGCGTTTTGCCGCAAGTAGCTCTGCTCGATACCGGGCCTTCCATGCCAATAACCGTCGCAGGCCTGATCGGGCATCAACGCGGCCAGCTTTTGCATGGCGGCATGGGCAGTGAGCCGGTTTTCCATGCATTCGTGAAACAGCCTGAGAACTTTGGCGGTATGGAATGCCTGCGGGCTGACGCGCACCACGTCCACGCCGGTTTGACGCATCGAGTCGAGCTCGCCGATCAGGTTGTAGACGCTGGCGGATTGCGTCTGGATGCCGTTCAGCACGAGGAAGGGCTGGCCTTCGCGGGTCTTCAGCGTGAGTCCGTTGGCATAGTCGAGGCAGCGGAACTGGCAGTCGTCCTTGGGCAGGTTGTAATGGCGTGCGGTAAAGCAGCGCGCCGAAAAGGCCAGCGGCATCCGGCCATAGGCGAACACTTCGGTTTCCATGCCGGCCGGGCGGGTTGCCTGCATGTGCGACAGCGCCTCGCGCGACATTTCCAGCGGCATGACCCAGCGCTTCGCGCCGAGCTCGTTCATCAGAGCCAGCGTTTGCGGATTGTAGGTGTTGATGTGCGGGCCCGCGACAAACGGGATTTTCGCGGACGAAGCCAGGCGCACTGCGGCCATGTCGTTGGCTTCCAGTGCGAACCTGCCGTTTTCAACGACGCGGCGCAATCTTTTCAAATCGGATTCGGATTCGATCAGGGCCAGCGTGGAGAGCACCGCTTCCTTGCCGGCATCGGCAAGCTTTTTCGCTATCTCCAGCCAGTCATCGAGCCGCACGATCTGGCGGCGCGAGCAGACGGCTTCGCCCAGGTAGACGATGTCCACCGGCGTGGCGGCAATTTCGTCATAGAAATTGAATACGGTATCGCGATCCCAGTAGTAGAGGATGGGGCCAAGTGACAATTTCATGAATTGGATTCTCTGCAAAAACTCACGCGTTCATTTCCACGGACGGTTATACGCGCCCAGGGTGTGCTGCTGCCCCTCGGCGAGCTTGTTCAGTTGCGCCATCCACGCCGGGCTGACGGTGTAGCTCTGCGGCGCCCGTTCGGCGGCATCGATCGCCGCGCGCCACACCTTGGTGACTTGCTCGACATAGGCGGGGCTGCGCTGGCGGCCTTCGATCTTGATCGCCGCGATGCCCATGGCTATCATCTCCGGCAGCATCTCCAGCGTATTGAGGCTGGTCGGTTCCTCGATGGCGTAGTAAGTCTCGTTGTTGACCTCGAAGCGCCCCTTGCACAGCGTCGGGTAGCCGGCATTTTCGTTATCGCCATAGCGGTCGAGCAGTACGCCGTTCAGGCGGGATTCCAGTCCCTGCGGCGTTTTTTCCCAGCGTACCGCCTTGGCCGGCGAACATACTCCGCAGGTGTTGGGCGATTCGCCGGTAGCATAGGATGACAGCGCGCAGCGCCCCTCGACCATGACGCACAGGCCGCCGAAGCCGAACAGCTCGATTTCCACCGGGGTATTTTTCACCACCTGCTCGACCTGCGCCAGCGACAGCACGCGCGGAATGACCGCGCGCTGGATACCGAAATGCTCATGGTAAAAGTTGATCGCCTCGTAGTTGGTGGCTGAGCCCTGCACCGACAGATGGAGGCGCAGTTTCGGATAGGTTCTCGATGCGTAACGCATCAGGCCGGGGTCGGCCAGGATGACGGCATCGACGCCCAGCTCCACGGCATTGTCCACGGCTCCCTGCCAGCGCTCCCACTTGTCGGACTGCGGGAAGGTATTGAGCGCAAGCAGCACCTTGGCGCCTTTGGCGTGGGCGTAACGCACTCCTTCGCGGGCGCTGGCCTGATCGAAATTCAGCCCGGCGAAGGCGCGCGCATTGGTATTGTCCTTGAAACCCATGTAGACGCAGTCGGCACCGTTATCCACGGCGATTTTCAGCGCGGGAAGATTGCCCGCCGGACAAACCAGTTCAAGCGACATGACGAAGCTCCTTAAAGATAAGTGTGCTGCCTGCGAGGTGCCGCCTCCGGCACATTTCGGCAAAGGCACCGGGTGTGAGAGGAGGCTGCAGGCGACCACTCCCGCACCCATCGGCTCCGCCGCACCGTGTCGTGGCCGCCCCCTGGCGGCTGTCGCGCTGGCGCAGTTCGCGCTCAATCCCGTTCAAGATATTCCATTTCTGCGAACTCCATTCGGGCGCCAGCAAAATCTCCTTGGGTGAGGTACCGGTAACGCGATGGTAGACAATATGTTCCGGCGTGCGTTCAATCAGGTCGGCGGCTATGCGTATGTATTCCTCGCGGTCCAGCGGGGTGTATTTACCGCGCCGCCATTCCTGCGCGAGCAAGGTATGTTTTACAACGTGCAGCGGGTGCAGCTTGAGGCCATCCACGCCGATGTCGAGCACGGTATCGAGGGTGGCATGGTAGTGCGCTTCGTCTTCGCCGGGCAGTCCGACAATCAGGTGGGCGCACACCGGAATCCCGCGCTGGCGCGCCGCAGTGGCCGTGGCAACATATTCCGCCAGGCCGTGACCGCGGTTGACGCGCCGCAAAGTTTCGTCGAAGGCCGACTGCAAGCCGAGTTCCAGCACCACCTCCAGACCGCGCGCGCGGAATTCATCGAGCAGATCGAGCACTTCAGATGGCACGCAATCCGGGCGCGTGCCGATGGAAAGGCCGATAACATCCGGCTCCTGCAACACCTCTTCATACATCGCCCGCAATTGCTCGACCTTGGCGTAAGTATTGGTGTATGCCTGAAAATAGGCGATGAATTTTGTGGCGCGGGTGCGCCGGCGTATCGCGCGCCTGCCCGACTCAAGCTGTTCATGCAAAGTGGGCGGCGTGCGCCCGTTGGGGCTGAACGAATCGTTGTTGCAGAAAGTACAGCCGCCGATCCCCTTGCTGCCATCGCGATTCGGGCAGGTCAGACCCGCGTCCAGGGCAATCTTGTGCACGCGCTCGCCATAGCGCCGCAACAGGTGCTGCCCATAGGTGTGAATGCGGTCGGAGAGAACCATCTGGATTACTTCGAACTGAGGATCGGCAATGCGGGACAGGCTAGCATGTTGCGCCCAATGCTTCAAGCCGAAGGGCAGCATGGGTATTTTTGGTCGCATAACGCAATGCAGAAGGATCAGTAATTACGCCAGAACAACTGGTGATTTTAAACCGTTATCACTAATTCATTTCCCAACAACAGATGCAGACAGCTTTAACCGAAGCTATCTATATCTTTCTGCTACAGCTTTCTGGTACTGCGTGTTTTCTGCATCGTTGCTTGAGTGATTGCTGATTGGTAGCAGCCCACAAAGTCGATGACATCAATGCCAAGAACATTCGCTAGTTCAATAAATTCAGGAAAGTCCAAGCGACGTTCTCCACGTTCGTATTTCGAAATAAAACTCTGCGGTTTACCTAATCTCTCAGCAATCTGTACTTGCGTCAGTCCAGACTTTTCTCTTGCAGAGACAAGCAGGCTGCGAAAAATTTGGTAGTAATAGCTGTGTAAGGAGCTAGGCATATGCCTAGCCTAATAACCCATTGTGGAATATCCCAAAACAGGTTATCGTTCATCCTGAAACTGCAACAACACCCATGCGGCAATCAGGGCCCTGATTGATGCAAAAACCACCAACGTTATTTAGGGAGTGATAGCCAAAGTTGGTTTGTGGGCTTGGTTATTCATTCATTTTTTCTTTGGATAAATGGATTCCCCTTCATGCCTCGCAAAGTGCGGAAAAACTAGGCGGATCAATAGCAAAAAATATTTTGCTTGATCAAACGAAAAACAATCCACAACAAATCAACTTCTGGTAATTCATTATGCTGCCAACAAACAAAGCAGAAAAACTCGCAACTGGGATGCTGGGAACAAACAGTGGTCTATCTTCTGTTACTCGCACAATTGTTCGCAATCGAAGTCTATTAAATAATCTACGTAAGAACTTTCTTTTGAAACCTGCCTTCAAGCTCTTCAAAAACAGAAGGGGATACCCAGCTTTTTGGACTATGCCATATGATCCCATCTGCAGAGAGATTCTCTTCAATGGTTACTATGAAAAAGAATTGCTCATGGGCATGTGTAAATTGGTAGAAAACAAATCAGGCACGGTATTAGATATTGGCGCCAATATAGGCAACCATACGGTCTTTTTCTCTAGAGAATTTGAAAATGTCATTTCTTTCGAACCTACACCAAGTAATTGCTGGGCGGTTTCAAGCACCAAGTGCAAAAAGTGCAGCGTGATGCTGCCTAAAATCAAATGCGTCTGGCGTGAACAACTGCGCAGGACATTTGAACCCG